>Ga0209499_1002930_pt1 | contig 10690 bp, 19 predicted proteins | sample C_130208_EF_Meta_FD_187306 | JGI IMG/M metagenome (GOLD analysis project Ga0209499, IMG submission 187306) | Freshwater microbial communities from Lake Croche, Canada to study carbon cycling - C_130208_EF_MetaG (SPAdes) (version 2) | ecosystem: Environmental > Aquatic > Freshwater > Lake...
TCGTTTCGCCGTGGCTGTCCTCGCGGCGTTCGTTGGTCGCACCGGCTTCACTCAGGATCGCGGTTGCTTCAATTTTGCTCATGTCGGTTTCCTTCGCGTTGCAGGCTGCGAGTCTCATGTGCTCGCCTTGCCTATTATTGCACATCGGCAATACTATTGCAAGGGGGTGAGCCAAAATTATTTTGGATTCGCCGAATCCCCCAGAATCTAGGCTTTTTCCCCGCTCCCCCGCGGCCGGCCGGCCGTTGGGTGCCGCTGGAATCCTTCCGCCGCAGAGCGGAGGACGAACCACACGCCATCGATCTGCACCCCTGCCATCGTCCCCTTCTTTACCTGCTGCCGCATCCAGAATCCAGACACCCCCGCAAGCTCCGCGGCGCGGGAGATGGTGAGATAATCGGCTGGATTGATGCGGCGAGTGCTCATGGGACTACCGTACCCCCGGAATTGCGAATCGTCAATTCCCTCGCTCCGCTGCCGCTCGCGCCGAGGATTCGGGGATCGAGGTAGGACTCCGCCGCCACCCGCGAGCCCTCGCGATGGCCGAGGTGCCGCGATGCCGAGCCTCGCTCGTGCAGCTCGGCATCGGTGGCCGAGCCGCGGCGCACCCATTTCCACGTGGCTCGCGGAGGCAGATGAGCCTTGGCCGCAAGCCGGCGAAACTGCGCCGAGAATGTTTCGTGGCTGGCAGCCCACGGCAGCAAGACACCTCGCGGGCTGCGACTCACCGACGCCACCGCCAGGGCGAGGGTGGATCGCTGGAGCCTCCCCACCAGCAGGCGGCCAGTTTTCGCCTGCGTCACCACCACCACCCCCTCCGGGCCGATCTGATCGACCCGCAGATGGATCATGTCGCTCCAGCGGAGAGCGGTATCCCAGCCGACGCGCACTGCCAGCTCCCACCATTCGCTCCGCCGGATTCCGCACGGGTGGACACGTGGGAGAAAACGGCAGGCCGCCACAAGGCCTTGCACATCGGCAAACGCCAGAGCGGTGGGAGCCACCCACGGGCATTTTGCGGATCGGATCCGCCGCTGGGGAGGCTGGCAGAGGCCATCGTCGGCAGCTGCTCGCCAGAGCGCCACGATCTGGCACCGTTTGGAGCGGACGGTGGCCGGTGCTCGGGACTCGCTCAGGTGCCGCAGCCATTCGGACACTTGGAGCGGATCAAGGCGATCCAGCGGGAGCGGGCCGCCCGCGAACCGCTCAAGTGATTTGACCGACATTTGGTACTGCCGAGCCGTTTCGGCACCGATCGCCCGCGTGAGGCTGTATTCCGGCAGATAACCGGAAAGCGTTTGGACAGTTGGCATGGTGTTTCTCCTGTTGGAGGCATCCATGCCAGCCGGGATCATATTTGGCCGAAAAAGCTAAACAAATTTGGGGGGTGTCATCCCACACGATCGCTACAACCCCCACCCGTTTAGGCGAGAGCATCGGTCTACGGAACCGAAGGTTGCTGGTTCGAGCCCAGCGGGGTGTAGTTCATTCGATCGCGGGAAGGAACCGTATGGTTGCTCTCCGCCGGAAGGCAAGTCCTTGACCAAATCTGTCCAGAGGGATGAGCGATGGTCCGCAGTGGGCGATCAACGATGCCGGCATCAGCGAAAAGCCAGCCGAGGACGCTAGATCAACGCCGCGGCCGTGGCCGGCCTGGGCATCGCGAGATCTGTGAGCTCGGCAGGCGAATCGACGTCGCGTCCCAGCGGCAAGGCCTCCACCCAGAGCAACTCGCCGAGCGGGCTGGGCTCACTCGCCAGACCATCCACGCTATCAGGACCGGGATCACTCGATCCCCAAGCAGCCGCACCATCTGCGCGATCGCGGATGCTCTTGGCGTGACGGCAAACGACCTGATTGCCGGGATTTTCTAAGCCTTTTTGGGCTGCCCTGTATTTTTTTAGCCTGATTTGGAAAGCGCCCTTGACGATTTGTAAGGCGCTCTCTACAAATCTCCCTCAGTCACCCAACGGGGTGGCGGCCCAGTGGCACGATCCACCGCGGCACACGAGGCGAGGATGCCACCGATGCGAGACGAGGGCGAACACAATGGGAACGATCTTTCGCCGGCCGCCGGCCATGCGACTGCTGCCGGAAGAGCCGGACGATCCGAAGATCGATCGCGAACGGATCATGCTGATGGCGCAGCGGCAGGTGAGCCGCGGCACAATCGCTTGGGCAATGGGTTGCTCGGTGAGCGTGGTGGATGCCGTCATCTACGAGGAGTCAGGCACTCCGTCGCCAGACGATCCCACTCGGGAAATTATCGACGAGTGGTGCGAAGCGTTTCAACAGTCTTGGACGCCAGAGCAAAAAGAATTGGCCTCCCGGCTCCAGCCTCGCCTCTCCTCACCGCTTGTGGCTCGTCGGCCTCGCTGGCGGCCACGACCGGAGCGTGTGGATCGAGCCGTGATCGCCGAGCGACGCCGGCCACGAAAAACAACAGCCGCAATTGCGCAGCGGGCCGCCGACGTCGCTGCCCTGTGGTCAGCGTTGAGCGAAGGCCCCCTCGCCTGCCCCGAAGCATCCCCGCAAATCTCGCCCGATGGCTCCACCGCGTTAGGGCTGTCCACGGCCAACTCCATAGCGGAGTCAACGTCTACGCACGGCCAGAGACAGCCGGAGGCCGATCCCTCGCGGGAGACAACCACGCCGCACGAGCCGCGGCCGGCGATCCCTCGCTGCTGCACGATCTCCTGACTCGCTGCTGCGAGGAGCTGGAGGCGGTGCGGAATGAAGTCTGGGAAGCCATGCAGCCGGGGCCGCTGACGTCGGCCCCAGGCACCGCTGAACGAATCAACGAGCTGGCACGCCGCGTGGCTGCTGGCCAGTCGCTGCACACCGAGAGTGATCGGAGGCGTTGGTGCTGATTCTCGAAAGACGTTTGGGGCAATCGATCGTTCTGCCGGGCGAAAACCCGGCCGACGATGTGGAGATCACGGTGATGGAGCTGCTAGAGGCGAGGGTGAAGATCGGCATTACCGCTCACCGCGATCAGGGGATTTTCAGGCGTGAGTTGTGGGTACGGATTCAGGCAGAAAAACAGGAGCAGGAAGCTAATGGACGCACACACGAGTGAGTACGCGGCCGCCGTGGCCGGGATGCAGGAAACCTATGGCGGACGATCGGTGATCGTTGGCCAGGACGTCAGCGGCCGCACCGCCGGCAAGGAATGGAACGGACGGGTGAGGAGCATCGATGGGCTGTGGCTCACGATCGACATCTGCGGCGGAGAGATGGTGGTGCCGCTGGCTGACGTTGCCGAGGAATCGCGAATGCGATCGGTGCTGGTGCGGCTCCGCAAGGGCCGGCCGGTGGCCGAGTTCGCGCCGGGCGAAACGATCCGCTACTTCGTTGAGCAGAACGACGGCCTGACGCGAATTTTCGTTGGCGTGATCCGAGCGGTGATCGATGAGGACGAGCGTCGCTATCTCGTCACCGCTCACCGCATCGGCGGTGGCCAGCAGGTTCGCGAAGTCACAAGCGCACAAATCTTGGAGTGGTGATCAGGAGCCCCCGGCGGAGCTGGGGGTGGCATGGAGGCTGTTACGGGGTGTTACGCCTGCTCTCCACGGAGGGGGGGCAGGATTTTTTCAAACAAGTAGGCACAGGAGATCAGATCATGGGATTGAAGATTGAACGGGGAAGAAGGCAGATGCCGGTGCGAGCCGTCATCTACGGCCCCGAGAGCGTCGGCAAATCAACGCTGGCTGCGGAGTTTCCGAAGCCGATCGTGCTCGATACGGAAGACGGGACTCATCATTTGGATTGCGCTCGCGTGAAGATCGCTTCGTGGGATGAGCTCAAAGCGGCAGTGGCTGAAATTGGCGGCGGCCGCAACAGCGAATTCCAGACGGTGGTGATCGACACCGCCGACTGGGCCGAGAAGCTCCTTGTCGAATCTCTCCTTGCAGAGCACCGCAAAAAGAGCATTGAGGACTTCGGTTTTGGGAAGGGCTTCACGCATTTGGCGGAGGGCTTCGGCCGTCTGCTGGCGCAGTGTGATGCTCTGGTCGGCAGCGGTTTCAATGTCGTTTTTGTCGCTCATTCCAAGGTGCAGCGGACGTCACCGCCAGACATGCCGGATGGCTACGATCGGTACGAGCTGAAGCTCACCAAGCAAGTTTCGCCGCTGCTCAAGGAGTGGTGCGATTTGCTCTTGTTCTGCACGTACCAGACTCGCACCACCGAAGGCAGCGACGGCCGGATCAAGGCCACCGGCGGCAAGAAGCGGATCATGCGGACGGAGCGGAGTGCCGCATGGGACGCAAAGAATCGCTACGGGTTGCCGGAAGAGCTGCCGATGGAGATCGCCGCCCTGGCTCCGATCTTCGCGGCACCGGCGAAAAAATTGGGCTGGCGTGAGCGGGTGGCGGAAGCATCGACGGTGGCAGAGCTCGGCCGCATCTCTGACGAGGCCGACAAGGCGGAATCCGCTGGCAGGCTCTCGCCAGCACAGCGGGCGCAGCTTGACGAGATGATCGCGGCCCGCGATGAGGCGATCCAGCCGGCGGAGGTGGAAGCATGACTACCCTCGCGAAAGGCCAACACGCTCCGGCCATCCTCGCGGCCCTCCAGGCGAACCCGGACGGCCTCACGGATGGTGAGATCGCCGCGGCGATCGGCGTGAGCTCACACGTGGCCGGTTACCACCGGAAGCTGCTCCAGCAGAAGGGATTGATCACCTACTGCGGCTGCCGCCGCGGGACGGCCGCGAAGACACCGCCGACGGTGTGGAGGTGTGCCAATGGGTGAAAGGTTCGCAAGCCGGCTGCCGAAGGATGGGCCGCCGACGGATTTTCAATTTCAGCAGCACGAGCTCGAGGAGTGCCGGATGCTCACGCAGCTATGGAACCCGAAGCGGCCTATCCGGGCCGTTCGGCATCCGTGGCCGGAGCTGCCGACGCTCACGAGCGATCAGATGATCCGCTTCGGCGGTGGCCTCAATCACATGGTGAGGCGGCTTTATGCCGCTCTCGCATCGGTTGCGGATGAAAGGCAGTCGCTCCAGGTGGAGCTGCTCGACACGATCACGGACATGAAGGTAATCGCGGCCTCGGCGCCGCTGGAACAGGAGACAGCATGACTTGGCATGGGCAAACACCTTGGGCCGCGGCGAAGGCCGTGGCTCTCATCAAGATCAAAGCGATCCGCGAGATCGCACAAGCGGCGGAGCGTTCAGAGATACCTCCGGCCGTGGCGTTGCAGCAGATCGAAGAGATGGCAAGCAAAGAAAGCGATCGCATCGTGCGAGTCGGTAATCAACACACTCCGGAGATCCAAACATGCCGCGATGGCTCTGTTGGTGGGGCGAAAAAGACGAGCAAGACGAGGTGAACGTGGCCGAGCTGCTTGAGCAGGTAGAGCGGCAGCGGGCGATTATTGAAGAGCAGTCGAGGCAGATCAAACAGCTGCACGATTGGATCGATCAGATTCCGAAAACACGAGAGGTAACAGAATGAGCTTTGAAGACTGGGGATGGACAGAGGAGCAGATCAAGGAGGAGCCAAAGGCTTTCGGCGTGCTCCCGCCTGGACGGCACTCCGTGCAGATCACAGGCGCCAAATATGATCAGGCCAAATACGTGCCAGCCAAATGGGCCGAAAGTAATCCCGAAGGCTGGCGTGTGTCGCTGACGCTCGAGATTCACGCTGGCGGCAGGAAATACGTGGTGTTTGCCGACGTCCCCCGGCATTGGAAATGGCTGGTGGATCGCGTTTGTGCGGCCACTGGCACAAAGGCCGACTCAGGGCCGGATGCCTGGGCATCGTCGCTCGTGGGCTGCCATTGCGATGTGGAGACAACCGTATTCGCGGGCAAGAGCGGCGATCGGGCGCAGGTGGCCGAATGGTATGCACCGGAGCCATCCGACCCTCCGGCACCGGAGCCGGCACCGGAGCCGGCACCGGCACGCAAGCCGGCCGCACGCACGCCGCATCAGAAGGCCAAGGCGGCCACCGCCGCGGCCGGCTTGCCTCCCGACGATGACATCCCTTTTTGAAAGGCTGGCCATGCAACGCGTGATGCACTGGGCAGATGGGCCAATGCTGGGCCAGCTGCCGCACGAGATGACTATTGAAGAGGCCGAGGATGGCTGTGTGCGGGTGGCGGCGGAGCTGCCATGCGGCGGATACATCCACGAGTACGAGGTGGGCTATTCGATGCTGATTGGTGGCGAGCAGATCTTGCGGCACGTGGCCAGCATGAGGATCGGCAACAGAAGGCTGAAGCAATAACAGCCCCGCCCTGGGCGCCGCTGAGAAGCGGCATGGGCCTGCCAGCCGGAGGTGCAGTGGGCTTCGATTCCTTAACCCATACGCCGGCAGCTGGAGCCTCTTGGCTGAGAGGTGATCCAGCCGGATGCCGCACGAGACGCGGCCAATACACACGGAGGGACGAATGAGCAGACGGATCGACGACGGCCAACGCTTTCTGCTACTCGACGCGCCGATCGCCAGAGCCAGCGACCCGCCGACGTCACACGCGGCGGCAGCTCGAGCACCGCTTGGAGATCGGCAACTCATCCTTGACGCCCTGGCGGCCGGGCCGGCCGGGCAATCGATGCTGGCGGTGAGGACGGGGCTCACGGTGGCCGCGGTGAGCAAGCGGCTGCCGGAGCTCCGGCGGGCCGGGCTGGTGGTGCGGGACGGTGAGACAAGATCGGCGAGCGGGGGACGCGAGGCGCTTTATCGGCTGAAACAAACGTAGTCGGTGGTTGATTGTGTTGAAGGGTTTTACTTTTTTCCAAGGAGAGAGAAATGGCGACAGCTACCGCATGTGACCCAGCCGAATATGTTTCGGTTGGTGCACGTGGAGGCAAGGTATCCAAGGTGCAGAGGTATGGGTGGATTTTTCGGGACAGCCCCGGAGATTACATGCTTATCAACAAGAACAGCCTTCGCGTTGACCACGAATACCAGAGAGAAAAGCTAGTGGTTCAGAAAGTCAGAGACATCCAGTCGAACTGGTCTTGGGCTGGCTGCGGGTGCATCCTTGTGGCCATGCGTAAGGACGGCAGCTTTTGGGTTTTTGATGGGCAGCACCGAGTCATGGCGGCTCGCAACAGGTCTGACATTATCAACCTTCCGTGCCTCGTTTTTGAGGTTGAGAGCAAGATGCAGGAGGCGGCGGGGTTTCTGGTTTCCAACACGCTCCGTAAGCCGGTCACAGCCATTGCGAAATTTAAAGCGATGGTTATGTCAGGTGATCGCAATGCGGTTGCCGTTGATTCTCTCCTGAAGAGGCTGGGGATGAACGTCACCGAAAATCCTTTTTCCAGCCGCGAAGTCAAGTGCGTGGCGAACATGCTGAAGCACGCAGCTGTGAGCATGGATGTTCTTGAGGTGGCACTCCGAGCGGCAAAATCGCTTGATGGAGATGAGCCAGTCCACCGCGACATGCTTGACGGTCTTGTGTGGATCGAAAGGAAGCATGGCTGCGTTGCAGATCCTCGGTTCACAAAACGTCTGGCCTCAATGAGTCGCCATGAAATCGTTTTGGCGATTCAGCGGTTTGGCATTGCAGAGGGGCATCGCGGAGACAGGGTGTCTGGCATGGCAATCTTGCATTCAGTCAACAAAGGGCTGCGGCATAAGTTCGGCGACAACAACGATTGAACTGTGCCTACCGGTGATGAACAAATTGTGGGCTGATTTTTAAGGATCTGGAGTGTGATGGCTTGGTCGTGCAGACTGGGCGACTGGCTGCGAGCGTAAGTGATATCCGTGAAAGGGGATGGAGGTGCGTTTTATGCGATGGCAAGAAATGACAGAAGGCAAAGAAAAGTACGCAGCCTATTTGTGCAGCCGCGAGTGGTCTGTGCTGAAGGAGGCCGTCAAGGACAGAAGCAACGGGCTCTGCGAAAGATGCTCCGTCAACGCGATGGATCACGTTCACCATTTGACATACAAGCGCAAGTACGAGGAACGTCTTTCCGATCTTCAGGCTTGTTGCAGACAGTGCCACGATTTCATTCACGCGAAGTCTGAATTTGACCCAGCTAAAGACCGGCCTATTGTTTTGCCCTGGTGCAAAAGGCGAATCAAAAGCTTTTATTTGGCCGGCAAGATAACTGGTTCTACATGGCGAGAATCGATAGTTGCAGGCTGGGCTCACCAAAACAAATCGATGGCGTACTACCAAGCCTTTATCGACTACGAAGACTGCAAGACATGGGCTGTAGTACCTTCGGCGTGTCAGGTTCTTGGTGCTTACTTAACTTTCACTGGGCCGTGGTGGAGCGATCTGGGCGGATCTGGTGGCCACGGGTCAGCGGAATCGTCGTTAGCCCCCCACGGCTACGCAGATGCTTGTGAAGAGCTTGACGCTTCGTCACTTCACGCAAGGCGAGTTGAAGTGGCGGTTGCAGTTGGTGATGCAATCCAAAGCGCTGATTTGTTATTTGCATGGATCGACAGTGACGACTGCTATGGAACGCTTCTTGAAATTGGCTACGCCAAGGCTCTCGGAAAGGCTGTTGTGGTCGCGATGTCTGAATCATTTGCTGCGACTGATACGGCCCAAGAAATGTGGCTGATTAGTCAGCTCAGTTACTCCGTAGTGGACAAATCTCCGTTCGATGCTTGGCAACAGTTCTGGAATTTGGTGGCCTCTGAAAATGCAGCATCCAAGGACAAGTGAATGGCACACAGGAGGACCAGCACATGCTCTACCTAGATTCCGAAGTCTCTGAAGGCGATCCGCAGGGCGGCTACCTTTGCGGGCTCGTCGAGCAGTTTTCCGACGATCCGTCAAAGGCGGTTGCTTCGCTGCAACTGGTTTCCCGCGACGCCTTCACGGCGGCCAACTGCCGCGACCTCTACATGCTCTTCTTTGAGGTGCTCGCGGCCACCGACGCGCCGCAGCTGGTAGACCTTACCCGGCATCGCCGCTGGCCGGGTGTGCGAGAGCTCTACATGCAGCTTTCGCTGGCGTGTGGGAGATCACGCTGCGGCTACAGCCTTGGCGTTCCACGGTTCGCTCACGATCTCATGGCAGCACACCTGCGCCGCCAGGCGGATGCCGCGGCCGTGGACTTTCGGAAGATCTCGGCATCACCGGAATCAGACAAGAGCGACCTCGAGAAGGCTGCGCAGGCGGTGGTGGATGCCGTGGCGGCCGTGGATGTACCGGATGCGTTCAATATCATCTCGCTCAATGACGCGCTGCACCAGTGGATGAAGACGGAAAGCACACCCAAGATCGCCACCGGATTCGGGCCGCTGGACGATCTCGGAGGCGGCGGCCTTCCCGTGGGAGGCCTGTCTGTCTTCGCTGCTCCGCCATCGGTCGGCAAGAGCGCCCTCGCCCTCCAGGCGGTGATCGGAGCTCTCGATCTTGATACTGATCTCGTCGCTCTCTGGTGCATGGGGGAAATGACGATGGAGGCCTTCGCGAGGCGGGCTATCTGCACTTGGTCATGCCGCGGCACGGGCCAGATGGTTTCCATGTCGGCCGCAGAAAGGCGGACAGATTACGCCAAGGAAAGCGGGCGTGCTCTGTCGGCTCGCCTCGGCGAGCGTTTGCAGGTGCTCTCTCACCCGCTGACGGTTGATCGGATCGCCGAGCACGCTAGGCGGTCAAAGGCTCGCCTGATCGTCGTGGACTACGTGCAGCTGGTGCAGGTGGGCGGCGCCGCCGATCGCCGGTCTGAGGTGGATTCTGTGGTGAAGGGCCTGCGATCGCTCTCAATCGAGAGCGGCGCCGCCGTGATCGCGATTTCCAATATCTCCAAAGGCGTTTCTGAGGAAACCAGAATTGGGGCGATCGGCAAGGAATCCTCCGAGCTCGACTACGCCGCCGATCTGCTCCTTCTCGGCACGGCGGCGGATGAGCCTGACCAGAGCGGGCACAAGATCATCCGCTGGGCATGTAAGAAAAACCGGCACGGCGAGTGCATCGACATGCAGACCACCTTCGACGGTCGGCACCAGACCTTCACCAGCACGGCTGCAATGCCCCACAACGACCTTACGGGATGGAACTGATGAGCGACGCCTCCAAGGATGGAAAAGGCGACAGAGGGGCAATGCGGAGGCGTCACGAGGAGATAATCCGAAGCGGCGTGCTCGGCCGGCTCGGATCTGAAGGCCGGCTGGTGTTTGGATTCGCCCTCTGCTGGGTGGATTACAAAACCTGCCAGTTTCGCATCAGTGCCCGCGGTGCGGCCAAGGTGGCCTGCGTTTCTCCGACGTCTATTCGTCGCGGAATTGCCCAGCTTATCGCCCTCAAGGTGATTCAAGCCGGCCCCAAGGATCAATCGTTGAGACAGCGGTATCGGTTTCTCAAGCCAGAGGGGGGGACACGTAGCGTGTGCGCCCCCGGTCACGCTACGTGTGCGCCCCCGGTCACGCTACGTGCGCAAGGCGCGCACGCTACGTGCGCGGGGGGGTCACACAGTGTGCGCAGCGCGCGCACGTAGCGTGACCCCTAGACCATATATTCCTCTTGGATTCCATAAGAATCCAAGAGGGGATTCTTGTGACCGGACTGCCTGACGGCATCCGGCCACAGGGAACACATCGAAACGAAAGACGCAACATGATCCGCCCCAGCCGCCGGCCATCCGCTCCCGAAGCCCTCACGCCCCGCCAGGCGGAGGTGTGCGGGTGGATCGAGGAGTTCTGCCTATTCCACAACGCGCCGCCGACGCTGGCAGAGATCGCAGCCGGGATGGGCATGAGCACCCGCG
>Ga0209499_1002935_pt1 | contig 10683 bp, 10 predicted proteins | sample C_130208_EF_Meta_FD_187306 | JGI IMG/M metagenome (GOLD analysis project Ga0209499, IMG submission 187306) | Freshwater microbial communities from Lake Croche, Canada to study carbon cycling - C_130208_EF_MetaG (SPAdes) (version 2) | ecosystem: Environmental > Aquatic > Freshwater > Lake...
TGGCCGAGTGGTCGAAGGCACTTCCCTGCTAAGGAAGCATACGGGCTTAAATCTGTATCGAGGGTTCGAATCCCTCGCTCTCCGCCAAACATTGGCTGTTTATCGTTAAATTAGGTTTTTTCTACTGGAAATAAACCCACTTTCGCGTATAATTCACGCCTCACGCGCCCGTAGCTCAGCTGGATAGAGTACTTGGCTACGAACCAAGGGGTCAGGAGTTCGAATCTCTTCGGGCGCACCAAAAAATAAAAAAGGCTTGCAGTTTACACTGTAGGCCTTTTTTACGCTTCAAGTATCCATTTTATCCAAGTAGAATAAGTACATTACTGGCGTAGTCCTCAAGGCAATAAGTGAAAATTCTGTTAGTTGAAGATGATGCGGCATTAGGCCATGCGATGAGCACTTCCCTTAATCGTGCTGGCTATACAGTGAACTGGGCGCATGATGGCTATGAAGCTGACATTGCAATGCATGAAAATGTCTATGACGCTGTGATTCTCGATTTAGGATTGCCGAAGATTGATGGCTTTGAAGTACTCAAAAGAATGCGTAATCGCAAAGTAATGGCGCCTGTGATTATTTTAACTGCGAGGGATGACTTAGACGACCGCGTTAAAGGTTTGGATCTAGGCGCTGACGATTATTTGACCAAGCCATTCAAATTACCTGAATTAGAAGCACGTCTCCGCGCACAAATTCGTCGTAACAATGCAATGCTCGCCTCAACCATTGAATATGGCCCTTTAGTGCTGAACATTACCGATAAAATGCTGACCGTAAATGGTGAACAAATGCTGCTTTCACCACGTGAATTTGGCGTACTTGAAATGCTGCTTTCACGTGTTGGACGCGTAGTGAGCAAAGAGGCGATTGTGGAGGCCTTATGTAAATGGGATGAGGGCGTTGGTAATAATGCCATTGAGGTCTATATTCACCGTATTCGCAAGAAACTAGAGCCTATTGGCATTAATGTCCTGACGATCCGCGGACTTGGTTATTTGCTTCAAAAGGCACAGGCTTAATATGAAAAAATACTCGTCATTACGTAAGAAACTACTGCGCTTATTAGTGCCGCCATTACTTATTCTGATCCTCATTGTCTCTTCGATTTTATTTCGTTTTGCAATTGTTGAGCAACGTGATGCCTTTGATAATGGGCTTTATGACTCAGCCTACTCAATCTATCAGCTGCTCGAAAAATCAGACGATTCAATTGAAAATTTATCACTCCCAAAAAACGAAAAACAATTCATCTTAAATGACCATTCCGATGTGATTTTTTATAACGTAATGGATACCAACGGCAAAGTGCTCAATGGTGAAACAGACTCAGGACTCATGCCCCCAATACAAGCGCAGGCATCAAATCCAAGCTTTCGAGATGGCGTCGTGCACAACTTAAAGGTGCGCATTGTTTCTACTTTGGTCAACATAGAAAGCAATGGCGCTAAACTCCCCGTTTATATTCAAGTCGCCGAAACATTAAATAAACGTGAAGCATTAGCCGAGAACGTTCTCATAGACATTATTTTTCCCCAATTACTCTTGGTGCTATTTACCATTGCCATTATCTGGTTTGGCGTAGAGCGTGGCTTGCAACCTTTATTCGATTTACAAGCGGCGGTTTCCAAGCGCTCATACCTAGACCTTAGCGCGATTGAAATGCCTGACGTGCCAACAGAGGTGATGATTCTAGTCAACTCAGTCAACTCATTAATGCGGCAACTAGAAAGCGTATTGAATGCACAAAATCGTTTTATTGCTGACGCAGCACATCAACTTAGAACGCCTTTGGCGGGCGCACAAACACAGCTCGAACTTGCGTTGCTAGAGGTTAATCCTGAACAACATAAACAGCAGCTGGAGCGCGTTAGCGAGAGCATGGAGCGCTTATCTCATACCATTACTCAATTGCTCTGCTTAGCGAGAAACCAGCAAGATGCTACGCATAATATGGTGATGAGCCCAGTAAACCTTAACCAAGTCGCACAACAGGTCACTACAGACATGGTGCCCACAGCGATTAAAAAGGGTTTAGATCTAGGATTTGAAGCGGACAGCCAAAACATGATGATTTTAGGTGATAGTAAGCGCCTGAAAGAAATGCTTTATAACTTAGTTGATAATGCTGTGCTCTATACCCCTGCGGGTGGCAAGGTCACCGTTAAAATCCAGCGCGAAGCGGGTGAAATTGTATTAAGCGTGATTGATAACGGCCCTGGGATTCCTAAAGATGAGCGTGAGAAAGTATTTGAACGATTTCATCGCATCATGGGTTCAGGGCATGAGGGAAGCGGTCTTGGTCTTGCAATTGTCATGGAAATCGTACAACTTCATCAAGCCAATATAGAAATCAGCGACGAGCCTCTCAAAAAAGGACTCAACATACAAGTAAGCTTTGCTGAGACAAGATAGAAAGCAAAGACATACTTATCATATTGCTGGGAGTTATATTAGCGCTGTTACCTTTTATACTCACCACAGCCTTCCCAGATTTGATAGTAATTAGTATTTACGCTGGGACTTTGCCTTGGCTGGCAATCGGCTGGGCGGCTCTGGTAATTACAATTATTATGCGCCGTCAAAGAATTGCGGAATGGAGAGAGAAGCGTAAGCGCAATCATCAAAAATAGGGGGCTATTTTTTATATTCTTCCCAAGCTTTATCAAGCACCACTTGTTTTTCTTGTAGTACTTTCTGCGCCTTATTCAAGCGATCTTCTTTAGCCGGCAAGCCTTTTTTAAGCGTTTCTAGTTGCTGACTTTGCTGTACAACTCTTTTTTCAAGCTCTTTAACAGTATCACTTAATACTTGATATTCTTGATTAGCCTTATCGTATTCTTTTTGCGCTTCACGCACTTGGTACTTCTCATCACTCAAATCTTTCGCGCTTACATTAAAAGGCGAGAACATTAGCGCCATCGCAAAAGTCATCAAAACAAGGCAAATACTTTTTTTGAGCTGCATTAGATTAACCTCGTGCATTTTTTAATATTCAAATTTTTACCTCTGCTTATCATAAATCAAAAAAATGACGAATCAATGTCATTTGCGACTTTGTCATTTGCAACTTTTATTCTGGCGATAAAAAAGGGTTACGTAAATACGCAACCCTTTTCAACTATCAAATTAAATCGAAAAATTAATTTGCAGCGCAGCCATCTTCTTGCTGGTGCGTTGCATCAACCACTACGCGGCGGTTAGGCGCTAAACATTCAATGATATTCTTGCTACCTTTAACACCCAGACAATCAACCATAGGCTCAGACTCACCCTTGCCTACTGATTTAATACGAACATCTTTAATGCCATGTGAAGCTAAGTATTTTTTCACAGCATCGGCACGACGCTCTGAAAGTTTTTGATTGTAAGCATCAGCGCCAACTTTATCGGTATGACCAGTCGCTAAAATAAACTCAATATCGTTGTGCTCTTTAATCTTAGCTGCAACTTCATCCAAGGCTTGATTACTTTTGCCCTTGATTGAAGCTTTGTCAAAATCAAACAAAGTTTCTGCTTGAATTGTAATGGTCTCAATGATTGGTTTACATACTGGCTTTACTGGCTCCGCAACCACAGCAGGGGCTGGCGTTTCAACAACAGGCTCAACAGCAACAGGCTGGGTCACTTGCTCAACGAGGATAACAGGTGCCGGCGCTGGCGCATCAAAACGGAAAATAGCGCCAAAATTTAACACTGTATTTGCAACGGTTTTAGAATCAGCACTGACATTTGCCTCACTCCATACAGAACGCAAATCAGCTTGTAACCCAATGTTTTCATTAAACAAGTACTGCACACCGGCTCCAATGTTAGTCATTAAAGAGTCTTTTGTACCGCCTGCAACCGTGTAATCCAATTTATTATGGGCATAACCTACGCCAACCAATAAGAAAGGTCGTAATTTTTCACGGCTGAACATATACAATGCGTCAACACCTAGCAATGTTTGCTTGTACTTGCCGTTTGTATTGCCATCAACGCTGGTATACGCGCCACCGAATTGAATATCCCAATTCTGACTAATTTCTTTGCCAGCGCGAAGGAAAGCACCAACATCATCTTTAGCCTTCAGATCACTATCTGTCCAGTTGTAGCTGATGCCAGGGAGTGCATACCAAGCACCTTTGTATGCGTCATCTCCAGCAAAAGCAGTAAATGAAGCGATTGACAATGTCGTCAACATTGCCAAACTCATTAAATTCTTTTTCATATCAAACCCCTAAGAAAATGCATACACAGAATAAAACTTTTACTAAATTATTCATTATTATACTTTATGGACAAATCTCTAGTAGAAAAATATAGGAGAATAGATGTCACGAGACTCTTCGACATCATTAGCAATGACCAACGTCATCATGAAATCGTCATCGCATATGAAGGCTATTCAGAAAATCGTTGCATGCCCTTTTTAGGCATGAGGCTCTGTTTTAACTACTTGGTGCGTCATTTAGACCACCGATTTTACTTTACCAAAAACCAAGCAAAAGACTTTAATGGACTGATCGAAGTTAATATTGGTCAACTCTTTAAATCTTACCTGAGTTAATTTCATGACAACCACTCTACCCATATTTCCGCTTAAACTTGTTCTTTTCCCAGGCGGCGTGCTTCCCTTAAGTATTTTCGAGAAGCGCTATGTCGACATGGTCAGAAATTGCCTGAGAAATAATAGCGGCTTTGGTATCGTTGCGGATTTGACTGACTTTTCAGGATTAAATCATGGCAGCCACCCATCACTGCCATTTGCCAAGGTTGGTGTGCTGGTTGAAATTACCGACACGAATGTTACACAACCAGGTTTGTTTGATCTTCGATGTTTAGCCAAACAAAAAATCATGGTGCAATCTGCCAGCCAACAAGAGGATGGCTTATGGTTAGGCCAAGTTGCATTGATCGCATCAGAGGCTGATATTCCATTACCTAAAGACATCATTGCGCCAAAAGTTTATTTCGAACAGCTGACCAAGTCTCTGGACGAAGAAGCACATACTAAAGAGTCATCCCCATTCCAAACACCCCATCAGTTAGAGAGTGGCACTTGGTTAGCAAATCGCTGGAGTGAAATACTCTCAATCCCGCTAGATGAAAAACAAAGCCTACTCGTGCTTGACAGTCCGTTAACTAGACTCACATTGATTAATGAAATGCTGACCCAAGACGAAGCAGACCTGAGTAGTTTTAACTAAAACACGCCATTCCACTTAATCTTTGCAACACAAAGAACTTATACCTATAATAGGGTTCCAATTTTCAGTACCAACAAACATTTCTCTTTCTATATAAGGTAAATATCATGTTAAAAACTATTGTAGGTTCAATCGCAGTGCTAGGTTTGTCTTCTTCAATCGCAATGGCTGGTGAGTGCGATATATCAATCGAAGCAACTGCTAGCATGGCATATTCAGCAAAAGAAATTACAGTCGGCAAAGCGTGTAAAGAAGTTAACCTAACGCTAAAAAATGCTGGAACTATGCCAAAAGCAGCGATGGGTCACAACTTGGTCATCAGTAAGAAATCTGACATGCAAGCAGTGATTGCTGATGGCAGCTCAGCGGGCTTAAGCAAAAACTTTGTGAAAGACAATGATGAGCGCGTAGTTGCCCACACTGCAGTGCTTGGTGGTGGTGAGTCTGTAACAATTAAATTCAAGACTGACAAAATGAATCAAAAAGAAACCTACGCATTCTTCTGTAGCTTTCCTGGTCATGGCGCAGTGATGAACGGTGTAGTAAAGTTTAACTAATCATCAGTTAAGTTAAGCAACCTTCTCAACCCTCAAAATACCCAAAAGTATTTTGAGGATTTTTTACATTTACTCTCCCAAAAGCTTAGCTGAGTTTCTATTTTTTGTTCAGACATAATCACCGGTCATGTGTATGACTGAATTCCCTTTGTGACTAAAAAAGAGCTTGTTGATAAACATTGCTATCACTATCTTTTGTCTTTGCTTGTTTACTTTTTTTAGATCTTGCTAAAGGTTTAAATTTGCGCGATGCATGCTTTTGGACAATTTTGCTAGTTTCTTGACTGCCACTTGCAGCTTGTTTAGCAGCCGAAATTTTACTACGGGCAATTTTGATGGCTGACTCAATCGACATCATTGGTGCAGGATAGTCTTGACCAATCACGCAACCGTAACTTTGTTGTAACTCTGGCGTCATCAACCATGGCTCAAAAATCCACACTTTTGGGACATGCTTTAATGCAGGTAACCATTGCTTCACAAACGTACCTTCAGGATCCTGATCCCTTGCCTGTTTAATTGGGTTATAAATCCGCAAAGTGTTAATCCCAGTCGTCCCCGATTGCATTTGAACTTGTGACCAGTGGATACCTGGCTCGTAATCTAAAAACTCCCTGGCCAAATGCAAGCCTGTTTCACGCCAATGCAACCAATATAAATAGCTCGCCGTACTCATTAGCATGGCACGCATTCTAAAGTTGATCCATCCAGTTTGATTCAGCATGGCCATGCACGCATCCACTAAAGGCCATCCGGTTTGCCCTGACTTCCATCTCTCTAGCTTTTGAGTTGTTTCTGCATCGGCATAGGTTTCGTCACGAACACCATCGAAAGCGCTGTGTAGACCACGATATTCAATCTCTGGCTCTGATTCGAGTTTTTGCATGAAATGGCAATGCCAATGCAGCCTACTTTCAAAACCTTTAAGGCCAGCTTCTAGTTGATTAGGATACCTGTTCGGCGTTTGCTTGATGCGAACTCGCTGCATCCAGAGGGCGTGCATGACTTCTTTGATGCTGAGCACGCCCCATGACAAATACGGAGATATTCGGGAGCCCGCTTCCGCAGAAGAAATGGGACTAGAGATTCCACCACGGTATCGGCTCGCCCGCCCATTTAAAAATGAATGCAGAATTTTAAGTGCTGGTTCGCGACCACCTTTTTGCCTAAGAGGCTTGTCTGCTTGAGGTTTATTAAAATAAATCGCCTGATTATGAGCCTCAATCAATTTCAAGCTCAAATCACTTTTAAGCAATTTAATGCTTGGCACTGGGTATTGAGGAAGCGCCATGCGCTTTTCCCAAACAGCATGCCAGTGATCTCGATTTTTTAAACGACGCACTACCCCATTTTGGGGATACTCATGCCATGGCACTTGATGTTGACGGCACCACTTTGCTACCTCTTTATCGAGTGCATAAGTGAATTGGTTACCCGTTTCCTCATGGCTGTATAAACCCACGATACGATGTGTTTGAGACACCGCCTCCAAGAAGTTGACTATTCCTTCCGCAGACTCAAGCAAATCTAGTCCAATATGCTGAAGTTCTTTTTTCAGTGAATCTAAACACTCACGCACAAATGTGACATGCTGTTGCGCGTAATCAGGGCTAGACCATACAAAGGTATCCCAGCTGAACACTGGCAACACCAAGACTGGGTGCGCATCGTTTTCTTGTTTGGTCGCTTCATAGAGTGCTGCGTGATCTTGGATACGCAAATCACGCTTTAACCAAACAATATTGACCTCAGGCAACATGATTGAATATTTTTTAGCCTTGCAACGCCGTTGCGATATTTTTCAAAGCAGTTTGAATGACTGATTTTGGGGCGGCAATATTCATACGCATAAAACCACTGCCCGCTTCACCAAACAAATCACCGGGGCTTAACCCAACACCAGCCTGTTGAATAAAAAACTGCTTCAGCGCTTGATCACTCAATGCTAATGCGCGGCAATCTAACCAAATTAAATAGGTCCCCTCGGATACAGACGCTTTAATTTTTGGCATGTGCGCTGAGACATAATCAACCACCATATCTCTTGTGGTTTGAAGGTAAGGAATCAATGCATCGAGCCAAGCATCTCCATGCTGATATGCAGCCTCAAATGCCACAATACTAAAAGGATTGGCAGCACTAACATGCATACGATCGAAAACCTCACTGATGCGCACTCTTTGATTGGCATCAGGAATGATAAGTGCTGACAAATTAAGCCCTGGAATATTGAAGGTTTTACTTGGCGCCACCGCGGTAATGATATTTTTTTGTTGGCGCGCAAGTCTTGCTAACACTTGATGTTTTGCTGGCGGATAAATTAAGTCCGCATGAATCTCATCAGCAAAGATAATTAAATCATGCTGATCCGCAATATCCAACATGCGATTCAGCTCATCTTCACGCCAAACACGACCAACTGGGTTATGTGGTGAACAAAGTAGCAGCATTCTGGCCTTAGCAGCACAGGCTTCCAAATGGGTAAAGTCAATTTGATAGTAATTATTTTCAAGTTGAAGCGGATTGTAAATCAGCTCGCGAGATTGCTGACTAACGGCTGAAAAAAAAGGAAAATATACGGGTGGCTGAACAATAACGCTATCACCAGGCTGAGTAAACGCTAACACTGCAGCATGAATAGAGTGCACAACACCGGGGCAAATCAAAATCCAATCACGCTCAACCTCCCAGCCATGACGACGTCGCAACCAATCCATTAACGGTTCATACACGGATTCAGGAAAGTGACTGTAGCCATAAATCGGATGTTTAGCACGCTCGACAAGTGCTTGGGTGACTTGGGGTGGCGATGCAAAATCCATATCTGCAACCCATAGTGGAATCACATCTTGCTGACCGAACATCGTTTGGCGCGCTTCGTACTTGAGACTATTCGTATGGTCTCGGGTGATTAATTGATCAAAATCAACTGTCGAATTTAAAGGCTGACTCATGTGATTAAGCCGCCATATTGAGACTAAAGTTTACAAACATACATTTACCCTTCTTAATCGCATGCAAGCTAATTATTGCTCACCCAAAAAATCACCACGCTGATGGGTCCAAAGACTCGCATACAACCCACCCAATTTTAGCAAGTCGGCATGAGAACCTTCTTCAACAATCTTACCGTTTTCCAATACAATCAATCTATCCATCGCGGCAATCGTTGATAAACGATGTGCAATCGCAACAACAGTTTTTCCTTGCATTAGGTCATACAAACTCGCTTGAATAACTGTTTCCACTTCAGAATCTAGCGCGCTAGTTGCCTCATCTAGCAATAAAATAGGCGCGTCTTTTAGCATGACACGGGCAATCGCAATTCGCTGACGTTGACCACCAGATAGCTTGACACCTCTTTCACCCACATGGGCATCATAGCCTGTACGACCTTTTGAATCACTTAGATGCATAATGAATTCATGCGCCTCAGCACGTTTTGCCGCAGCTATCATATCCTCGTCCGTTGCCTCTGGACGACCATACAAAATATTGTCACGCACACTACGGTGCAGCAAAGAAGTGTCCTGCGTGACCATGCCAATCTGAGCACGCAAAGAGTTCTGTGTCACTATATTGATATTTTGACCATCAATTAGAATTGCACCATTTTCAACTTCATAAAATCGCAAAAGCAAATTAACAATTGTAGATTTTCCTGCACCTGAGCGTCCCACCAAGCCCACTTTCTCACCAGGTTTGATATTGATATTGAGCGATTCCAACACAATCTTTTTGTTAGTTTCTTGCTGATCATGGTTGTAGCCAAATTCCACTCGATCAAACTTAACTTCACCATGTTTAACAACCAGCGGCTTTGCATCTGCGCGATCATTAATTTTATTATCAATCGTCAGCGTATTCATCCCATCTTGAACAGTACCAACTTGCTCATATAACGAGGTCATTTCCCACATCACCCAATGTGATATGCCATTTAAACGAAGTGACATGGCAGTCGCCGCCGCTAGCCCACCGATTGTCAGTTCGTTCATGCTCCACAACCATAATGCTAAGAATCCGGTAGCGATAATCAGCAACATATTTAAAAGATGATTCACGATTTCTACTTGGCTAACTCGTTGCATTTGCCCATGCACTGAACCTAAAAATTCTTGCATCGCCGAGCGTGCATAGGCAGCCTCTCGTCCAGCATGTGAAAATAGCTTCACCGTGCTGATATTTGTGTAGGCATCAGTAATTCGACCTGTCATTAAGCTTCTGGCATCCGCTTGATGTTGAGAAAGCTTACTTAATTTAGGAACAAAGTAACTCAATGAAATGACGTAAGCGACCAGCCAAGCTAAAAATGGCAACATGATCAGTGGATTAAAAAAACCTACAATTGCGACCATACTGCCAAAGTACACAACCACATACACCATAATATCGCCAACAATAAACCATACATCCCGAACTGCGAGCGCAGTTTGCATTACCTTGGCAGCCACTCTTCCTGCAAACTCATCTTGATAAAAACTCATGCTTTGATTAAGCATGAGGCGATGGAAATTCCAGCGCAAACGCATCGGAAAATTACCCGCCAAGGTCTGATGCTTAAAAAGCGTTTGAAGTGCAATGAAGACTACACTGATAATGAGCACAATTGATAACCATACCAAGTGCTCACCCTCTCGGGACCAAATCTCAGCAGGTGAAACGTGGCTAAGCCAATCGACGACCTTGCCCATCATTGCAAACAACAACGCTTCGAACGCAGCCACTAATCCCGTAAATATGGTCATCCCGGCTAAGTAAGGCCTAAAGCCTTTGGTGCAGCCCCAAGCAAATTTCCAAAAGCTTTGATGCGGCGTAGCAATAATGCTCTCAGCAAATGGATTAATAAATTGTTCAAAACGTTTAAACATGTTTTTTTACTTTGTTAAGCGATTATTAGGCTTAATAACACCGACCGCTTTTGATTGTTTTTT
>Ga0209499_1002936_pt1 | contig 10679 bp, 7 predicted proteins | sample C_130208_EF_Meta_FD_187306 | JGI IMG/M metagenome (GOLD analysis project Ga0209499, IMG submission 187306) | Freshwater microbial communities from Lake Croche, Canada to study carbon cycling - C_130208_EF_MetaG (SPAdes) (version 2) | ecosystem: Environmental > Aquatic > Freshwater > Lake | place...
AGAAACCTTGCCCCTTGCGCTGACGTACCAATGGAACGTAGGCAATTCGCGAACGAAATCTGGGTCAATTTTGAACTCTTTTTGATTTCTATGAGTAACAGTCCCTGTGTATTTCTGATCATCAAATTGAAAACCAGATTCTACAACGGACTTTGTTCCCGTTGCCTCAATCATTTCACCCACTTCAGAACTACTTCCCAGCCATCGAATAGCTCCAGAATGTAAAAGATTATCTTTTTCATCCCTGAAGGCCGATAGATTCTGAGAAGCATAAACAAGTGATACCTGAGCACTTCGAGCACGTTGAATTAAGGCAGAAAGTATCGGCACTCTCGGAAGTGCGCTAAACGCACTTGCTTCATCAACAATCAAGAGTATTGGAGACTTATTTAATGACCTTTGATCCGAGAAGATCCATGAGCCAAAATCATGTAAAAGTGAATCAGCGATTTTTAGTGAACTGGGCTCAAATCCATCTAAAGTAAAGAGTGCCAGATTCCAATCATCATTCCAATGAAACCTATAAATTGAATTGCGTTCAATATTTCGAATTGGGTCTAAATATATTGAGAGATCGTTAGCAACAATTTCACCAATCGGCGTTCCACGGTCTTTTGATGAAAAGAAATTAATATCGGATTGAGTCTTCACAAATTTCAATCCATTGCGCACTCGGTTTACTAATTCTTCTACGGAAGTAGGTGGTAGAAGGTCACTTCTAGAAATGACAGCATGGATAGCGTTGCTATTCCGATTTAAATAGTAGGGTTCCGAATCTGAAGGAAAAAAGCTAATAATCCTCTCGGCAATCTCATGGGTGCTTCCGCGCCAAAAATTAAATGAACTCGTTGGAAAGTGTCTGACCTTCGATTGATCATCCTCAAGATTCATAATTTTTGAAACATCGTTTGGGTCACCTTTTAAGTCGATGATCACAACTTTCCAACCCTGAGATAGAGCTGCTTTGGCCATTCGACTTATAAGTGTCGTTTTCCCAGAGCCTGTCTGCCCAATCACTAAATGATGATCAGGACTGATTCCATTCAAGGGAAATATCGCCTTCTGCTCGGACAGAACAGATGTGAGTTCCATGTCGGTCACAGGAGGCTCGCCAAAGTAAGGAAGTAGACAATCGGTCGGTTCAACACGTCTTCCGATTACGTTGGTCTCTATGCCTTCATCAAGTAAGTGCCTCGAGTATTCCAACTCCGCATATTTAGTGCCATGTTGGAACCTTGCCTTTTTGACGGCAGTAGCCTTACTAGGCTCAAGCACGCCACGAATACTCTGCCGTGTAACAAAATTCAATTTATGAAATAGATACATGTTCGCCAACGGAAGTTGAACCATTCCATAACCAAGGAAAGTTACTAATGACAACCCAAAATCGCGGGCAAGCAATAGGCGAATCGTCAATAAAAATAAACTCAAAGTAGCGAGTAAGGAGAATATCAACATTCCAATATTTCGAAATTTTGAAGCTCTAATCCTTGTCCAAGTTTTCTCACTCTGCGCTAACTCTTCATACTTAGTTTGATAGAAATAGAACATTGGAAATAGCAATACGATAAAAATCAGAAGTGGCTGAGATTCATCTTTCTTTTGATTCTTAGTCTCATAACTCATGATAAGTCCTCTGAAAGAGTAAATATTCTGATGTTGTTTCTTAAGGAGTCTGGGAGCAAGTGCTTTTGGGCGTTTACATATTGGAACAAATCTTTCGTAACCCAGTAATCAACAATGCTATTACCACTTAAAGAAAATATATTAAGTTTCATTATTGTTAATAAACGATCCTTTTGCTTACGAGTTCTGTCAATCTCAACAATTATTCGTTCGCCGTTGTAGACCGCTAATCCGTCAGGCAAATGATTCGGAAAAATGTCCCTTATTTTTCTTTCACAAATCCACTCGGCACCATTTGTTTCGTAGATAACTCTGACCTCTGAAACAAGAATTGAATGTAGAAGAAGTTCCATGGATGGATTAGAGACTCGTTCGCCAGAGAAAGCTTGTATCCCTGCGAGTCTTAATCCTTTTGCGGTTGGCCAAGTTACTGAAGAACCAGAGAGGACTTGCTTTCTAAATATCAAATCCTGCTTTTCTAGTCGCTCGCATATTCTTCGAATTTCCCTAGGATCAATACTGAATCCTTTGGAAACCAAGTAACGAGAAATTGTTGAAAGACGAGTCGGGCCTTGTTCGGCAATGAATTGCGCAACAGTTAAATCTCTTCCTCTGATTTTGGGGTTTTTCTTTTCGTTCATATGTTCCCTTTCTAATAAGTCGATCTCTATTAGTCTCGGAACACGAAAAGAAAAACCCTCTCTTCTCTCTTCTCTCTTCTCTCTCTCTCACACAACCCACCCACCCTCACTCACCAACAACTACTCCTGACCACCCCTTTTAATAACACAGGCAGTGAGAGGGGTGGTCAGGAGTGAAAGCGCCTTAATAGAGCGCGAAAGTTGTCCGTGAAGTGACCGAGGGTGGGTGGGTTGCGGACAGCGAAAATTTCGAAAAAAAGTAACTAAAGTGAATTTGACCGCACAGTATCAATATTGCCTTGAATATCTGTTGAGTTCTCTGGGTCATTTATAACTAGAAATAGTTCAAACTGTTCCGTGGTGAGCCAATAGAAATCTCTAAATATTGAACTCAGATTCACAACTCGTTCATTGAAAATATCAAAATCCGGAAGTCCTTCAAGCAAGTCTCTCTGAACTAGAAGTGTTTCCCTCTGAACACCTATTTGAGCTGTTATGAAATTCTTGAAAAAATCATGTTTATTTACTAACTCTTTGAGGCTCGCATCAGACGCACATTCCAACTCCCATTCGTTGGAAGCTCTCCGCAAGCAACTGTTGAATAAAGCAATAGTTAAGGCATCTAATTCCATTTAATTAGCCTTTAGAGTTAAAGATGTTATACAAAGATTTTGAAAGAGCCTCAGTCATCATTCGTCTAAAATCTGGCTGATTAAAAAATGCCTTGAATAAATCCTCATTGGCTTCATGTCGGTCAATTAGTTCTGACTCAATTTTTGGCTCAAAGAAATAGGCAAAATTGTCATAGTCATTGGCCAATGCGACTTCTCTAAGTTCTGGATTTTGTGCATGATGCGACTGTTGTTGCTCGAACCAAATTCTGTCTGCTTCAGTTAAATTCAGGCCGAAGCGCTCATTGAGAGCTGCGATCAACCTTGATAGCAATTCGCTATCTGGGTCAGATGTTGTATTTGGATTCAAAGTAATGGAAGGAGCTAATGGTTCAGTAGAACCAACATCCAGAGATAAATCAGCATTCTGAATCATTAACTCTGTTCTTAAATGAGTTAAAACTACTTCGTCATCTATATCAACTGAACCCGTTCCAGTAGAATCATAAAGTCGTCTAACTAGAAACTTTAGATAGTAATAAAGTTCCTCGAGTTCCAAGTCTTTGAATGGAACAATCATTCCCAAAAATGAATACGCGGAGACGTATTTCTTCGCATTGCTTTTAAAGTTTGCTCTGCTTTCTTCATCAAGTGAATGCCATCTTTCAACTGCGGGATCTGTATTGGCTTTAAGCATTGAACTTCCAACTTTGGCATTCGAGGAAAGTAATCCTTGAACTGCTTTGGTCATTTCCGCTTTATCAATGATTCTTGCGCCAATAATTTGAGACTGTAAATCATAAAGAATATTTGGGTCGGTCGGTGAACCCAAAGATACTTCGAAGTAAGGTCTGAACGATTCGCGAATTTCATCTGGTTCGTTAGCAAAATCTAGAATGAATGAATCTTCTTTTTCTGGATGGACTCTATTTAATCTAGAAAGAGTTTGAACCGCATTTATTCCTGATAATTTTTTGTCAACATACATGGTGTGAAGTAAGGGCTGATCGAATCCAGTCTGAAATTTTTCAGCGACTATAAGCACTTGATACGAACGAGCAAATTCACGAGGAATTTCACTGCTCTTGAAGCTATTCATAGAAAATTCTGTGTACTCAATTGAAGGGGAATCTGGATCAAACACAGTCCCAGAAAATGCTACAAGCGTTCTTAAATCGGTATATTCCTTTTCAAACAAGTATTTGTCGATTGCCTGCTTATACCTAACCGCGTGAAGCCGTGATCTGGTAACCACCATGGCCTTTGCTTTTCCACCAATTTTACGGGCTGTATTTGCTCTAAAATGTTCAACGATTATTTCGGCTTTCTGGGCAAGATTTGTTGGATGTAGCGATGCGAATCGAGCAAGCGCTGAAGCTGCTTTCCCTTTAGGAACCTCCAAATCAAGCGCGTTCAAATTGTTAGCTAATCGATAGTATGTTTTATAACTTGTGTAGTTTTTCAGAACATCCAAGATATAGCCTTCTTCAATTGCCTGTTTCATCGAGTATGAATGGAATGCGCTATAAAGATTATCTACTGCTTGCTCTTGCTTGATTTCACCAAACATCTCTAGAGTCTTGGAACTTGGAGTTGCGGTGAAAGCGAAGAAAGTTACATTTTCTGCTTTCCCTCTCGCATTCAATGATTTTTCTAAAAGCGCCTCAATGGATTCCTCTTCCACGGAATTCGCAGAATCGAACTTTTCCGCTTCGTTCAAAGAATCTTCGCCACCTAAAACAAGTTTCAAATCCTTAGATGTGTCACCAGAGTGCCCAGAATGTGCCTCATCCACAATGATCGCGAATCGGGAACCTTTCAGGGAAAGGGCTGTTTGCGTTACAAAAGGGAAGGTTTGAATTGTGGTTGTGATGATTCGAACGGCACTTGAAGATAAAGCGTCACGTAACTGTTCATTCTTACTTCCCATGTCTTCACGCACTTGAACGATTGAACCGGGCTGATGGTCAAATGAAGAAACTGTGTCACGAAGCTGAGTATCAAGGGCTCTTCGATTTGTTACGACAATGACTTTATCAAAAATATTCTGATTTACATCTAATCCCTTTCCCCAAATTGGGTCAGAATTCTTTAAAGACGGAGTATGGAGAACAGATAATCGATGAGCCAACCAACTAATTGTGTTGGACTTTCCGCTACCAGCAGAATGTTGAGCCAGACGATTCGTACCATGTCCCCATTTACTCGTTACCGAAACCAATGCCTCGACTGCGTGCCATTGGTGGAATCTAGGGAAAATAATTATTCCTTCTTTAGCTCGCTTCCCAGTCGCTTCATCTACTGGATAATTAATGTGGATATACGAACCTAGAATTCTCAACCAATTATCGCGTTGTAAAACTTGATGCCAGAAATATTGAGTTCTCTCTCCACTTGGGTTTAATGGATTACCTTTTCCTCCTGAATTGCCCGCTCCATTCTCACCCAAATTGAAGGGTCGGAATTCAGTATTCGCTCCACGAAGTTGAGTGGTCATGTATACATCATCTTCATCTAAGGCAAAGTTAACCAATGATCTTTTTCTAAAAATTAAGTCGTTCGGTTTTCTATCATAACGGTACTGCTTAATAGCATCGCGAACATTTTGTCCTGCTGTTTGCGACTTAAGCTCCGCAGTTGCTAGTGGTATTCCGTTAAGAAAGAAGACCAAATCAATACTGTCATTTAAGTTGGTTTCCGACATTCTGACCTGACGAGTAACAGTTAGCCGATTTGCCTGATAATTCTTACGATTCTCTTCAACTATGTCTAACTCCGGCGCAAAATATGCCAGCTTTATTTTTACACCGGTATCAGTAATATCATTACGGATAACATCGATTGGGTCTCTTTTTTGAATTTCATTCGCTATGCGCTCGGTAATTTTCTTACGAGCCTTTTCTTCTCCACCGTGGAGTTTTACTAAGCGGTTATAAGATTCTGGTTGAGTCGAAAGCAGAAATTCAAAGAATTCGACAGGGTCGAGGCCAACTTCTCGCTCATAATTTGAACTTACACCTAAATGCCAACCATTCTCCGTCAGGTGATCACAGATGATCTCTTCTAGAGTAATTTCCAGATGCGATTTAGTTGCCATTTTTATTTCTTTCCATTTTTAGGCGACATTGAACCCAGAAGCAGATAATTAGCCATCGACTTCCGATATTCATCGAACTTTGACTGAAGCCCAACAAGGTTTTCAATAATTGATTGAACTTTTCGAATTTCCTCTGATTTCTTGAGCATCGCTTCTTGAACATCAAGAGCCGGATACCAAACAGGAATTGACTTAATGTCCTCCCATGAAGTGTCATATTGTGATGGAGGCATCCATCGAGTGACTCTAGTAATCGCCGATAAATAGAGTGGCGTTTTCAATAACAGTTCAACAAACTCCGGCTTAACGAATTCTTTATCAAATCTGAAAATATAGTATGCCGGACTAACAATTCCTTCTTGCTTTGCGATTCCAAAGCCACCTTGCCAAGTTCTCAATTTGTTGAACACTAGATCGCCCTTGATCACACGCTGGTATTTACCAAGATCGCTTCCGAGAGCATTCTTATTGTCGCTTCTCGAGCTGCGAGGGATTACTCCCAGATTTAGATAGACAGAAAGAGGCTCTAGTTCGGGATACCCATCTTCTGAAACTCGCGAACCCAAACTAAAGAGCGGGACACAATTCCAGCCAATTGGCGCCGAAATATCCTGTAAATCACTGACTTTGATTTCGAGGTCAGAGTTAAAGATTGTGTTAGACATTAAATCAACACTTGATTTTATCTTGGCAACCGCTTCTTCCGCAGAGGCAATCTCTTCACGAATATCTGTCCAAAGTCTTGGCGCTTGGTAACGGAAAAATTCTCGAGTAAATGGAATTTCGTATCCGATTTTAGTTTTATCATGATCTACCCACGCCTCTGGAATGTAGGGATGAATTTTTGATGTTAAATGCGTTTCGGCAATTTCAGAAATACTCGTTAATCGATCTTCTGGTGCCAATTGAATATAGTTACTTGGTAATGGAATCACGTCATAGTCACGCAATTTTGGATCAGGTGCGATTTCACCTTTTTTATTCCGAGTAATAGTTCCGTGAGGATCGCTAGTTGCGAGAGTTTTCATGATCTCTCTCATCTGCTTTTTGTCATATCCAAGAGCTGTTAACAAATTGATTAGCTTATCCTCATCTTCAAAAACTTGATTTAGTTGCTTCGACATGACTTCGCGATATTCAATCGCAAGATTTGAAACAGAATGCGCATCAATACGCCAGATTCTGCGTAGAGGTTTTTCAAGTGTGATTCGACCAAAGCCAAGCTCTTCGTTAGTGAGAATTTGAACATTATTTGATTCGGAACTGTTCAAACTCTCACCATACAAGCGAGTAATCTCCGCTAATGATTCATCGGTCAGAGTCTTCTTCTTGTCTCCCAGCGAACGAGGCAGGCGCGTTCCAAAATCGCGGGCATCAACAAGACGAACTACGCCCTTGGAATCCGAAACTTTACGATTAGTTAAAATCCAAATATAAGTTCCAATTTCGGTGTTATAAAACATTTGATCGGGAAGGGCGATTACGCCTTCTACAAGGTCATTCTCGATTAACCAACGTCGAATTTCGGACTCACCAGAGCCTGCTTGTCCTGAAATTAAAGTTGAAGCCGAGAGGATTATTGCGACTCTCGAGCCACCCTCATTTTTTTGCGCGTCATAGGGCTTCATTTTGCTAACCATGTGTTGAATAAAGAGGAAAGAGCCGTCACTTACGCGAGGTAATCCAGCACCATATCTACCTTTGAATCCGAGGTTTTCATGTTCATCTTGGATGGGATCAGAATACTTTTTCCAATCAACACCATAAGGAGGATTTGAAATACAGTAATCGAATTGTTTGCCATGATGGCCATCTTCTGTTGTCAGGCTATTACCAAATGTAATTCTTGTGGGGTCTTGTCCTTTGATCATCAGGTCAGATCTTGCCACCGCCCAAGTTTCGTCATTTAGTTCTTGACCAAATACATTGAGGACTATATTTGGATTTAGTTGGTGAAGATATTCCTCAGCAATTGAAAGCATTCCCCCGGTACCGCAGGCAGGGTCATAAATTGAACGAATTGGCTTCTGACCTGACAAAGCTTTTTCATCCTCTAGGAAAAGTAGATTCACCATAAGTCGAATTACTTCGCGAGGTGTGTAGTGTTCTCCAGCAGTCTCATTCGACATTTCAGAGAATTTGCGTAGAAGCTCTTCAAAAATGTATCCCATCGCTTCATTTGAGACAGTAGTCTCACTCAAATCCAAGTCAGAAAACTTACCCACTATATGAAAAAGTAACTTCGAATCATCGAGTCGTTTGATTTTTTCAGGGAAACCGTACTTTTCCAAAACTTCAGCTGCGCTTGGTGAAAAAGAGTGAATATATGAATTCAAATTCTCAGAAATCTTATTTGGGTCTTTGAGAATCTTCTCTAAATCAAGTTGAGAAGTGTTGTAAAAACTGTGACCAGACTCTTTACACAAGATTGACTCAAGGTCCTTAATCTTGCCCTCAAGGCTCTTATGTTTAAGAATGACTTTTTCTTTAGACTTCGCCAGCGCACATTCAAGGCGCCTCAAGACTACAAAGGGCAGAATTACAGAGCCATACTCATGTGCCTTGAAACTTCCTCGCAGATCATCTGCGATTCTCCAGATAAAGTTTTCTTTATCTTTAAAGCCACTGGGTGTGGACACTTTTCCCCTTTGATAGAAAACCGGATACCAACTTTATAGACCAGTTTGGCAGAGCCCACTGACAAGGTACATTCTAAATTCAATGCGCCAGCAATGTCATTAAAACTGAGTGATAAGGCCAAAGATTAATGGAAATAGTAGTCAAAACTGTGTCTTAAGACTTGCTTACTCGCTTCCATCTTTCAAAATCTAGATCTATAACCTCAGCTAGCTCATCATCTGGCTTGCTAAAGGATCTGAAACCAGATTCCAAAATTTCAATTATTTGATCGAACATAATTCGTTGTATTTCGAATTTATTCATTAGCGTAATCTCTCCAATGCGCCTTCGACATTCCCGACATACATTTCTAAAGTAGTTAGATAACTTGCGTGACCCGCAGCCATCGAGATGTCTCTAATATCCTTCTTCAAATCAAAGAAGTAATAAGTACAAAACACATGGCGTAAAGAATGAAAATTCCAGAGAAATTTACCGCTTGAACTTTTCGGCCAACCGGCTTTCTCTTGCGCGGGTCTACGGATTCGCGTTCCAAAAGCGCTAGGACATAACCACCCACCCTCTTGATTGCTGAACAACAATCTTCGATGAGAACCATCTTGAAGCATTGGAACCTCCTTCATCCGCTGAAGTTCTTTAATCCGTTTCTGGAGATTTTCCAGCAACTTGTATCCCTCTGGGGTTACCTCCGGGAAAATCGTTTTTCTTTGTGTATCCCATTTTGGAAGCTCTCTGGATTTGTTGCCTGCTACCGATAAACATTGGAAGTCAACGATGATCGTTCTTGACTTTAAATCAACACTTGAAACATCTAAGTCGCATATTTCACCGAATCGCAAACCTGAATAAGCTGCTAGGTTGAACATGAGTTCGTACCACCAAATACCCGTTATATCTTTCGCGGAACCAGCAACTCTTGCCACCATTTTATGGGTTGGGATTTCAGTGCCATCTACATACTTGGTGCTTTCACCAGCTTGTTTTACTTTTCTCTTCGCGATTTTGTTTAGGTCACTAAGCAACATTTCGGAGTTCTGGAGTAACCATCCTTTGGCACAGCCCCAACGGACAAAAGCAGATATTGCTGAAGCAACATGATCACTCAGGTCGACAGTCTCGCAAGTTTCAATGATTTTACTTAGGTCTGCGTTCCTGAGACGTAAACACTGGATTGTCCCGACATTAGGCAAGACATGATTCTTAAATATGGATTCTTGGCTTTTTGTGTGCTTTTTACCCCACTCGGCTCTATTGCTAGCATGGACTTTCGTTTTCTCTGCGATGTATTCGGCAATCAACATCGCCACGGTATTGTGAGGAAGATTTCCAACATTATTTCGAAGGAGAATCTCAATCTCTGCCGATTTATCCAAAGCCATTTTCTCAGATTTAGCTGTTGTATCTCGCAACTTTCCGTCTTGGTCAGTGTAAGAAATTCTCCAATATTTCTTATTGCTCTTCGGTGAGTAAACCCTTACTCCAAAATCGGTTACATACACTGCTGATTTCTTAGTTCTAGTTGTCATCGCGCACTCTTTCTAAATCTAACTCCGTTGATTACAAATACGTTTTCTTTGGGAGAAACGTTGATTTTTTTAACTGGCTTTAATGGGGACTTTTTTTCCTCTAACCATTTTGCTAATTCTTCAGAGTCCCATCGCAAAGTTCTTGAATTCAAAATCACAGGTGATGGAAAGGAGGGATCGTGTATTAAGGCGTAAACGGCAGACTTGCCTAAGCCCAAGATGACTCGGATATCCTTGACTGTAATTAGCTTGTTCATTAATCGATACAGTGTCGAAGATCTGAATCGATGCATACAGATTTTGGAGGTTTTGGGAAAACCTTTGGGAATAATCTTTCGCGGTAGGACACGTTTTGTGAAAAAACACACAAAACCATTACAAACAAGGAGTGTCCCAGGCCGGAGTTGAACCGGCGACCTACCGCTTAGGAGGCGGTTGCTCTATCCACTGAGCTACGGGGACCTAACACTCGCAACCTTTGAAAAGGTATTGCGTGCTTGGCAAAGATTAGCGGTACAGATAGCCTTCGCCTGAATCC
>Ga0209499_1002940_pt1 | contig 10673 bp, 9 predicted proteins | sample C_130208_EF_Meta_FD_187306 | JGI IMG/M metagenome (GOLD analysis project Ga0209499, IMG submission 187306) | Freshwater microbial communities from Lake Croche, Canada to study carbon cycling - C_130208_EF_MetaG (SPAdes) (version 2) | ecosystem: Environmental > Aquatic > Freshwater > Lake | place...
GGACAAGTCGGCCGCCACAGAGAACTTCAAGGTGCAGGAGTCTGTGCCTCCCACGCTCCGTCAGGCGATCCGCGAGCAGTTCACGCAACCGATGCCCTCCAACATGGCCGGTGCAGACGACGATAAACTCTCTCGTATTCTGCGGTTGATTGAGCAGAACAAGACAGGGTATGAGCGCCCTGCGACGCAGGACATGGTGTTGTATATTTTTACGGGTATCCTGTTTCTGTTTACCTTTGATACGTTCGTGACGATCGGCAAGTCGATGCGGGGTCGCTGATCAGCGTTAAGACGACTCCGGGCGATCGCGCAGGAAGGTCTGCATCGACGAGAAGTTATCAAATCCGTTATCGAGATACTCAATCTCAAACGTTAGGCAGTAGTTAGCGCCGTTTACATTTGAGTTAGCTGCTGTACCCGTTCCAGCGGCCGAGTCGAGCGTCCAGTAAATAAATCCCTGGCTGCCCTGCTGTGCATGAAGGCGAGTGCGAATACGGAGACGATCGAGTTTGGCAATCGGAGGATAGTACTTGGCGATGTTCTCCATTCCCGAGTGGTCGTTATACTCAATGAATCCAGTGCTTATGCCCGTCGCTCCAGTCGAAAGTTTCTGGGTTACGCCCGTCGCGATCTTTGCAAAAAAACTGTCGGGGTACTGCGACCTGTTTGCACCCACGGCCGCCTCGTCGACCTTGTTGAGTCCATCGATCTCGATGAGAAAATAGTTAGGAATGGAATTTGAAGCACTCGTCGAGTGAATATGATTGTCATTGCTATACACAGCACCAGGTACGTTTCCTCCGTTTGTGTAATAGTGTGCGTATGCAAGGTCAAGTGTGTTGAACTCGGCACTCATGAGACGAATCGACACCACCTTCTCGTAGGTGCGAGGGAGGTAGACCACAAACTCGCCGTTCGTGTAGTAGAGGAGTGTATCACGATCCGCCGAGTCCACGTGCAGGACCTTCTTGATCGTCCGGAGCACCGGGTTGGGTGCGGACTTGCTGATTATCTGCCCGCGATTGTCAAACTGCATGATTTGTATTGTTATTTAGCGTGAGATAAATCAGCGTCCGCTGTCCGCCACGTCTTGCCGTGAAGGACGAACGAATGCACACGAGCCATACCCCACGCGTGCTCGGTAGCTCCCGGGCGATGACCGGTACGCCACGCCGCCATGCCTCGGTTGTACACTGTCTTGAGGGTCGACAGAGGCACGTGCGTCGCCTTGGCAATCTCGGGCAGACTCTTCACCCCGGGGTACTTGGTGTGAAACCGAGACGAGTACGACGAGGGACGGCGTGTCACCCCACGGTCCGTCTTGAAGGGGCGGTAGGCCTTGGGATCCTTCCACGACATTCGGGCCCGTCGCGTGATTTCCCGCTTACGCTCGACGGTCTTCCGGCGAGTGAGACCGCGAAAGTATTTCAAGGGGAAGTACACCATGACTCTGTTACTCTGTGGTGCGTTAAAAATAAAGATTAAAAGACAAACATGGGCGACGCGGGAACTGCTGAAATAGCCTCGAATGTCCACTGGACGAACATTCTGGAGGACTACTTTGCCTCGACAGGCGAGAAGGCAAACGGTCTGGCGATCATGCACAAGCGGTCGGAGAGTGTCTTCACGCGTCGCAAGACATACATCGACCTGCCCGTGATCATCGGTTCGGGTGTGATTGCCTTCCTGAACGCCGGTTCCTCCAGTTTGTTTACCGACCACCAGCTGGCGGCCACGGCCCTCGGTGTGGGGTCACTCGTGGTGGGTATTCTGAATACGACGGGCACGTACTTCTCGTGGGCGAAGCGTGCCGAGGGTCACCGTCTGTCGGCGATTCACTATGCGAAGCTGTATCGCTTCATCAACGTAGAGATGCGTCTGCCCCGCGAGGAGCGTATGGCCCCCGGTGATTTCCTGAAGTACGTCAAGGACCAGTACGATCGTTTGGCGGAGATCAGTCCGCCCATCCCCAGCTCGATTGCCAACGCCTTCGGTCGCCAGATGGAAAAATACAAGGATATCTCCAAGCCCGAGGAGACGAACGGGCTGAATAAGATTGAGATCTATATTGATGAGCCGAGCGGGTCGTTGTCTCCCTTGTCTCCCCCGCCGATGCCTAAGACCCCGGCACCGAAGCCCGCGCCCAAACCGGAACCGAAGTCGGAACCGAAGAAGGAGGAGTCGAAGCCGTTGGTGGCAGCTCCATCTTCGTAACCGTGTAGCACCGTTTCTTGTATAACGAGTTCCGCTCCTGAAACTGGCGACGGAACTGCGGGTCCACAATATCAAGAATCAGCGGATGAATGGTTCTGGCTGACTTCTCGACGCGGAGGATCCGACCCACAATCTGGTCAATATCAGGGCGTGGTGTGGCCATCAGTAGCGTATTTAGAGTGGGCACATCGAACCCCTCCTTGCACATTGCATACGTCGCAATCAGAATCGTCTTCGAGGCACAGAACTCGGCCCTCTTGGACGCAGCGACATCCTGTGACAGAATACAGGACTTCTCGCGTAGCGCCTCCGGTAGGGTCGCCAGAAGGTCCTTGGTATGTTGCACACGATCCGTCAAGACAAGCACTTGTCGTTGCGGAGACTCATCGAGGATATCCCCGAGAATCTCCGTCAACCATTTCGTCCTCCCCGGGTGCTCGGCGAGCTTATTGACCATCAGCGTTGTGAACATCACGCCCTGCTTGTTGTAGATGATCTCGTTGAATACAGGGTCGTCGTTCTTGTATTCGTAGACCTCCACCTGAATCGACGAATCCTCGCTGTCAAGGTTCTTCGACTGATACAGCAGTGGCCCCAAACACCAGTTGGCCACAAACATCAGACCATCCTTCCTCGTCGGCGTGGCCGAGAGTCCCAGCATGTACTTCGACGTCACCTTGGGAATCGCCTGCACAAAGACCTCCGAGGCAATGTGGTGGCACTCGTCCACAATCACCAGACCCAAGGGCTTGAAGGTCGATATATCCAGGTCCTTCATCGACAGCGTCTGCAACATCGCGATGATCACGTCATATCCCGCGACCTCGATGGTCTCGCCCTGAATCCGACCGATGCGCGCATGAGGTAGGAAGGTCTTCACTCGATCGACCCACTGATCCCGCAGGAACGAGTTGTGCACAATCACCAGCGTCGGCAGACGAAGCTGTGAGGCAATGTAGAGAGCACAGACCGTCTTTCCTCCACCCGTATGCAGGGAAATGATGCCATCGTGCGGTTCCGGCTTCAGGAACGAATTGACGACCTCCGTCTGATTGGGACGCATCTGACCACGAAACTCCCAATACTTCGCATCGGTTATGGCCACGTCGCGGGTCGTCTCCGCTGGCGGGCCGTAGTGCTCGATACCATAGTGCTTGGGAACATAGACCCAGTCGGCCGTTTCCATGTAGACCTTGTAGCGGGGGACGGAGTTCGCATTCGGCATAAACACCTTGGGAATGTAGGGTTTGACGGTAAGAACTTTTTTGAGTTCTTCAACGGAGACCTTGTTCTTTTGAACTCTGTATCCGTTCAAGGTAAGCATTGTGTGTATATCTGTTAGGTCGTCGTATATTCGTTTTTACTCCTCGTCCTCCTCATCCGCGTCGGGCGCCGGAACCTCAAGACGACGGACGCGGGAGCGCAGGGCAATCGCCGCCGTCTCGCCAATCGTGCGCAGGACATCCAGGTTGTCGAGCTGGGACACGTGATACATCACAATCGGGTGAATCGGCGTCGTCACCTGCACCTCCTCAAAGGGCACCTGGTCAAGACGCAGGGAATCCATGATCGTATCAATGTGACGGAGCACACGAGACTCCGTCATGTAGGTCGAATACGCACGGCTGTCACCCTCATGACCCGTGGTCGTGAACGTCACGTTGAAGTAGTCCGTATCGAACGTCGAACGGAACACACGAAGGATATCATCCTTCTCCTTGCGGTCGGCGTAGATGAAGTGGAGGCTGAACAGACAGACGGACATCGTGAACTGGTTTGAATATATGGAGTCGGGTGGCTTTAAATCGCTGTGTTCTCATCATCACCAAAATTGGGTTGGTCTGCATCACGTCCATCTGTTCCGGGTTGATTGTAGTAGTCACCATAGTCTCCCCGATCGGCATCTCCCTCGCCCTGGTCAAAGAAGTCTCGGGGCATTCCCACACCTGTTTCTGCATCCGCGTCTTGTTGCGCCTGTTCCCGCGTCGCATCCGCACGCACCTGCTCCGACAGTCGCTCGGCCTCGCGGGCAAACAGCACGCGGTCCTGATTGGTCATGATATAGGGCGCCAGACCAATCTGCAAGAGCTCTCCGATATCTGCACGCTCCTGATCACTCTTGCGGGCCATGCGCTCGACGAGGGTCAGGCGCTCCTTGGCCCGAAGCTTGTTGACCTCCTTCTTCTGCTCGGAGTAGGGTGCAGTGAGAGTGTACAGGGCCACGTCGACCGTCTTCATCTGCTCAAGTTGGTTGTTCTTTGCGGCCGACGTCTGGATCTGAGTGAGTTCTTGATAGAGATATCCCAGACAGGCATCACGCAAAACATCTGCAGACTCGGTCGGATCCAGCCGACGAAGAGGGATCGGTTGAAGGAAGACATCGGCCAATCGTGAGGCAATGGTCAGGTTCGTCAACGGGCCCTTCGAGATAGGGAAATTCGTTGGCTTCTTGCGGAGTTGCTCGGTGACCTCCTTCTTCTGAACTGGAGCGACGTTCACGCGAACCGATACGGAAGGCTGGATGCTCACCTTATTCCGAGACGGAAACAGACGCGTGTCGAACACCAATGGATCCTGCACAAACTTCGGGCGCCCTCCTGTGGTAAGGATCGGGCGGCCCGAGGGGCACGAATCATACCGTGTAATCACCCCCAGTTCCTTGGGAGGAGCAACCACGGGGACCAGAGACTTGACCTGCTGCTCCGAGGAGGTCGGTTGAGACTTGACATACTCGGCGGCGCGCGCCAGTTCGTCCTTGATGTTCTGCCGTTTCTTGATCTCCGTGCCCGCCAAGAACGACACTTGTTGCTTGATCTTTTTCGGATTCGAGAGGATGGCGCGAACGACAGCGGCCGAGGGGCCCTTGAAGGAGGTCGGGTAGGCCTCGAAGGTCTTGCGCAAAACATACAGCATTGAATCTACAATTGAATAGTCGCCCGGCACGTCCTCATCGCGTGGGAACCCCGTCAGACGCAAGGGCTGAGATCCAAACGACCGCGGAGGAATCAGGGTCGGGATATGGATTTGAAGAAGAATGATCACCAGAGCAATACCGACCGACCCCTTGCCTTCCCGTGTGGCCTGATTATCGACAGGGGGGAACTTGTCCGACACCACACCCCGACATACGGCAAGCATGGACCCGAGGATCTCCGGAGAGGGCAGGACACGCAGAATCGAAAGCAAAAGAAAGGCCGTGGAGTCCATGGGCTGGTCCAGATCAAAGAGAGGTTGCAAGGCGCCCAGTCCCGCTGCGTATGCATTGATTGCATCGGTGTTGCCCGCTCGGGCCTCCAAGACATCCGAGCTCTTGATCTTGAATCCATCCTCGTCATATTCGTCCTGATTGAGAATGACATCGTTGTTGATGTGCTCGCCGCAGAACTTGCAGACACGGAACCCCCCCTCAACAACCGACCACAACTCATAAAAGGTCTTACGATCTTGTTCGAGATCCCCACCCAAGATCGCCACAATGTGCTCGCACAGGACAAAGCGGCCCTCGACGTCGGTATGGATGTGATTCGAGAGCTGGGTATTCATCAACAACTCCTTTGCATCGCGATACTTGTCCTCCCGCACGCGTTGGGGATCCGCAATGACGGCAAGAATCTCCAGACGAAGGGGTGCTTCCTCCTTCATGGGTGTCTTGGTTTCCGGGACACTCTTGACCTTTGCTTGGGGATACGATGCACTGGCCAGAGCAAGCATATGCCGTTTGATGATCTCGGACGGCGTGCCTTCCTTCCACGCAAGGCGATTCTGGTATCCCAGATTTGCACGCTCCTGCTTGATGATATCGAGGGGCACGCAGGTATACGAGGGGCGATCGCCGACAAAGGTCCGACGAACCAGTCCCTTCGTAATGAAGTCGGCAAAGGTGGTTGACATAATGTTGCACGCCGGATCATCGAGTTCGACGGGCGGGAAGGTAGTGAATCCCATATCGGCACCCGGACGGATCTCTACGTTTCCAGAATTATTGGTTTGGGATCGCAGCAGCTCGACAATGAACTGTCCGCCGTCCACTTGGTCCATCAGCCAATATCGAGGCGAAAGACCGGGTTCGAATTTGGATTTGTAAGCTGTCTCCAACTTCTCCGAGGGCGCATGTTCATCCACCTTGGGATACGGGATCTCGAGCATGGGCGGGACAACCGAAATCACCTCCACGGGAGGGAAGCGGGACTTCCACGACCGCCATGGAATATCTGCGAGACCCACATCATAGATCTTCAAATACTCACGTCCCTTGCCATAGGGGTCGCTCGTCACAGGGACGCCGTGTGTGAGAATGGCATCGATCGAGGGAAGAACATCCACCAAGGCCGAGGTTGTCTCAATCGATGAGGACTCGTTGCTCTTGAGGAAGGGGTGGTCGGCCAGAGGATTCGGGACCTCGAGAGGGCGCTTGGCCAAATAGTAGCCCTTGAAATGCAGATTGTCCTCTGTGCCCTCCACCGGCACAGCAATAACATCAATGCTCTTGTCCTCGTGGATCTGCGTGCGAGTCAGAGAATACACAGGAAGGGCCCGATACGGATTGTTGCCCGTCTCGTCCAAGAACTCGGTCGCCGTATTGGTGTGATAGGGAGCACCGGCCGACACGTCTTGATAGGGTTTCGGGAGCGCGGTCAGCATCCGTGTGTAAAAATTGGGAATGGTTGGATCATCATAGAGAGGAGCCCAGCGCGACAAGAAGTCGTAGCCCCGACGTTCCTCGGACGCCTTGATCGGAAACACCCATGGAAGTGTCTTTCCATACGAGGCTTCACGTGTGAGGTAGGTCTCCTCTGTGGGAACAATGTAGGTTGTGTAGAGGTCCTTGAAACGATCGACCTTCGCCTTCACCTGATTGAGTTGGAATCGCGTGGTGCGACCCTTGGGAATCATCCGATCGAAGGCATCGACCGTCTGCTCGCTCAAGGTGAAAAATCGAATTGCCTCGGGGCGTTGGATTGTTTCATCAAACTCAATATCTTCGAGAACCTGGAACTCCCCAGGTTCAAAGGTCAGGAATTCCATTATACTCACTGGAGAATGCTTTCACATAGGGCCGACGCCTTCTTGTGGAAGGCTTGGATCACGTCCTCGGGCGAGTGCTTGGTGTGAAACCGAATCTGCAACTTCGGAATCAGAGGATGTCCCGTGTCACGAGACACAAAGTCGGCGAGATCGCTTGCATAGATGATCTCCTGTGCCATCTGCCCCAGCGTATAGGTTTCGTTCGGCATCTCCACCACATACCACCCCTCACCCTGGCGCTGGATGGGCTCCTTGATAAAGTCATCGACCTTGGCCTTGAGAACTCCCGCCGCCCTCGTGAGAATGTCCTTGGCCTTGACCGCGCCGATGCTCTCGAGGCGGAAGTCAAAGTGTGTGGGACGTCCGTTCTCATCCATGACATACGAACGCTGGATATGGAAGTTGTCAAACTCGCGGGGATCACCGCCCTTGGCCGTCCACGTATCGCGATCCATCTTGGCCCGATCGGCGTCAATGTGGTTTTTGAAGGTCGAGACACAGACGTGCGACTGACCCTTGGGCTCGATCGAGAGGGAGGCCTTGATATGGATCGACTCATTTGCATTGAGCTTCATGAAGAACAGGGGCGTCTCGAGGTCGCGATCCTTGAGAAGGATGTGGCCGCGAGGACCGGCGACCATAAAGTCATCTGTCGTGATTTCACGGGCCTCTGTGTGAGGGAGGAAGCGCAACTCGATGCGCGTGTCACGAATCACGCCCGTCTCTTCGGGGGAGACATCGAGGGGGAGCATGGACACTCGATGGCGAATCATCTCATGTGTGAGTTGGCTGGAGTTGTCCAGAATCTCGATGTTGGACAGAACGACGACGGGCAGCTCCGTCAGGCAGATGCGGCGCAGGGCATTCACGAAGCCAATCGGCACATTCACAAACTCCGTCGAAAGTCCAAAGCCACCGAGGGTTGTGCGGGTGTTCTCCATGATACTCATCTCTGTGCTTGTCTAGTCGCTCGTTTCTGTTCCGTTCGTTTTAATCCTCAAACTCAATAATGAACAACCAACCCATTCTGTTCTATAGCAGCCGCGAGCCCCACTCCCAGCAAATTATCAACACGCTCAAGGCGCTCAACAAGGAGACGCTGTGTCGGATGTTCTCCATCGATGGCAAGGCTCGTCATGAGCTCCCTGACTTCTTGAAGAGTGTGCCGACGCTCTATGTCCCCGAGTCTCGCGACGTCTATGTGGGCAAGGATATTTATTCGTATATTGCCAAGCCCGTGACGTCTCGCCGCGAGATTCCCACGGAGACACCGGCGACGAAGGCCGCCGCAGCACCGGCTGCCCCCGGATCGGCGGCGGAGTATCAGGCGTGGAGTTTCGAGGGAGCCAAGGGATTCACGGAGAGTTATGCGAACTGGTCGAATCCGTCGTCCTTCACGTCGGATGATCAGTTGAACTTCACCTTCCTGAGTGGTTCGACGAACACGCCCGCGGCCCCTGAGCCCCAGACGAAGCAGAGTTACGATGGAGACAAGCAGGGTCGCAACGAGGACCTCGCCACTCGTCTGGAACAGTACAAAAAGGTTCGCGAGAGTGAGTTTAAAGGTGTGAGCCGGCAGTAAAACAATGTCGCGAACCGTATTCCTACAGGCATACTTCAATACCTTCCATGGGTTCCTTGATCAACTGTCTCAGGTATTTCCGGACGATCTTGACCTTCCCTCCTACAAGGCAGCTCTCAGTCTCGTGCAGAGGACCCACCCTATGATGGCCGTCAATCAAGTCATGGAGACGATCGTGCCCTTTGAGGCGATGATTCTGTCCCGCGATGCAGACTTCTTCTTGAAATATGGATACTCCGAGTTCACGGCCGCGGATACGACGCTGGATCCTCTCATTCAGAAGCTCAAGGCGATGTGGGGTGGTCTGACCCCAAAGAATCAGGAGATTGTGTGGGACTACATCACTTCGCTACTTCGACTCGGGAAGAAATGTCAGTCGATGTGAGGTCGGCGGCGTCGGTGAACCCATACAGCGACTCACGATCCACCCCAAAGAGATCCTTCACTGCTTGGGCGGGGTTCTCAAAATTACGAAACAAGATCTGATTCACCTCCGCAGGTGACCACTTATCATCAATCACATTGTTCTCTCCTACGGGCAACGCAATATGCGTCTCGTAGAAGGCATCAATCATCTCCTGCACAATCGCCCGCGAGCACCGCTTGAAGTTGATGATCATATCAATGCGACCTGGACGAATCAGAGCACGATCAATCCGCTCGGGGAAGTTGGTCGTAATAATCAGAACCCGTCCATTCGCCTCCAGGGTGCCGTCGAGCAGGTTGAGGAGGAAGGACAGATCGATGGTCTCCTTGTCCGACTCCTTCTCACGATCGGCCCATGGGTCATTCGTCTCCTTCGGAGGAGCGGCTGCAGGGGTGGGCTTCTTCCACTCACGACGCAGGACCGTGTCCCCCATCGCATCAATGTCCTCGATGACATACAGGCGCTCCGACACGGGAATCGTGTACCGCTCGGTGTTTGTGCCGTTATAGACATGAATCTCGTCGTTGAAGAAGAGGTGCTGGAGTTGTGCCTTGGTCTTGATCTCCGACAGCTGGACATTGACAATGTGCCGCCGCCCCTCATGGGCAATCGCCTTGACCGTGGACGTCTTGCCTGTGCCGGGCGGACCGTGAAACATGTAGCCCAGGGTGTAGGGAATACCCTTCTTGTCATACCACTCGCGGTGCTCGAGGAAGAACTTGGTCCGATTGCGCACGTGATTGCGCTCCTCGAAGAACACGTTGTCGAAGGAGCGGTTCGTGGTGAACTTGGACTTGGTGTAGAGGAGATGGGAGGTCGGTAGAGGATTCTGCATCGTCCCCTTGACCTTCTGCTGGACGACCTGATCAAAGTAGTAGCGGTGGCTCCCCAGCTTATTGGCCATCCGGCGCTCATAGTCGGTGTTGCAGTTGTCCACGAAGGTCTGCAGATGCTGGATGTCGTGGTCGTAGCAAAAGATCTTGAACTTGATGATCTCCAGCTGTCCGTCGTTGATCTTCAGATCCATCAATTCAAAGTAGACATCGCCATCGAGCTGGACGGGCTCAAACTCGTGGGGCAGGTAGTCGTGGTGAGACACGGACAGAAGAGACTTCATGGCCGGAAGGGTGGAGACGTAGTGAACCACGGCATCCATGCGGGTCTGGTAGAGGGTCTGTGTGGCCGGACCCCGGTTGGCCTGATTATTCTGGCTAACTCCACGTTCACACGTGATCGAGGATCGGGGGGCTTTGAGTGCGGTCGGCATAATGACCGAGGCCGCCTTCTTGCGACGACAACAGACCCCCGTGGCCCAGGAGGACCAGATGGGAAAGGTCCTGGTTGCCGTGTCAAAGAGGTTGATAGCGATGATGTTCAGGAGTGGGTTGCGCGTTGCTCCCATGCTCAACATCATTTGTGTGCGAA
>Ga0209499_1002941_pt1 | contig 10670 bp, 5 predicted proteins | sample C_130208_EF_Meta_FD_187306 | JGI IMG/M metagenome (GOLD analysis project Ga0209499, IMG submission 187306) | Freshwater microbial communities from Lake Croche, Canada to study carbon cycling - C_130208_EF_MetaG (SPAdes) (version 2) | ecosystem: Environmental > Aquatic > Freshwater > Lake | place...
AGATGAATCAGGAACTATTCTTAATGGAAGAAGCACTACAGATTCCTTTATTTATGTGAATTTTGCTAATGTTCCTCACGAAGCAACACCTATTTCTCTAGTGTTTGAAGTGACGGCAGTAAATGGTGTTGGATCTTCTACAAGTGTTAACATTGCTCCTAACGTGGACAAAACATCTAAATTGTTAACTATTTCTGCAACAGTTCCTGTTGCTCCAGCAACTTTAGCATTAACAGATGCAACTGCTGCTGCTGTAACAGTTGTAAGTAAATATATTGGTACTAGTACTGAATTTACTTTAACTGCTGCTGTATCAACTTTAGCAAACACTTATTCTTGGGATATTCCTACTGGAGTAAATGTGGTTCAAGGTTCAGATTTAACCTCTCGTAGTATTAAAGTAAATTTTAAAAATGTTCAAGCAGGAACAACTTCTTTAGTATTTGGTGTGAAAGCCATAAACGGTATGGGATCTTCTGCAAGTGTTAATACTGGCGCTAATATTACAAGAACGGATAAATTGTTAACCGTTACTGCAGCACTTCCTGCTGTAGTTGGAACAGTGAGTGGTGCGCTTTCTGTTTGTAATAGATTGGAAGGATTTAGTTATATTATTACTGCTCCGGTTGGTGCAAATAGTTATGTAATTACATCGCCTGTTGGATCTGTTGTTAGTTCTGTTAACGGAATTGCAACTGCAGCTGTCGGAAGTCTTACCAATAATGTATTAACTACTTCTGATTTGACTTTTAAAGTGGTGTATGCAGGAACAACTTCTTTTTCTACAACTGATAAAAATTTAGTTATAAGATCAGTAAATGGTGTTGGAACATGCGCAACAGCTAAATCAATCGTATTGACTAAACTTGCTAGTTGTTCTACTTTAACTACTGTTACAAGATTAGCAGCGCCATCAGTAACAGAAGCGTTCAAGGTTTTAGCCTATCCAAATCCTTATAGATCAGAATTCCAATTGGATTTCACAACAGCAAGTGAAAGCCAGGTTGAAATGAGAGTATATGATTTGATTGGTAGACTTATAGAAGTTCGTCAAATGAACTCTGACCAAGTAAACAATGAAAAAGTTGGAAACAATTACGCATCTGGTATTTACAATGTTATTGTAACACAAGATGCAAACGTGAAAACACTTCGTGTGTTGAAGCAATAATAGAATAGAAATTTATTAAAAGGGGATAGTCTTAAAAGATTATCCCCTTTTTTTGTTTATATTATTGCTGTACTAAAATCTATAACATCTTATAATTAGAGCAAATAATCAAAAAAAGGAAAGAGAAGTACTTTATTTTCTATTCCTTTTTATAAACAATTAATTCTTAAACATTTTTTATAGCTGTCAAAACAGACCCTTTTTTTTGGTTAGTCAACACTAGATCCAAAACAATTTCTTTAAAAAAAGGAATGTACAATTTTACCCCTATATTAGAATTTTGAACATGGTATTACTTTATATATTTGGATAATAAAATTTTAATTTAACCTTGTCTTTAGGAAGACTACATATTTCAATTTACAAAAACAACCCATTTTAAAAACTAATGAAAAAAATTAAACTTCCGTTATGTCTAGTAACTATCGTATTTACGATGTTAATTGCAAGCTCTTTATCAGCACAAAAATCTAAAAAGCCTAATGTTCTTTTTATCGCAATTGATGATTTGAAACCAGTTTTGGGTTGTTATGGAGATAAAATTATAAAAACGCCGAATATTGATCGATTGGCAAAAATGGGTACCGTATTTTTGAATAATTATTGCCAACAAGCGGTTTGCGGACCAACCCGAGCCAGTATTTTAACAGGAATGCGTCCAGACGTAACTAAAGTTCGTGATTTAAAAACAAAAATGCGGGATATGAATCCTAATATTGTAACGCTTCCCGAATATTTCATAAGTCAAGGTTATACGACATCTGGAGTTGGAAAAATTTTTCATCCAAGTTGTGTGGATAAAAAATATGATCCACAATCTTGGTCTATTCCTTTTTTAGTGCCAAAAGAATCTGATTTTTTTGGAGGATTTCCAGTTCAAAAACATTACCAATCTCCTGAATTAAAAGCTTTACAAGCAAAAGAAGAAGTAGTGAGTACAAGTGAAGATGGAAAAGGTAAAAAGAAAGGCAAAAAAGAAGATTTAGATGAGGATGGTGGTAGTTCAAGAGGACCCGCTTTTGAAAGTCTTGATTTACCAGATAATGCTTATGAAGATGGAGTAAGCGCACTTTTAGCTGAAAAACAAATAATTAAATTGTCTAAAGAAAACAAACCTTTTTTTATGGCAGTTGGTTTTCATAAACCACACCTTCCTTTTGTGTCACCAAAAAAATATTGGGATTTATACAAACGCGAAGATATGCCAGTAGCAGAATTTCAAGAACAAGCGGCAAATAGTAAAGATTTTGAATACCAAAATTCTGGGGAGTTAAGTAGTTATTCTGGGGTTAAAGAATTTGCTAAAAATACAGATAAAAGTGTTAATAGAATTGGTTTAACAATTGAAAAACAAAAAGAATTAGTTCATGCTTATTATGCGGCCGTTTCTTATACAGATGCTCAAGTTGGAATTTTATTGAACACCTTAGAAAAACTAGGAACACTTAATAATACGATTATTGTACTTTGGGGAGATCACGGTTGGCATTTAGGAGATCATGATATGTGGGGAAAACACACCAATTATGAGCAAGCTACTAAAGCACCTTTAATTATTGCTGCACCAGGTTTAAAAGCGGGACAGTCTAAATCGATGACTGAATTTGTGGATGTATTTCCTACGCTATGTGAATTAGCAGGTGGAACAGTGCCAACGTATTTAGATGGAAAAAGTTTGGTGCCTGTAATGAAAAACAATAAAGTCTCTGTTAAGGATTATGCAATGAGTCAATATCCTCGAAAAATGGATAAAGCTGACATTACAAAAGTAGATGGAAAAGGGAAATTAATGGGGTATTCTATGCGAACAGAACAATATCGTTATACCGTTTGGTTGAAAAATTTCACAAGCGACCAAGTATATAGTTCCGATAAAGTATATGCTAAAGAATTATATGATTATGTAAAAGATCCATTGGAAAAAGTAAATGTTTCGGATGATAAAAAATATGTTGCAATTGCCGCAGATTTAGACAAAAAAATGGTTGCTTATTTCAAATCGAAAGAAGTTAAATAATTATTTATTAGCGTTTTATGAAAAATCAATATTTCAAATTTGCCTCGATTTTATTCTTATTTGTAATTTCAAATGCTGTAATAGCACAAAAGAAACAAGCAACGAAACCTAATATTTTATTCATTGCAGTGGATGATTTAAAACCACTTTTAGGTTGTTATGGCAATACCTTGGTTAAATCGCCAAACATCGATAGATTAGCAAAATTAGCTACTGTTTTTAATAAAAATTATTGTCAACAAGCGATTTGTGGACCAACGCGTGCTAGTTTAATGACGGGAACGCGACCTGATGTTACTAAAATTTGGAATTTAACAACTCAAATGCGAGATGTGAATCCAAATTTAGTTACGCTTCCACAATATTTAATTACACAAGGGTATACTACTTCTGGAATTGGAAAAATTTACCATCCTTCAAGTGCTATTGATGGTGTTGATCCTGTATCTTGGAGTATTCCTTATTTAAAATCTAAAGAATCTGATTTTCCTGCTGACTTAGGAGAGCCTGCAAACGGGCAATATCAGTTGCCGGAAACGAAAGCCAGAATGACTCCTGAAATAATAAAACAGAGAAAACTGGAAAATAAAGATTTGGCATCAAATGATGAAAATCCTAAAAGTATTAAAGGACCTTCTACGGAATGCATGGATGCGCCAGATACTGCTTATGAAGATGGCGTAATTGCATTATTGGCAAAAGATCAAATTATTGCACTTTCTAAAAGCGACAAGCCTTTTTTCATGGCAGTTGGATTTCATAGACCTCATTTGCCTTTTGTAGCTCCAAAAAAATATTGGGATTTATACAAAAGAGAAGAAATGCCAATTGCCCCATTTCAAGAGCATTCTAAAAATGGACCATTAATTGCCTACCACCAATCAGGGGAATTACGTAATTATATAGATATTCCTGAATTTGCAACCTTACCAGCAGACTCCCTTCGAATAGGATTAAAAATAGAAAAACAAAGAGAACTTATCCACGGTTATTATGCTGCGGTTTCCTATATGGATGCACAAGTTGGAATTTTATTGAACACATTAGAATCTTTAGGTACTTTAGACAATACAATAATTGTTCTTTGGGGAGATCACGGTTGGCATTTAGGAGATCATGATTTATGGCATAAACACACCAATTTTGAAGAAGCCACAAGAGCACCATTAATCATTGCTGGTCCTGAAATTAAAGCGGGTAAAACAAGTTCGCTTACAGAATTTGTTGATGTTTTTCCAACTATTTGTGATTTAGCAGGTGTTTCCATTCCTAAAAACTTAGACGGAAAAAGTTTAAAACCTTTAATGATGAACAATAAAACAAAAGGAAAAGAATATTCTATTAGTCAATATCCTAGAAAGTTAAAGAAACTCGAAATGATTAAAAACGGTTATACTGATGCGAAAATGATGGGATACAGTTTGCGAACGGATCAATATCGTTATACCATTTGGATGAATAACTTTACAAGTAAACAAGCTTTTAATGAATCGCAAGTTTACGCTTCTGAAATGTATGATTATGTAAAAGATCCTTTGGAAAAAGTAAATGTTGTAAATGATAAAAATTACACTTCAATTTCAGCGGGATTAAAATCAAAAATGATTGCTTTTTTTAAGAGTCAAGAAACGAAACAATAGTTTTACATAATTGTAATAATGAAAAAATGCTATTTCCTTGTATTTCTAACAATTGTATTATTACAAGGAAATAGTAATGCTCAAACGTCAAGTTTAGTTTCTGTTGGAGACAATGGCCGTTTGGTCTATACCCCCGATGCTAAAGGCAATGTAGTTCCCGATTATAGTGCGGTGGGTTATATGAATAGCGAATCACCAATTCCATCAGTTGGTGTCGTGAAAACTGTTGTTGCCATCGTGGGAGATAATTCTTTAAATGTGCAAACGGCCATTGATGAAGTTTCAAAACTTTCATTAGATAGCAATGGTTTTAGAGGAACCATTCTTTTTAAAAGCGGTACTTATGAAATTAATACAGCAATTACCATTAAGGCTAGTGGAATAGTGCTTCGAGGCGAAGGGTTTGATGGAAAGGGTACTAATTTTATCGCAACAAAAACTTCGGAATATAACTTATTTAACTTTGCGGGTGCTTCTGGAACAGCATATAATTCAACAAGTTCAACAAGAAAAGCAATAACGGATTTGTATGTTCCCATAGGAAAAAAACAAATTACCGTTGCTTCTGGACATACTTTTGTCATTGGCGATAAAGTTTTTGTACACCGAATTCCTAATGAAGCATGGATAAGTTTGTTGGGAATGAATTTACTAACTTCAATTATCCCTAAAGATCCCACAACAAAAGATTGGACAGCGAGTGGTTATGACATGGATTCTGAAAGAAAAATAACAGCAGTAAATGGAAATGTAATTACCTTAGATGCACCCATTATGGATGTTATTGATCCCCTTTATTCCACTGGAGAATTGGTTAAATTTACAGATAATAGAATAAATAATTGTGGTATCGAAAATATGAAAATTTCTTCCACTTATGCTTCTTCTATAGATGAAAATCATGGTTGGGAAGCGGTCTCATTTGATGATATTTACAATAGTTGGGCGAAGAATTTAGAAGTATATTATTTTGGATATTCGGCAGTTCATATAAAATCTGGTGCAAGCTTTATAACGGTAGATGCTTGTAAAATGTTAGATGCAAAATCAACAGTCGATGGTGGCAGAAGATATTCTTTTGATATTGACGGACAACGGTGTTTGGTTCAGAATTGTACCACCAGAAATGGTCGTCATGATTATGTAGATGGAAGTCGCACCTGTGGTCCTAATGTATTTTATAATAATACTTCTACACTTCAACTTAATGATATTGGTCCACATCATCGTTGGTCCACTGGAATTTTATTCGATAATTTAACGGGTGACGGAAGAATGGATGTTCAAAATCGTTTGGATATGGGAAGTGGTCATGGTTGGTCAGGAGCTCAAATCATGTTTTGGAATTGTATAGCCAAAAGAATGGCAATACAAGACCCTGAAGGAGATGCTTGCAATTGGGCCATTGGTTGTATTTGTCCAGATGTTACTGGAGTTGGTGATGCCACTACAGAACCCATAGGAATAATAGAATCTCAAGGAACTAAAATCAAAGCTATTCCTAGTTTGTTTATCGCACAATTAAACGAGCGCTTATCGAATTCGCTTTCTGTTCCTGAAGTCAATCTTGAAAATGAAATAAATAAGGTTACACTCTTTCCTAACCCTGCCAAAAACACCATCACTATTCAGATGCCTTTGACTTTTAGTGAACCTATACGTATTACTATTTATACTGTTTCTGGACAAAAGGTCAAATTATTGACAACGAATCAAAATCAGTTGAGTGCTGAATACAGTATTTCGGATTTAAACGAGGGAATTTATTTTGCTGAAATCAGAAACGATATGATTTCTAAAACCATTAAATTTATTGTTACAAAGTAAATCATAAGTGTAAATAATGAAAAAGCCATTTGCTGTATTGATTTGTTTTATTTTAACTTCATTTTTCTATAATGCGGCGAATGCCCAACTAAAAATAGTTCAGGAAATCGATTATTTTTCAGATAAAAGCAATACTGACAGAATACAACAAAACTCACTTATCTCAACGAGTTTAAATTTTGATTTAAAAGATTGGAAACTACAAACGATAAATACCGTAAACAATACTTTTAAAGAAATTACTGCCAGTAATCTCGTGGCAGGTTATTTTAGTGATCTTTTTTACTCGAATCCTAGCGATGGTTCCATGGTGTTTAAAGTCCCTAGTAATGGAGGTACGACAAGTGGGTCAGATTATCCCCGATGCGAATTACGTCAAATGACTGCCGGAGCTAATTGGGCTATAAAAGATGCTACTGAGCATTACCTTTATGCGGAGTGCAAAGTAACACAGGTTGCTAATGCCAAACCTCAAATAATAATTGGGCAAATACATGGAAGCGAAGCTAATTCTGAAATGATTAAATTACGTTGGTCGGGTTATAAAGCTGGTAAATGTTTTGTTGAAGCCCGTTTTGAAAAAAATGATCTAACTAAAACGGAATATGGGGTAACACTGGCAAATAGTTTGTCACTAGGGGATCTTATTAAATATTCGATTACAATGAAAAGTGGTAAAATAACGGTAACCGTTAATGGAACTTCAGCATCTCAAACTTATACAAGTACTTTTTTTGGAACCACAGATGCTTATTATTTTAAAGCAGGAAATTATCTTCAATATAATAATCAAACTGTTCCAGATCCTACTTTGATATACGGACAAACTCAATTCTATAAACTTAGTTTAGATAAAACTTTAGGTACAAGGAATTTTGATTTGTCAGATTTAAAAATTTATCCAAATCCAGTGGAATCTGTTTTAAATATTAACTACGCTAATTTGGTAACCGAAATTCAAGTATATAATGAATTAGGTCAATCGGTTCTGAAGTCTTTTCCAAACAGGATAAACCCTCAAATCGATATGAATCAGCTTCCAAAAGCCATCTATTATGTTGAAGTCTTGTCAGATGGAAAGAGAGAAGTCATTAAAGTGATTAAAAAATAATTTGCAGAATTCCGTTTTAATTTCAATATCTTTAAGTAATAATAATTTATTAAATGAAAAATAATACAGTAACTAAATTAATTGCCAAGCCAATTCTATTCGTGTTGTTTTGTGGCTTAATCTTGAACGTGTTTACTTCGATTACGCTATGTGTTAGACTTCCAACAACACAAAATGTTAGCAAAATAGCTGATTTGAAAACAGCCATTGCTAATTCAGTTCCAGGCGATATTATCATTCTAGCCGACGGAACTTATTCAAATACTTCTTTGACTATTAGTAAGAGCAATATTACTGTAAAATCAGCCTCTTCAGGAGGTGTTTTTTTGAATGGAAGCAATGCTATTATTATATCCGGAACAAATGTAACCTTCAGCGGGTTTCAATTTATAAAAAATATAACTATGACGGGGAGTCCTATTGTGGTTAGTGGCAACTCCAACACACTGACGCAATTGAATTTTAATGGATATTCAGCAGATCATATGATTTACATTACTGGTTTAAATAACCTAGTGTCCTATTGTAATTTTCAAAACAAACCTGCAATCATGTTAGATAAAGCGGGTACGGGTGACTTAATTCAAATAATACCTAATAAAACTACTCCAGGGAATAATACAATTCGTTATTGCTCGTTTCAGCACTTACCTGGTATGGGCGGAGATTATGGGAATGAATGTATTCGGATAGGAAATAGTTCTTATGCTACTGTAGTATCAAGGACGATTGTAGAATATTGTTATTTTGAAGATACAGGTAAGGGCGACAGCGAAAGTATATCAGTTAAAAGCATGGAAAATATTCTTCGATTTAATACGATGCGCAACAATCAACAGTCTAATTTTTGTTTCAGAAATGGAAATAACAATGTTGCTTACGGTAACTTTTTTATAAACTCTGGAGGAATCCGGTTGAAGGAGGCTAATAATATATACTGTTATAATAATTATTTTGAAAATTGTGGTGATGGTAATTTAAGTGCGCCTATCAAATATGTTTATGACGAAACATCTACCGTAGATCACCTAAATAATCTAAATTTTGTTCATAATACATTTGTTGGAGGTACTTCAATCCAGCTGGGAATTCTTAAAACTCCTAATAATGGAAAAGTTACGTTTACTAATAATACTTGGGCTAATAATATTTTTATAAACACAACATCCAATATTTTTTCTGAGACAGTAACAGGTAATTCCTTTACCGGAAATATTTATAAAGGAACTTTAGGAAAAACTATAGCTTCAGGGATTACATATATCGATCCACTTTTAACAACCAATATCGATGGGTATTATGGATTGTCTTCTACTAGTCCGGCAATAGATACAGCAAGTTTAGATTACAAACCTATTTTGGATTTTGGCAACAATGATCCCAATTTATTGTTTGATATAAGCGGACAAGCACGTCCTTCATCGGTTACTTCAAAAGATGTAGGTTGCGATGAATTTACTATTGGAACAACAACCAATCATCCTTTGAAACTAAGTGAAGTTGGTCCCTCTTATTTAGGAGACCCCTCACTTTCGATAAATACAAATGAATTTTTGGATAAAACTAATATAACTATTTTTCCAAATCCGACAATGACTTCTTTTAGCATTGATACTCCAGCAAAAGCAGGGTTGTTGATTCATGTTGCTGTTTATAATTCAAATGGACAATTGGTTAAAAAATATGATGATTTTCAAAAACAAGCTCTTGAAAGTCAAACGAACCAGTATGATGTTTCAGATTTGAATAATGGAATTTACTTCGTGAAAGTGATTTCAGAAAACGCCTCAAGAACAATGAAAATTATCATAAAAAAATAGTTTTTATCACTCTCTTAATAAAAAAAAAATTTCCGTCAAAGTTGTACAAATTTACCCTTTATATGTATTTCTAGTTTGGCTTTATCTTTTATTTTTGAAATTGGAAATAATTTAATAGTTATCCATTAAACCTTTTTAAAAAAAGGGATTCCAAAAACTATATTAATCAAAGAGTATTTAAAAGTTTTCAAAATTCAAGAATAAACAAATGAAAAAAAGCAATCAAGCATTCCATTTATTGATTATTGCATTTGCAATGGTAGTAACTGTTCCAGTTGTAGCGCAACAAAAATCAAAGCCCAATATTTTATTTATAGCCATAGATGATTTAAAACCAATATTAGGTTGTTATGGTGATAAAATAATAAAAACTCCAAACATAGATCGATTGGCTAAAATGGGTACTGTTTTTATGAGTAATTATTGCCAACAAGCAGTTTGTGGACCAACAAGAGCGAGTATAATGACAGGAAAGCGTCCGGATTATACTAAGGTTTGGGATTTAAAGACTAAAATGCGTGACATTAACCCAGATATTTTGAGTTTGCCTCAATATTTAATTTCCCAAGGCTATTCTACTCAAGGAATTGGAAAGATTTATGATGGACGATGCGTTGATAAAAAAATGGATGCCCCTTCTTGGAGTGTTCCTTTTTACAATTATTTCAAAACGGAAGAAAAATATTATTCAAAAGAAACAGGAATGCCTATTTTAGGAGCTTATCAATTGCCAGCAACAAAAGAACTGGCTTTGAAATTTACTAAAGAAGGAAAAGAAAAAGGATTAGTCGATAAAGAATTAGAGGATTACGTTTCAGAATTAGTGAAACCATCTGTTGAATCTGCTGATGTACCTGACAATGCTTATAATGACGGAGCGAATGCCTCTCGTGCTTTAGAAATTTTAGAAAAATTAAAATCAGATCCGAAACCTTTCTTTTTTGCAGTAGGATTCTCTAAACCTCACTTGCCATTTGTGTCACCAAAAAAATATTGGGATTTATACAAAAGAGAAGATATGCCAATTGCTCCTTTTCAAGAAAAATCAAAAAATGGAGTTGATGTTGCCTACCATAATGCAGGT
>Ga0209499_1002944_pt1 | contig 10665 bp, 8 predicted proteins | sample C_130208_EF_Meta_FD_187306 | JGI IMG/M metagenome (GOLD analysis project Ga0209499, IMG submission 187306) | Freshwater microbial communities from Lake Croche, Canada to study carbon cycling - C_130208_EF_MetaG (SPAdes) (version 2) | ecosystem: Environmental > Aquatic > Freshwater > Lake | place...
AATAGTTTATTGTTCTATGCACGATGTTGAACCCTACTTCCAATGGCGTCATTTATATATAGCCGCAGAAGATCCCCGTTCTCTTTTTTATGGAAGAACTTATAGCGAGTTTGAATTTTCGCAAACGGTTTACAACTATTATATCCACCCACAATGGGATGAATATGGAAGCAAAAATTTATTCATCAAAATATTGATGGTGGATTATGAATTGCAATATGCCATTATTGAAATGATTGGCGAATGGAATGATGCAATTGAAAATGATATCATGGAACTCAAAAGAGAAGTGCTAGATATTATGATGCAGGAGGGTATTTATAAATTCATCTTGATTGGAGAGCATGTTTATAATTTTCATAATGGAGATCGTGATTATTACGAGGAATTATATGACGAATTAGCAGATGAAAATGGATGGGCGGTGATGGTCAACTTACACCCCGCTGCTCAATATGATTTTTTGCAAAAAAAATTAAACCGTTACATCGAACTCATGGAAATTGCTCCTTGGAGAACCTATAAACCTGAAGATTTTTTTCAATTAATTGATCAAAAAATCAATCAAAGATTGAATGACTAACATAAAATCGTACTTACATTAAAATCTAGTCCATCCCGTCCAATAAATTAATAGACTAAATCTTCATAAGCGGCCTGCAATTCTCTATACGCATGATCATCCTTGGCTAATTTAGCCGCTGCCATTCCCTTTTCATAACACTCAATCGCTCCTTTTTTATCTTCCAGTTTTTCTAGACACTTCGCTAAATGATAATAAGACCCAATATAGTCTGGAGAATCTGCTAATACAGCCACAAACAATTCTTTGGCTTTAATATCCTCTCCTATTTTTTGGTATTCCAACGCCAAAGCATGCCTTAAAAAATTATCCTTGGGTTGTTGTTGTAAAAAATCAATAATTCTTTGAATACGTTCCATTTACTATTATTATATTTGCAATAGTTGCATAAACAACCAAAATTAAATTTTGACTATGAAAATTTTAGTTTGTATCAGTAAAACTCCTGACACCACTGCTAAAATTGCTTTCACCGAAGGTAATACAAAGTTGGATGAAAATGGAATACAATGGATTATCAACCCTTATGACGAATGGTATTCATTAGTGCGTGCCATTGAACTTAAGGAAAAAGATCCAACCGCCATCATACATTTAGTAACTGTGGGAGGTACCGATGTGGAACCTATTATTCGTAAAGCATTAGCATTGGGTGGTGATGAAGCCATCAGAGTAAATTTGCAAAGTAATGACAGTTTTACAGTGGCGAGTCAAATAGCAGCAGTCGCAAAAAATGGCGCATATGATTTAATATTTACAGGAAAAGAAACCATTGACTACAATAGTTCCAGCATAGGATCGATGGTCGCAGCAATTTTAGATTTACCCTATATTTCTTTAGCCAATCACTTTACTTTAAATGGAAATGAAGCTGTTGTTAAAAGAGAAATTGAAGGAGGCGAAGAAACCAACGAAGTAAAATTACCTGTTGTGGTAAGTTGTCAAAAAGGTATGGCAGAGCAACGCATTCCTAATATGCGCGGTATTATGGCAGCAAGAACCAAACCTCTTCATGTGCAAGAAGCCATTGCATGTGATGAAACCACACAAGTGATACACTATGAATTACCTCCTGCCAAACAAGGTGTGAAATTAGTAGCGCCAGATAACATGGATGAATTAGTAAGATTATTAAAAGAAGAAGCAAAAGTTATTTAATTAAAAATATTTTTATGGTATTAGTTTATATAGATCATGAAGACCAACAAATAAAATCTTCCTCTTTGGAAGCAATGAGTTATGGTGCCGCACTTGCAAAACAATTAGGGGTGACTGCAGAAGCTTTGGTATTAGGAACTACCCCAGCCACTTTATCTGACTTAGGAAAACAAGGTGCTACTAAAGTGCATCATATTGCAGTAGATACTTTAAATTATTTAGATGTTAAAGTAAATAGCACAGTGATTGCAGAAGCAGCGACTCAATTAAATGCAACCGTTGTCATTTTTGCACATAATATTAATGGAAAAGCTTTAGCCCCTGCTGTTGCAGTTAAATTAAAAGCAGGTTTAGTAACCGGCGCAAGTAGTTTACCCCAAACAGACAATGGATTTATCGTCACTAAAACAGTTTTTTCTGGAAAAGCATTTGCATCCGTAAAAATTGCTACTCCCATTAAAGTCATTGCTATTAATCAAAATTGTTACGGAATACATGCTACCGATAATGTTGCAGAAGTAATCCCAATGTCATTCAATATCCCATCCCCTTCTGTAAAAATGACTTTAGTAGAGAAAGTAAAAGGGGAACTTCCTTTAACCGAAGCTAGTTTAGTGGTAAGTGGTGGTCGCGGTTTAAAAGGACCCGAAAACTGGGGCATTTTATTAGACCTTGCCAAAGAATTAGGCGCAGCTACTGCTTGTAGCAGACCTGTTTCAGATTCCGATTGGCGTCCTCACCATGAACATGTGGGTCAAACTGGAATACAAATTGCTCCTAACTTATACATTGCCATAGGTATCTCTGGTGCGATTCAACATTTAGCGGGTGTTAACCGAAGCAAAACAATAGTGGTGATCAATAAGGATCCAGAAGCACCCTTTTTTAAAGCAGCAGATTATGGTGTCGTAGGGGACGCTTTTGAAGTGGTTCCAGCCCTTACGGCAGCTCTCAAAAAAAGCAAGTAGTCCGAATAGTTTAATTATTTAACTTTAGGGCTGAAATTCTTATGCAAAAAATTGAATTAGAAATAGTAGCCTTATCGCACAGTATCACCCAATCTAACTCCTATGCAGTTGTTTTAGGGGAAGTAAATGGTACTAGAAAGCTTCCAATAGTCATTGGCGGATTTGAAGCACAAGCTATTGCAGTGGCATTGGAAAACATGCATCCCGCTCGACCTCTCACACATGATTTAATGAAAAACTTAATGACTTCTTTTGACATTCAATTGCAGGAAGTGTATATATGTGATTTACAAGAAGGTATTTTTTATTCTAAGTTAGTTTGTTATACCGCCAACGATACCATTGAAATTGACAGTCGTACCAGTGATGCTTTAGCATTAGCCGTTCGTTTTGGATGTCCTATTTATGTGTTTGATACTATTTTAGAACAAGCCGGGCTAGCCAATGAAGCCAGTGAAAAAGCAGGCACAGTAGCTGCCCCTATTCCAGAAAACAAAAACAACTCAGATCTTTCTTTGCTGAGCTTAAAAGAGTTAAACGATCTCTTAACTGAAGTATTAGAGCAAGAGGATTATATCAAAGCCATTGACATTCGAGATGAAATTAACAAACGCGGTGAGCAAAAGAATTCCTAAGCCATGATTCAATTCCCGCATTGCAAAATTAATTTGGGATTATCTATCCTCGAAAAAAGAAAAGATGGATTTCATAATTTAGAAACTGTATTTTATCCAGTAGGATTAAAAGATATTATTGAAATCACTCCCCTATCAAAGCCTACGCAAGAAGTTACCTTTTCAAGTTCAGGCATAGCTGTTCCCGGAAATGATGCCGATAATTTATGTGTAAAAGCTTACCAGTTATTAAAAAAAGATCATTCTCATCTCCCATCCATCCAAATGCATTTACATAAAGCAATTCCAATGGGCGCCGGGCTGGGAGGAGGCTCTAGCGATGCAACAGCCGTCATTCAAATATTAAATAAATTATTTACTTTAGAATTAAGTGAGGATGCATTATTACAATACACAGCTCAACTTGGAAGTGATTGTCCTTTCTTTTTACATGAACAACCTTGTCATGCTACTGGAAGAGGAGAAATTTTAAATCCTATATCATTATCATTAAAAGATTATCAAATCGTTTTAATACATCCTGCTATTTCAATTTCAACAGCATGGGCTTTTCAACAAATTCAATCTGCGTTTAAAGAAAAAAATATTCTAGATATTATTCAACAACCTATTAGTACTTGGAAACAAGATTTAATCAATGATTTTGAATCACCCATTTTAGCAGCGCATCCCATTTTACAATCTATCAAAACAGAATTGTATGAAAAGGGCGCCATGTATGCGAGTATGAGTGGATCCGGCAGTAGTTTTTTTGGTATTTTTGAACAATCAACAACAATACCTTTCTTTAGTTTTAGCGCACAAATGAAAGTAGATTTTATTTCATAGAACAACTGCCCTATCTATAATTTCCTCTCATCTATATCTTCTATCTTTTCAAAATCTTCTATCTTTTCAAAATCTTCTATCTTTTCAAAATCTTCTATCTTTTTAAACTTTACATTTTTCATCATTATTGTTAGGATGATCTCCATGCGAACGTTCGTTATTTAAATTTACCTAATAGGTTAATTGTTTTTTTAATATTAATTAATGGTGAGTAAGTTTATTCAATAACCTTCTATAAGAATTATTTTTATTTCGTAATTTTCCACAGATCGCATACCTATCTGAATTATCCTTTAAAAATTGGTTGTTAAAGATGCAAAAAGAGAACTTAGGATTGTATAATCCTGCTTATGAACACGACGCTTGTGGTATTGGCTTTGTTGCTAGCATAAAAGGCCATAAGTCACATCAGCATGTAAGTGATGCACTTACCATTCTAGAAAATATGGAACACCGCGGAGCGAGTGGTAGTGAAAGCAATACAGGAGATGGCGCGGGTATCATGATTCAAATTCCTCATGAATTCTTTTTTGATGAATTATTACACAAAGGCATTCATCTGCCTAACTTAAATGAATATGGTGTTGGGTTTATATTTTTTCCTACTGAAAAAGGAGTGATGGAAGAATGCAAAGAAATATTTGCTCGAGCTGCTGAAAAACTAAACATTGAAATTTTAGGCTATCGTTCGGTTCCTGTGAATAGAGGCCCTATTGGCCCCACTGCATTATCGGTAGAACCCATTATGGAGCAAGTGTTTCTAAAAAAACCTGACCATATTACTGACCCTGAAGATTTTGAACGAAAGTTATTTATTTTAAAAAACTACGCTTCTCACACGATCAATAATTCTATTAAAAAAGATGCCATTGGTTTTTATATGGCATCTCTTTCTCAAAGATTAATTATTTATAAAGGTCAATTAACTTCTCATCAAGTAAGAGAATATTTCCCCGACCTAAGTGACAAAAGAGTGGTATCCGCTTTTGGATTAGTGCACTCTCGTTTTGCCACCAACACTTTTCCTTCTTGGAAATTAGCACAACCATTTAGATACATTGCACATAATGGCGAGATTAACACTTTACAAGGAAATTTAAACTGGTTACGTTCTAATGAACATAGTTTTTTCTCTCCATATTTTACAAAGGAAGAAATAGAAATGATTTTACCTGTAGTGGGTGAAGGTCAGTCCGATTCCGCTTGCTTAGATAATGTGATTGAACTTTTGACTTTATCTGGACGTAGTTTACCCCATGTCATGATGATGTTAATCCCTGAAGCTTGGGATGGCAATGAATTAATGGATCCACTTAAAAAATCATTTTACGAATATCATGCTTGCTTTATGGAGCCTTGGGATGGACCTGCATCTATTTCATTTACCAATGGCAAAATGATTGGAGCTACTTTAGATCGTAATGGATTAAGACCCTCACGATATTGTGTCACCAATGATGATCGTGTCATTATGGCTTCAGAAACAGGCGCTTTAATAGTGGATCAAAGTACTGTGATTGAAAAAGGAAGATTACAGCCTGGCAAAATGTTCATAGTAGATATGGAAGCGGGTCGTATTATTAGTGATGAGGAATTAAAACAAAATATTTGCAGTCAACAACCTTATGGTGATTGGTTGAATCAATATAAAATAAGATTAGAAGAATTACCTGAGCCTCGCATACAATTTACGCATTTGGAACATGATCAAATTTTTAAATATCAAAAGGCATTTGGTTATAGCAAAGAGGATTTAGAACTCATCATAACCCCGATGGCTTTGGAAGGGAAAGAGCCTATTGGATCTATGGGTACCGATACTCCTTTAGCTGTGTTAAGTGATCAACCTCAACATATCACTAGTTATTTTAAACAATTATTTGCACAGGTAACCAACCCTCCTATCGATCCCATCCGTGAAAGAATGGTGATGTCATTGGCCACATTTGTAGGTAGTCAAGGAAGTTTATTAATAGAAGATCCTATGGCTAGCCATTGTGTGGCATTGAAGCATCCTATTTTATCGAATCATGAATTAGAAAAAATTAGAAGTATAGATACTGGCGTTTTTCAAGCCAAAACTTTACAATGTTATTTTAGAGCAGATGGAAATCCTGGATCACTTAAAAAAGGATTGGATCGTTTATGCAGATATGCCGTAGATGCGGTGGAAGACGGATTTGAAGTCATTGTTTTAACAGACCGTTCAATCGATTCTGAACATGCTGCTATTCCCTCTTTATTAGCTTGCTCCAGTGTACACCATCATTTAACTCGAAAAGGTTTAAGAGGTAAAGTGGGAATTATTGTGGAAGCAGGCGACGTTTGGGAAGTCCATCATTATGCCTGTTTAATTGGATTTGGTGCCACTGCCATCAATCCTTATTTGGCTTTATCCTCTATTCGTGATATGAAGTTGACAGAGCATATCAAAACAGATTATGATATTGACAAGCTTAAGAAAAATTATATCAAAGCGGTGAATGAAGGTTTGTATAAAGTATTTTCCAAAATGGGAATTTCTACTTTACAATCCTATCAAGGAGCTCAAATATTTGAAATCATTGGTTTGAATTCGGAGGTAGTGAATCGTCATTTTACAGGAGCCACTTCCCGTATTGCAGGAATGGGATTAGATGAAATTGCAAAGGAAATTTTAGCAAAACATAATTTAGCTTTTGCAAAAAAATCATCCCCTGTTGATCGACTCATGGTAGGCGGCGTGTATCAATGGAAACGTCGAGGTGAAGTACATTTATTGAATCCTCAAACCATTCATTTATTACAACAAGCAACACAACAAAAAGATTACGCAAGTTTTAAAAAATATTCAAAATTAGTAAATGATCAAGCAGAAAAAGCTTGCACATTACGCAGTTTAATGGACTTTATTCCTACTCGACCTTCTATATCAATTGAGGAAGTAGAACCTGCGGAAAATATTTACAAACGTTTTGCAACGGGGGCGATGTCCTTTGGTTCTATTTCTTGGGAAGCGCATACCACACTCGCTATTGCAATGAATCGATTAGGGGGTAAAAGCAATACTGGAGAAGGGGGCGAAGATGAAATTAGATATCAAAAATTACCTAACGGTGATTCCATGCGCAGTGCCATTAAACAAGTGGCTAGTGCACGTTTTGGTGTGACAAGTTATTATTTAACCGAAGCCGACGAATTACAAATTAAGATGGCACAGGGTGCAAAACCAGGTGAAGGTGGACAATTACCAGGAGATAAAGTAGATGATTGGATTGGTAAAACAAGACATGCAACACCAGGTGTAGGTTTAATTTCTCCTCCTCCTCATCATGACATTTATTCGATTGAAGATTTATCTCAATTAATTTTTGATTTAAAAAACGCCAATCGAACTGCTAGAATTAATGTGAAATTAGTTTCTAAAGCAGGCGTTGGAACGATAGCTGCGGGCGTGACTAAAGCGAAAGCTGACGTCGTTTTAATTGCTGGTTTTGATGGTGGGACAGGTGCTTCTCCTATAAGTTCTATCAAGCATGCTGGACTTCCATGGGAATTAGGTTTGGCTGAAACACATCAAACTTTAGTAAAAAATAAATTACGTAGTCGTGTGACCGTTCAGTCCGATGGACAAATGAAAACCGGTCGTGATATTGCAATTGCCGCATTATTAGGTGCCGAAGAATGGGGCGTTGCCACTGCAGCGTTAATTGTAGAAGGATGTATTATGATGCGTAAATGTCATATGAATACTTGTCCTGTGGGTGTAGCAACACAGGATCCTGAATTGCGTAAGCGTTTTACTGGAAATCCTGATCACGTGGTGAACTTTTTTGAATTCATCACACAAGAATTGCGTGAAATCATGGCGGAGTTAGGATTCCGCACCGTGAATGAAATGATTGGACAAGTGGATGCTTTAAGAATGAGAGATCATATCACTCATTGGAAATATAAAAATTTAGATTTAAGTGCTGTGTTATATAAAGAACCCGCTGGACCTGAAGTAGGATTATATTGTACCGAAACGCAGGATCATGGATTATCTAAAGTATTGGATTGGGAATTATTAAAAGTAGCACAACCTGCCCTATTGAAACAAGAAAAAGTGAAAGCTTCCTTCCCTATCAAAAACACCAATAGAACCGTTGGCACCATTGTATCCAATGAAATCACTAAAGTGCATAAAGCAGCAGGACTTCCAGAGGATACTATTCATTTCACCTTCAAAGGAACTGCAGGACAAAGTTTTGGTGCTTTTAATACAAAGGGGGTCACCTTAGAATTAGAAGGCGATGCCAACGATTATTTTGGCAAAGGATTAAGTGGTGCACAATTAATTGTGTATCCTGATAAAACAGCCCATTTTATAGCTGAAAATAATATCATAATTGGTAATGTAGCATTTTATGGTGCTACAAGTGGTCAATCTTTTATTCGTGGCAAAGCGGGTGAACGTTTTGCTGTTAGAAATTCTGGCGCAACATTAGTAGTAGAAGGTGTGGGTGACCATGGCTGTGAATATATGACCGGAGGTGTTGCAGTGATATTAGGAGCTACGGGTCGAAACTTTGCCGCAGGCATGAGTGGCGGTATTGCATTCGTCTATGATACGCAACAACAATTCAGTTCCTTATGCAATCATGAAATGGTCGATTTAGATCCTGTTGCAAAAGAAGATATTTCTTTATTGAAAAATTTAATTCAAAAACATTTAGATACTACAGGAAGTAGTGTCGCTAAATTTATTTTAGCTGATTTTGACAATCAACTTAAACAATTTATCAAAGTATTCCCGCGTGATTACAAAAAAGTATTGCAAACTAAAAAAGCAATTGTAAACGCAACAAAATAAGTGTTATGGGCAAACCAACTGGATTTAAAGAATTTACAAGAACTTCTCCTTCCAAACTACCGGTGGAAGAAAGAAAAAAGAATTATAAAGAGTTTGTCTCTTTATTATCGGATCAACAATTAAATGAGCAATCAGCAAGATGTATGAATTGCGGTGTCCCCTTTTGTCATAATGGATGCCCTTTAGGAAATATTATTCCTGAATTCAATGATGCGGTGTATAAACAAGAATGGAAAGAAGCGTATGATATTTTAATTTCTACGAACAACTTTCCTGAATTCACAGGTCGCATTTGTCCGGCACCTTGCGAAAGTGCTTGTGTGTTAGGCATCAATCAGCCTGCTGTTACGATCGAAGAAATTGAAAAACATATTATTGAAATAGCATTTGAAAAAGGTTTTGTACAACCCCGAAAACCACTGGTAAGAACGGGAAAAAAAGTAGCCGTGATAGGATCTGGCCCAGCTGGATTAGCCACCGCTGCTCAATTAAATTATGCTGGACATGAAGTGACTGTATTTGAACGTGACCCACAACCAGGAGGCTTATTACGTTTTGGTATCCCCGATTTTAAATTAGAAAAAACAGTAGTAGCACGTCGTGTTCAACTCATGGAACAGGAAGGCGTCCTATTTAAATGCAATGCTCATGTGGGAGTGAATGTAAGAGTGAATGATATTATGCGTGATTTTCATGCTGTAGTTTTAGCAGGAGGCTCTAATATTCCACGCGACCTTTCCATTCCAGGTCGTGAATTAAATGGTGTTCATTTTGCCATGGATTTTTTAAAGCAACAAAATAAAAGAGTCAGTCAAATAACTTTTGAGGAAGCAGGCATAGTAGCCACTCAAAAAAATGTCGTGGTGATTGGAGGTGGTGATACAGGAAGTGATTGTGTAGGAACTTCTAATAGACAAGAAGCAAATTCAGTGACACAATTTGAATTACTTCCTGAACCTCCTACTACAAGAGCCAATTACATGCCATGGCCTACTTATCCTATGTTATTAAAAACGACTACTTCACATGAAGAAGGTGCCCAAAGAATGTGGAGTATGAATACCAAAGCATTTTTAGGAGATGATAAAGGAAATGTAAGAGCATTGCAAGTGGTAGATTTAGCATGGACCAGCAGTGCAGACGGTCGTCCTTCAAAATTTACTGAAGTAGAAGGAAGTCTTCGTGAAATCCCTTGTGAATTAGCATTATTAGCAATGGGTTTTTTACATCCTAATCCTTCAGGCTTATTAGATGATATGGGAATTGAATTAGACGAAAGAGGAAATGTAAAAGCAACTGAGCAAGCGTATCAAACCAATGTTGCTAAAGTATTTACAGCGGGTGATATGCGTCGAGGACAATCATTAGTAGTGTGGGCCATTAGTGAGGGCCGTGAATGTGCCCGTAAAGTGGATATATTCCTAACTGGCTCTTCTTTATTAGAATCTAAAGACAGTAATTTGTTAGCACATAGTATATAAGAGTAGTTTTTATAAATATATAAGTCCCATTTTTTATATTTATAAATATTTACATATGTTTAAAATGGGCTCAAAATGTAAAAAAAGAGGGTTAAATGAAAGTTTAACCCTCTTTTTTTATAAAATTTCTACATTTCTTTTCCACATAATATTTAATTTATTTGTGAATAATACTCTC
>Ga0209499_1002950_pt1 | contig 10655 bp, 8 predicted proteins | sample C_130208_EF_Meta_FD_187306 | JGI IMG/M metagenome (GOLD analysis project Ga0209499, IMG submission 187306) | Freshwater microbial communities from Lake Croche, Canada to study carbon cycling - C_130208_EF_MetaG (SPAdes) (version 2) | ecosystem: Environmental > Aquatic > Freshwater > Lake | place...
TGCTCTTGCTTGGAATAGGTAGCCAAGGATGTATTACGATCCTTCGGGATGATCTCCATCATGAGGTGTGTCTGCTTCGACGGCAGGGGCCAACTGGCTCTTCAACGCACCAATCTCGTTGATCCAGCTTTCAACACTGGTCTCATTGGCGTTGAGGCCAGACATCAGCCGGATAACCGACTCGGCATTGCCGATGAAGTTCAATTCTCGCACCGTATTGATAAGTGCCTTTTCCGCATCACTCAACATGTCGTATTCGCCTTTCTGTGTTTCATTTGGAACATAGTTGTCATAATCCTTGCAGAAATCAAGAGGGCTGGTGTAGGTGGCGAGCATCTGGTCTTTTGTCAATCCTCCGCCCCAATATCCCCAATTCTGAGGCTTTTCTTTCTTGACCTCAAAATGAAGATGGGCAAATTGCTGACCCCCGGATTTTCCACACCCCCCGATCTGATCCCCCCGATGCACCACGGTTCCGATTTCACTATGGACAAAACTGTTTCCATGACAGTAATGCAACCAAGAGCCAACATGTGGGCCGTCAAGAACCTCCCACCATTGGTGTTTTCCATAGCCACGTGCCGTTTCTTCGTTGGCGCGAAGTGCCATGGTGCACACCGCACCCAACGGCATTCCTAGGTCGCCATCACCGCCAGCTCCAGCATTAAAATCGAGGCCGGGATGAAACTGGTTGGAATAAGTACTCCATTCTCCGAAATCGTACCCTCCCATGGTTGGGTTGCTTTCTTTTGCGTCAGTCAACGGAAACATTGTTCACTCCCTTCTCTGTTTCATTCAGCAAATGAAATTCCGAGTATTTCCCTTGCTGTCTTTGGTGCTTAAAAAACTCCAAGTGCGAAAGTTGCTTTGGCGTAAGAATTTCATCCTTGTTTTCTTTTTCCACTTTTGCGTCACTCCACTTGTCTTTCAGCAATTTCAATGCGGAAATTTGAGATTCGCTAAGTTCAGATAATGAACGCATTTTGACCTCCTTTTATTTTTTTAGCACTTCCTCCTGTTGTTTCAAGTCTTTCTTCAGCGCCAAAACTCCCGCTTCAATTAATGCCCTAATGCTGTCTTGTGTGACAAAAGGGATCTTATGTGCCTTGGCATACTCCGCAACCAGCTTGGAAGCATATTCAAATTTCTGAACATTGCTTCCATCGGTAATGCCTTGTTGTGCCGCAGCAATGGAAATTTTTGCATAATCTGCTATTAACGTTAATTCCTTGTGTGACTTGGCTATTTCCAATTGCCTTCTTAGTGTAACCAATAAAAATGGAACAAGAATGCCAACCACGGAAGTAATTAATACCATAAGACCAGCAAAAATTTCATCGCCTATTACCGCTAGTTGTTCCTGCACCTCTACAGGAAGCAATCCCACTTGGAATATGGTCTGGAATGCAAGCAAGAATAACTTTATCATGGATTATTTCCTCCTTTGATAAAGTATGCATTATTCTATACTGAAAAGACCGTTTTCTTGGCTGCCTCATGAAAATCCTGCATAAAACCAGGCCCACGCATGTACCGAACTGCATCCTCGGCACTTGGGAAACAGACGTGCTTTCTCATGTTCTTGGGCATCGGAAAGTACACAATTGTCGGAGTTCCGATGGACGGCTGACCGAAATATCGCTGGCTATAGGTATCCCGTGTCTTGTATGTTCCGGTCTTCACAAGATAGGAACGGCCGCCAAAATCATATCCAAGAGATTCTGCCAACTCATAATGTGTGTACTGCTCATAGTCTGGAGAATGCGTATGGCCGGTAGCAATGACATGGGCCGGGAAGCGCATCTGATACAACTTCTTGTTGCCATGCAACTTGTTCATCATGCTGTTATATCTCGACTGATGAACAATCATGTGCGAGTAGAACGTTTCTCCAATGTGGAGTTCAACAAATCCCTCGCCCTCCAAAGCAATGGTCTTGTTCTGTCGAACACCATTCCGCCAAATATAATTGGCAGCCTCATACCCAATCACTCGCTCATCAAACTCCACGGAATGATTGTCCCATGTGATAATCCACAACTTGTTTGCGTCTACAAGTCTCTTGGCAATATCCTCCAAGACAAGATTCTGCATGTCACCGGCAAATGCCTGATTGTGCACAGCAGATACATTCTTGAAACTCCCAAAATTATCCTTCAAATCGCCGACTGTAGCCATTCCAATATTGGGAGTGGCGAGAAGGAACTCAATGTCTCGCTGCATGCTATCATAATCGCATCCTAGTGACCCTAGGTGCCAGTCTGATGAGTACACCATGGCAATGGGGCCATCAGCGTGACGCATGTCTAGAAACGCCTGTTCCGTGCGATATTCCGAAGACTTTTTCATTGCCTGCAGTTCCTTGGCAACACGGAATACTTCTTCGTAACGAATCTTGCCTTCTGGGCTAAAGGGCACCCGAGCGAGAATGTGTCCGTCCTTGTCCTTCAATGGAAATCCGTCGTCCAAGGGATGGTCGATATCTTCCAATCTCGTCTTGGGCGTGCTGCCCCGAAAATCATTCATTAAAAAATCCTCAGTTATTTTTTGTGCTATATACAGACAGGGCCGACTTTTTAGTCGGCCCTGTTCAATGAGAGTGTGATTACGGAGTGTTTGCTTCTGCTTGCTGCGCGTTTACTGCTTCAAGGCTGATGTAGTATGTTCCCCACTTGCGTGATGCAGGAAACTCCTCCTCGATAGCCTTCTGATCCTCAACGGCTCGCTTCAATCGATCAGAAGCAGCCACCAGTCGGCTATCGTTGTTGCGCTTGCTTGCCATGCGGATTTCCAACTGTGCGCGAATTTTCTCGCGTTCTGCATCAGCCCACATTTCTCCGCCATACTTGCCAGCAGTAAGAACTCCTACATAGGACTCGTATGCCGAAGCCTCTCCTTCTACTTCTGGTGGGTCTTCCTCCTGATTTTCAGTAACAAGAGCTGCGGATGGCAATGTCTTGAGATCGGTCTTGAGTGGCAATGCTATTCTCCTTCCGGTCATGTCTGCATCCTCCTTTTGGATACAGATTGATCATAGCACACAAAATGAAGCAATGCAACTGTCAATACGGAGTATTTAGCAGATATCCCTGCACAACAGCCCAAGACGTTTTAGATCCGTTCCAAGGAGAGCCGCTCCAATTCGCGGAATAATCTAAATTATTTAAGGTTCCAATAAGGACATACGATGTGTTTGGAGTTCCAGAAAAAGTAACATCCATCGAAAGTCCTCCGGCACTTAGTCCCCATAGCCCATCCTGAACACGCGAATTTGTGCCAATGACTACCTCAATGATTGGCAGATAGTTAAACGCAGCAATTGGCTTCCAAAAATATGCTTCAACAACCATGGTTGGCGAATTGATATCTTTATTTCCAGTAGTGGCCCTGCTTTCTATCCTCATCATCCAGCAATTAGCATTTACTAATGCTGAATAATATGTTTGAGTTGTTGTTGATTTAGAAGCATCAAATCCGAAAACGGTATTTGGTGCTGTGATTGACACTCCATAATTTGCAGTCTGGGCTAGACTGCTGTTTATCACATACCTCCCCGAATACCCGAGTCCTGAATTAATAATAGTTATAGATCCATACGGCACTCCGTATCTTACAGATATTGAAGCCGTGCATAAATTTCCGGTATTCAATGAATTTAAAGACTGTTCGTAGGTTTTGTTTACCGTAAATGTCAGTGTTCCTGATGTTCCATTTAAATACTGACTTCCCGGATTCGCGAGCATAAGTCCGGTGACCAAGCCAGATGTTATAATTACATCTACCGTCAACCCTGATCCGATGGATCCAAAATCACTCGTTGATTGTGCATTCGCGCGTCCAATTCCATATGGACTCCCATAAGAACCAAGATGGAGTGAGGCCTGACCGGAGACTGGATTATTTGATGACCAATAATCATTTTGTACTCCAAAATTTGTAGCATAATTATTGCTATCAAAAGTTACAAAACCTTGATTGTGATATCGTATGTATGATAAATCATTCCCATTTAAATAATAATAAGGATATCTAAAAGAAAATCCATCGTTAGGTGTTATTCCTGCTAATCCTGCTGATCCATATCCGTACACAGAATCATTGTATTCCGTTGACGCAATGCCCGGATTATGAATTGATGAATATGCAAGTCCTCGACTAACTCCGGCAACTAGCCAGTTGGTATTCCAAGAAAAGCCCAAATATTCTTCAGCCAGCATTTTTGATGTTTCTGGCCAATTAGTAAAGCTAAAAACTCCCGATCTGGCTACTGCTATATAATTTCCGCTGGAGGTCGTTTCTGCGGGAGATATTGCAACAACTGCCTCAAGCAACAAGGTTTTTTCTACAAGTCGAGGATCCCATCTTGAACCTACAATAAAATAATTTCTTCCGCTTTTAAGAGTCGCTGCATATGCTCCAGCACCATCCGTACCTCCTGCGCTAATTATATCGTTGCTCGTCACCGTTGTTACTAATGATGAGCCAGTAGCATTTGATGGCGATGCCCAAAGAAATGAAGTTGTTCCAGTCTGTGAATTGTTTGCAGATCCATTATAAAGATAAACATTTGCTGAAAAATTAGAAAAATAAGAACCAAAATTTCCAATGTCAATGTACAGTGTCGCGAGTTCGTGTGCAGACAATCCAAGCAAATACTCAGTTGTTTTAGTTTCAATATTGTAAATGCCGACTGGAAGTTCAGTTCCTCCCGTATAATAACCAATTGTTCCTTCTGGCAAACTAGGTTGAATCCAATAAGCCGTTATTGTTGGGGCGGATATATAGGATAGATCTGAAGTAATTACACGTTCCGTAAATGCGGGAACGCTAGAAACCATAACTCTGTAATCTCTTTTCCCAAGATTTCCTTGCGTACTTTGCGTTGTCCCTGATGTAATAAATCTGGGTCTTGTTATAATCTGGAATTGCCCAGAACCCGAAGTAATTGTTGTGCGTCCGCTACTTTCAATAAAATCGTATATGGTCGTAGTGCCATGAATTATTTTCCAATAAAAAATTGCCCCGTCATTTACTCCTGTTACTGTTATGGTCACTGTAACAAGTGAATTTTCGGTATTAATATTTGACGGCCCATATGTGATGACTGGAATAAAAAATGTAGTGCTTCCTGCAGGAAGTGCCGCATTCAAAGCTGCTACCTCAGCAGTAGTATCCACTAATAATGTGGTGGGGCTGGAAACAATTACTTTCCACGTATCAGTATTTCCTGTTATTACATCTGCAAGAACAATTCTTGCAAATCCGTTACTTGCATTTGGTATTGGAATGTTATTATAGTAAAATTGATAATAAAAATATTCAGTTCCTTCTGTGATGGTGTCTAATTTTAAATTAATATTTACCTCATTGAGTCCAAGATTCAAGGAAATGGCTGTTGGAAATCCTTGTGAATTTCCATAATTATAACTAAAATCAGCAAAACTTGCGTATGGACCAGTGGTTCCGGAAAATGTCGTGTCGCTAGATGTTTTAATAGATCCAGTTATTAAATTTTTTGTTCCAACATTGCTTATGGTGAGACCTATACCTGATGAATATCCTTCGGTAACAGCCAAATCCGTAGAGCTGTAAATTACTTGAATTGACGGAATGGAAATTGATTGTGATACTGCTGACTGCGGAGGAGGTGTATTTGAAGATTTATACAAATGTGATCCAGAGGGATTAATTAATTGCACTTGAACTTGATATTTAACTACTCCCTTTGTTGTATTTCCTGTAAAACTTGTAGTTACTGTAAAATAATTATTTGTCCAGATATAGGAGCCAACTGAAACGGTGGTTGTTCCTATGACAAACGATCCGCTATCTTGAGAATTATAAAAGTCACTAGGAACAGTTGTGTCGTGAACAATGCACCAGTACACAACGGTTCCAACTGGAATATTAATCGTCTGGACATTGAATGTCTTCTCGGCATTTTCTAGTTGCGTAAACGAACCATCAGCAGGAACCAAAGATTGGAATCCGTATGCAACTGGCCACGAACCAATGGAATCATATAGGTATTCATCAAATAAATCCCATCTTTCCGGGGCAGACGAAAGTGTGGGAACCTGATCAGTGCCGACAATGGATCCGTCACCTCGCTTCAAGGCACGACCATCTTGCACACCCGGAAAAACCGTTGTTTTTTTATTTCCAATTATTCCATTATTCCTTGTAAAATATCCCATAAATTTTCCTTAAGACGCAATGCTTATTGTATATTGCGCTATTGTAATACTGCCGCTTCCTGGTGTCGAGGTCTTCCATTTTGTAAAATAAGCAATAGTTTGTAATGTGTACGGATTATAAGCATCAAAATAGAACCTAGGATAGAAATATTCCGTTCCTTCTATGAGTGAGTCAGTTTTTACATTTAAAATTATAGACGAAACACCCGCGGTGGTGGGGGTCGCCCCGAATGTCACAGGGACTCTTGGCAAAAAGTTAGAGTCGGTCAAGCCTGTAACCGCACTTTGCTGAACTCCGCCATACGTTACTTGGTAAGAACCGAAATCAGAACCGGTCGCTCTAGGACTTGCACCATTCGATCCGCTTAAACCCCATCCCGTTTGAGTTCCGCCTTGATCCAGCGGCGAAGCCGCATATGATCCCACATATTGAGTCCACAAATAGACAGTAAAAGACCCTCCTTCGGCTGCAGTGACTGAAGAAACATCAACCCACATCAAAGGTGTTTGTACCTGCATGTTTGCAAGAGTAGCCACTAATGTCCCGCCTCCACCCGCAGCGGTTCTCACTGTTACGCTAAAATTTCTTGTGGGATCATCCGGATTTCCTACAAATCGCGTAATTATATTAAAAGTTGCTGAACTGATCTGACCTGTTGATCCTATGGTAAATGAACCCTCAGTGTTATAAAAATTGTTATCAACAGTGCCGTTCGTAGCACCATGGACAATTTTCCAATAATACGTGGTTCCTGTATTTGCAATCGTATAACACGTATATGTTTGGCTGAGATTTTGATAATGGTTTGTGGTTCCACCTGTGTTAGCAGCAGTGCTTCCGCCGGGGCTTGTGATGTATGATACGAAGGGCGTCGTGTCATCTGTAACGCTAAGATTGGATGTAATTGATTTTGTAACCGATACGCCATTGTGTCCCGCAACAATAGTTGCCGTCCCCACCCATGCTTCTGTTCCTTCTGCGCTGTAATCTGATACCAATAAATATTGGGTAGTAAAAGTGCCTCCAGCTTCGGTGAGTGGAGTTTGCAATCCATAAGCTAATGTTCCGGTTGTATTCAAAATCCTAGAGTCTGAATATCCATTATTAGTATATACATTGTAATCAACGGCACTAGCTGCACCCCCCCACGAATGAGTAATAGTAGTGTTGCCAAATGAAGAGAAGCCTCGACCGATAGCGACCTCTGGACTCGTAGGCACATTTGCTCGATACCCAGTGATCGTGGTTCTTATGAAAACGTTAGTGCCTTCTTGCGCAGAGGTAATTGCAGCGCCTCCATTTGTTGCAGAAACAATAGTACTTATAGTTACCGCAGGAATTGTTATTTCTGTACTTTCTCTCAATAACGTGCCTGCCGCATTGCGAATTCTAAGTTTAAATTTTGATGTAGGTTTACTGGAGTCTAAGACTGGTTTGACACTGAATTGAGAACCAAATTGATCTAGTTTGAACCAAGGTGCTCCCGTACCACTATTTGTAGAATTAACAGGAATTTCATAAGCTCTTCCACCATTTAGTGACGCAGTGTGATACGCTCCATTATTAACATCTCCCATGAGAGGACTTAAAAAATCAAGATACGGAAAACTGGTTACAGGTGCAGGAACCATAACGATTTGGGTGTAAACGCATTGGCTGTAATTGCCAAAAAATGCCTCGTTTGTTGTAACAGTCGGAATCCCCGCTTGCAATGTTCCGGCTGTCATAAGTTGTGTTGATTTTAATGCAACAGTAAGTGAGTGGATGTTATTAGAAACCAAAGAGTTGCCGGTCGCAATCGTGACTGTTCCTGATCCAAGACTCCCTGTACCATCCGCCACTCCAGTTACGACCGCACCCGGACCCACCCAAGGTGAATTAAATCGAAGCTCTTGCTCTGAGGTAGATGTGGAAGAGTTAACCTGCAGTGATCCAAGGCTTGTCATCGTTCCAGTGTACGCTACAGATATTGTGCACGTTGTAGAATCGCTGGCAGTGACAGCAAATCCTCCTGTACTGTTATAAGAAGTTACAGAGTTGCCTGTTATATAAATTTGCGCTCCCACACGAATAGTTCCAAAGCCATGAGTTATGACAGTTGTAGAGCCACTTCTAGTCATTGCAGTAATTGTTTTTGTTTCTGGTACCCAAGTAGCTGTTAACGAAGCCGAATATACGCCAGAGGACACACTCACGGTACCAAGAGTAAGACTTGGCAACTTTGTATATGTTGTGCCGCTAACTTGAGTATATATACTCGAAGCTGAGCAAAAAACCATCATGGGGTATACATATGTATTTACAGTATCGTAAACAGATACGTATCTAGCAATATTGCTTAAAGTAACACTTGCTGGAGCAGCACCCGTAGAATCATCAGCTTTGTACATTTCCATATATCCAATGCCATATGTTCCTCCTTCATACACAGTAATTCCGGAAGGATTTGCATTGATATCAAAATTTGGGCGTTCAATACTGTTAACGGAACCTCCCCCCAATCCTGGAGAGAATCCAATTGGGAAAAAAAGCCCGTTGCCATAGTAATCAAGAATTGAAAGAGCAGTCGGTGTAGTTGCAATAGGATTGCTTGGACTGGAAATATACGCGGTAGCCGTTGCCGTTTGTGTTCCCTCGACTACTTGATCTACATACACTTTTCCCGCCAAAGATCCAGATGCAATACCAGTCGATGAATTTATGGAATACAAATTTGCGGGAACATACGCACGAGTAGTTTTTGATGTTGTATTGTACTCAAAATAATCAAAACCATAGTCAGTGTAATTTGTGGCGGATCCTAAATATTCCTGCCTGTCGCCCGCCCCTGATAATGAAGAAAGTAACTGCAAATACATTACTGCAGTTCCACCAAAATCAACATATATTTTTTGAGTTGGTGCATTCGTCCCTATTGGACCAAATGAAAAATCCAAATAAATGACAGTTCCTCCTTCGGCAGCACTTGTATTTCGCCAAGCTAAAGAACTTGTTGTGACAGGAGAAATAGTAACAGATCCAGTTTCTCCATATAGCACCCCTCCTCCGGCTGTTGCTGATCGTATTTGAACCGTGAATTTTTTGATCGGCTTATTTGGATTTCCGACAATTAATGTTGTATACGTAAATGTCGTTGAGTTGCCTCCACCCGGTGCGGACGCATTTGCAACCACGAAGGATCCGTATGTGCCATTTGTTGCAAAATCAGCAGCATCAGTAGGATTTGTTGAATCTGGAGCAATATACCAGTACAATGTTGATCCCACGGCAAACTGCAACGTAGTTACTACAGTCACGGTATTTGTTGAATTTTCAAGAACAGTAACTGGCGTACTCAGAGATTTTAATATTGCATTTGGCCACAAGGATTCGTAGTCGTACAAATATTCATCAAACAAATCCCATCTTTCCGGAGCAGCCGTTGCGCTGGCAACGGTTGCTGGCCCAACAACGGATCCGTTTCCTCTTTGCATGACTCTGGACATAATACCTTTGACAGATCTTCTGCCAATAATATTTTTATTTCTGGTAAAATATCCCATTTTTTTTGCCTAGCTAATGGTGTCGTAACTACATATCACATTTATTGAAGAAGCCGTTCCTGCTGAAACTTGCAAAGCATCCGATTCGACAAGATACACATTTGTATCTTTTGATATCATTACTAATGTTGAATTTGCTGGAACTGAAATTGAGTTTCCCAAATAGAACGCGATTGATCCGCGGTAAATACTTGCTGTAACAGGAATTGCAGAAGCGCTAGAGTTTGAAAACACCAAGCTGTTTATTTTAATAATAGTATTTGCACCACAAGTTATCAAAGTCTGTTGTGTTGAAGTAAGCGCCAAGGTAATCGCCGGAAAAGTTCCCACAGTGGTAACTGAACTGCTTGCAACAGCAGTTGCGCCATTAATGGTAGCGACGTTTACTATATTTGGATTGGCCATTTTTTATCTCCTTATGAAAACACTATCGCCATTGCGATAGCTTTGCCTGTAGTTGCCATATTGCTCGGCATTGTAGATTGCGGCAACGTTCCGGTTGCATTAGATATAGTGACATACGCCGAGCTGTACCACTGAGTTGTGCTTACTCCCAAGAACTCCACGATTCCGTTTACTGGAAGCAGGAAGGCGGCATTTGCTGCCAGCGAGTCAATACTTCCCGAAGCGGCAGGATACACATTCAGCGTATTTGCCCCCCGGTTGACAATACGGACAACCCGTCCGACGGTGGCTGTGGGAAGGCTTACTCCAGTTGAGGCAGCAACGCCCTGCACCAAGTTGATGTCAGTCGTGATTGCCGTTGCAGACGTGTTCGTGCTGCCCAAGGCCGTAATGCCGACTGCGTTGGAATAGGTGATAAGCGGGGTGCCAATCGTGGGACTTGACCCAAAGACCAAGGCTCCAGTGCCGGTCTCATCCGTCATCACCGCAGACAAAGTTGAACTTGTTCCG
>Ga0209499_1002954_pt1 | contig 10653 bp, 6 predicted proteins | sample C_130208_EF_Meta_FD_187306 | JGI IMG/M metagenome (GOLD analysis project Ga0209499, IMG submission 187306) | Freshwater microbial communities from Lake Croche, Canada to study carbon cycling - C_130208_EF_MetaG (SPAdes) (version 2) | ecosystem: Environmental > Aquatic > Freshwater > Lake | place...
GATGCTCATACGGATTCTAATGCGATTACACAAAACCCATATTGCAATATTAATAGCGCATTTACCCAAACGCTTTATGTTCGTGTTTTTGACCCATTAGCACCAACGTGTTCCTCGTATACTACTTTGAAGTTGATTGTCAATCCAAAACCAGTGGCTAATCAACCCACTCCGTATCATTTATGTGATACTAATGCAAGTGCTACAATTAGCGAAGCCACATTTGATTTAACTACGGTTGTAACTCCCCAGGTCTTAGGACCTACACCACCAGCTACAAACGCAGTGACTTATTATGAGACATTAGCTAATGCGCAGGTTCCAACTAGTCCAATTGCTACTCCATCGGCTTACCTCTCGGGCACTAAAACAATTTGGATACGAGTTCAAAACACGCAAACAGGTTGTTATGATATTATCAGTGTAAATTTAGTAGTTGACCCGCTACCGGTTGCGCTGGCGTTTTATCCACAATTTGAAAAGTGTGAAGACGCACTACCCCTTGGTATAGAAACTTTTGATTTAACTACCCAAGTCACTTCTATTTTAAATGGACAAAACGGTATTCGAGTAGATTTTTATCCAAGTTTGGCTGATGCCACTAACAATCCACCAACGAATGTTATTACCCCTGCATCGGCTTATACCAATACCCAAGGGTACGCTCAAACGTTAGGAATTCGTTTAACCAATACCACCACAGGATGTTATGTGATTTCGACTATGGATTTGGTTGTGAATCCAAAACCACAACCCCGCCCACAAACGCATCCTTATGTAGTTTGTGATGACAATCAAGATGGGGTTACCACATTTGATTTAAATACACTTACTCCTGATATTTTATTGGGCGCACCAGCAGTGTATACCATTAGTTATTATTTGACTCTATCAGATGCTCAAACGCCACAAAATCCTATTGACTTAACTGTTCCCTTTCTGAATAACAATTTCCCGAATATTCAATTTTTATGGGTTCGGGCAGAAGATCCTATAACGCATTGTTTTAAAGTAATTCAAATAGTATTGAATGTGAGTCCGGCGCCAGTGGCACCCACTAATCTTTTGCCAATTACTATTTGTGATACCGATAACAATCCTAACGGATGCACAAACATTGATTTAACACAGCAAACAAACGCTATTTTACTAGCACAACCCCCAGGCTCAAGTTATAATGTGACGTATTATACAGATAACCCGACCCCACCAAATGTAACCGCTCCAATTATAAATACATCTAGTTACTATTCTTGTGGTACAGGTACTATTTGGTTTAGAGTTCAAAACAATGCGGCTCCAGGTTGTTTTTCTGTGGGTTCGTTCCAAACACAGGTTAATACACCACTTGCACTGACAACCCCAACACTTTTGAGTGTTTGTGACAGCGATAGCAGTCCGAATGATTTGCATACTACTTTTGATATGGTAAGTTTTGTTTCATCATCGCTTCCAGCATCAGGATACACCTTACAATTCTTTTTAGATTCCAATCACAATAATCTGATAATTGACCCGGCACATTTTGTAAATACCATCAATGCAGTACAAACGGTATTTCTTGTGGTAACCAACAATGCAACAGGATGTAAAAGTTATCGTACACTAACCATTCAAGTCTTACCGATACCGACACCTAGAACTAATCCTCCAGTATTACCAAAACAATGTGAAAATGCTCTGAATTCGGGTATTGCCACTTTTGATTTAACTACCAATGCATCATACATCAAGAACAATGATGCTAATGTTACGCTTCATTATTATCCTAGTCAATATGATATGGAGCATTATACCAATGAGATTACCAATCCATCATCGGTGCTTCTTGGAGACACTACACTAACGGGAGATCCTATTGACTATATTCAATATGTTTATATTGCTGTGACTAGCAATGCTTTTACTGGTTCGGACGGACATGCTTGTTATGCAGAAGTAAAACAAGGATTTATTGTTAATCCCTTACCAAGTGTAAGCTTAATTTCAAATAATAATATTTATCAAAAATGTGAGGAAGATCCAGTATCAAATGATGGTATTGAAACATTTGATTTAACCACAATAATTCCAGAATTATTACAAGGAAATAGTACTACACCTACATCAACATATAGTGTAGCTTTTTATACAACAAACCCGCCAACGCTAGCAAGTCCAATACCAAATCCTACTTCATATACTAATACGACATCTCCAAACAGTCAGATAATTTATGTTGTGATAACCAATAACATTACTTCATGTACTAGTGATGTAGGATTTTTTACAATTAAGGTCAATCCCAAACCAGCACTTACTACTCCAGCGCCTTATTTGCATTGTGATGATGATAGTGTTAATGACGGTTATTATACGTATGATTTGAGTTTGTTGATACCAACTATCTTAGGAACTACACAAACCCAAGCTGCTTATGATGTTAACTTCTATGATAGTGAGTACAATCCAGATGCCTTAATACCGTTAACACCAGCTCCAATTACAGGTTTAGTAAATTATCAAGCTTATACACACTTGGTTTGGGTAGCGGTTAAAAATAAACTTACAGGTTGTGAGAAAATAAGTAAATTTCAAATTATAATTGAGCAACCAGCAACACCAGTTATTACAACAGATAATAACATCGATGTTATTTGTGTTGATTTTAATGCACCACATCAAGTAGAAAGAACTTTAACTTTAAAAGCTACAAATGCAACAGTTTATTTGCCACCATCTGTAGCACCAGTTTACAACTATCAATGGCTTGATGCTACTGGAACGCCAATACCAGGAGCAAATAATTCAACTTATACTGTGGCGAGTGCTTTTGCTAATAACATTAGTTCTAACTTTAGCGTAATTATGACTAGTACAACACCATCTCCACTAGGATGTGGCGCTACTACATCACCACCATTTACAGTACTGCAATCTGGACAAGCTGTGATTCTAGGATCAGGTTATACAGTTACACATGCCTTTTCAGAGAACCAAACAATTACGGTCAATGTAGAAGGGTATGGTACATATCAATACAGTTTAGACGATGGACCAAGACAAACCAGCAATGTATTTGAAAACGTAAGTTTAGGCGATCACAGCATCACAATTTGGGATACCGAAGGCGGCATTGCTGGTAGTTGTGATCCATATGTGATTCCATTGGTACAAACCACAGATTACCCCCATTTTTTCACGCCTAATGGAGACGATATAAACGATAATTGGAATATTGTAGGATTACAATATGATAATACTGCAAAAATTTATATATTTGACCGCCAAGGAAAACTGATCAAACAAATCAGTCCACAAAGCAAAGGTTGGGACGGAACCTACAACGGAAACCTAATGCCTTCAACAGATTATTGGTTTACCGTAGATTATAGCGAAGACAAAGCATAATTTAAAGCACACTTTTCATTAAAAAGATAGATTAAAGAAAGGATTTTTAATGAAATCCTTTTTCAATAAAGGTTTTAAAATTTATTCTAGTATAAAAGTAACTGAAACATTCGAGGTTACATCAATTTCTCCTGTTGCTAAAGTTTCTTTTGGTGTTGAAACATCAGCCATGGAAGCCAATATAGTAGATTTATACATAGGTCTTGGAAAATAAGTTTGGGAAGTATCATTTATCAAAATAGCTTTTCCTAGTTTTTGATTCAAAACAGAAACATAATCTTCTGCTTTATGTTTAGCATCTATTATAGCTAACTTTCTAGCTTCTGATTTGTATTCTTCAATTTTCGAAGATTTAAACTCTACATTACTGATGTTATTGATTCCATTATCAACCAATCCAAGCATTAAACTATCGTATATAGAAATATCTTTCAAATTAATTGTAATTGACTGCGATGCCTGATAAAAGTATTTCTTCTTATCATAATCATAATTTCGATTCAAACTTACATTAATAGTCTGAAAATCAGATACTGCAATACCAATATTCTTAATATATCTCAAAACTTTATCAACAGTTTGGTCGTTATTTTTTTTAACTTCCATAGCATCGTTTCCTGTATTTTCAATTCCAAAATTTATAATAACCAAATCGGGTTTAACAGTAATTTTTCCTTCTCCAGAAACAGAAATTTGTGGCACCGATTTTTGTTCTTGAGATTGTGAAACAAAAACAATCATTATCATTAAAATTAAAAATAGTTTTTTCATAAAGTTAATTTTTTAGTTTTTATTAGATTTTAAAAATTATGTTAATTAAAATTTTCCTTGTTTAGCCATAATAAATAAAATAACTATTGGAATTGCTAAGCCGATAACAATTAATGGATTATCCATAAATAAATTTGGAACTTTGATTAAAGTAAAAATATATCCACCAATAGCGCCTCCAATATGAGCGGTATGTCCAATATTATCATTTTTAGCTTTCATACCATAGATTGAATAAAGTAGGTATAAAACACCAAAAATATAGCCCGGTATATCTATTGGAATAAACATAATATTAATAGGTAAATTAGGCACTAATAAAATGGCTGAATAAATTACTCCTGTAACTGCTCCAGATGCGCCTACAGCGCTATAACCATAATCATTTTTATGAAAATAAATGGTTAACATACTGCCAAAAACTAAACTTGCAAAATATATAATTACAAAAGAAAACGTTCCCAATAGCTGAGTGACAACACCAGAGAATGAAAATAAAGCGATCATGTTGAATGCTAAATGCGGAATATCTGCATGAAGAAATCCAGAAGTAATTATTCTATATTGTTCGCCAGAGCGAATACTTCCTATGTGAAATTGATACTTCCTTATAAATAATTGATCATCAAAACCTTTAATACTTACAATTACATTAAGAGCAATTATAATTAGTAACGCAATATTATATTCCATAAACTCATTTTTTAGGTAAAAATAGAAATTGTTCTTTAGGTTTTGCTATACTAGACTTGTAAAATTATCATAAACTGTATATTTGCATAAAAATACACAAATGCAATTTATACTTTATATACTATTATATCCAATACTTTGGCTAATTTCGATTTTGCCGTTTCGATTACTTTATGCTTTTTCAGATTTTATTTATCTGATTGTATATTACGTTATTAGATACAGAAAAAAAACAGTTAGAGAAAATTTAGCTTTGGCTCTGCCCGATCTTTCTGACAAAGAACGACTGGTAATAGAGAAAAAATCATTCCATTACCTATGTGATATGTTTCTTGAAATGATAAAAACAATGACCATTTCTAAAAAAGAATTGAATAAAAGGTATATTTTCACCAATATGGAAACTTGCTTAGAGTTAGAGAAAAAAGGGAAAAGTATTGCGTTAATGTGCGCGCATTATGCAAGTTATGAATGGGCGGTTTCCATGAATCACCACATTAATTTTATTGGATATGGGATTTATAAAAAAATTGCCAATAAATATTTTGATAAATTAGTACGAGATATTCGTTCAAAATTCAAAGCAGTTTTAATAACTACTAAAGAAACTAAATCAACTATTGAAAACAATGCCAAAAATAATATTTTAGGAATTTATGGATTTGCTAGTGATCAAACTCCAAGACGTTCCGACAATTTATATTGGTATACATTTATGGGAATTGAAACTCCTATTCATTTTGGTGCCGAAATGCTTGCTAAAAGATATAATATGAATGTAATTTTCTTGAAAGGAAAAAGAATAAAACGAGGTTATTATGAAGCATCATTTGAAATACTTTCAGAAGACGTAAAATCAATTGCAAATTATAAAATTTCTGAAGAGTTTATTCGTAGAGTTGAACAGCAAATTTATGAAGCTCCAGAGTTTTATTTGTGGACACATAAACGATGGAAACATAAGAAATAATTGTAATGGTATAATAATTAATTATACATTTTCTTTCTCAATTCTTGAATACCTTCATTATCTAAATATTCGTCAAATGTCATGTAGCGATCTATAACTCCATTTGGTGTGATTTCAAGTACTCTGTTAGCTACTGTTTGTGCGAACTCGTGATCATGAGTTGTAAACAACACAGACCCTTTAAAGTTTTTAAGTGAGTTATTAAAAGCCGTAATTGACTCCAAGTCTAAGTGATTTGTCGGTTCGTCTAGCATCAATACATTCGCTCGAATCATCATCATTCTAGACAACATACAACGCACTTTTTCTCCACCCGAAAGCACTGTACATTTTTTCAATGCTTCTTCACCAGAAAAAATCATTTTTCCTAAGAAACCTCTAACATATACTTCATCGCGCTCCTCTTCTGTTTTTACAAATTGACGCAACCAATCTACAAGATTCAAATCTCCATCAGTAAAAAACTGACTGTTATCATTGGGTAAATACGATTGGTTTGTTGTAATTCCCCAACTAAATTCTCCTGAATCAGCTGTTTGATTTCCGTTTAAAATCTCATAAAAAGCTGTCGTTGCGCGAGAATCTTTTGAGAAAACTACTACTTTATCTCCTTTAGCCATATTCAAATCAACATTTTTAAACAACACTTCACCATCTACTGATGCGGCAAGATTTTGAACATGTAAAATTTGATCTCCAGCTTCTCTTTCTACATCAAATATTATAGCAGGATAACGACGGCTTGATGGACGGATTTCATCTAAATTCAATTTATCTATCATTTTTTTTCGAGAAGTCGCCTGTTTAGATTTTGCCACATTCGCACTAAAACGACGAATAAACTCCTCTAATTCTGCTTTTTTCTCTTCAGCTTTCTTATTTTGTTGTGCTTTTTGTTTGGCTGCTAATTGACTGGATTCATACCAAAAGGTATAGTTACCAGAATAATGGTTAATTTTAGAAAAATCAATATCAGAAATATGTGTGCAAACAGAATCTAAAAAGTGTCTATCGTGAGAAACAACTATAACAGTATTTTCATAATTGGCAAGGAAGTTTTCTAACCATGAAATAGTTTCAAAATCCAAATCATTGGTAGGTTCATCCATTACTAAAACATCGGGGTTTCCAAAAAGAGCTTGTGCTAATAAAACACGTACTTTCATCTTCCCTTCCATCTCGCTCATTAAATTATAATGCATGTCGGCGGAAATTCCTAAATTAGACAGCATTGCTCCCGCGTTAGATTCGGCATTCCAACCATTCATTTCTTCAAATTGCACTTGCAGTTCTCCAATTCTATTGGCATTCTCATCCGTATAATCAGTATATAAAGCATCCATTTCCGATTTTACGGCAAACAAAACCTTGTTCCCCATCATTACAGTTTCTAAAACGGTATGTTCATCAAACATATTGTGATTTTGATTTAAAACCGACATTCGTTTTCCTGGTTCTAAAAATACTCGACCAGATGTTGGATCAATATCACCAGCAAGAATCTTTAAAAAAGTAGATTTTCCGGCACCATTAGCTCCAATGACACCATAACAATTGCCTTGCACAAAAGTGGTATTTACTTCATCAAATAATATTCTTTTACCAAATTGAACCGATAAGTTGGAAACTGTAAGCATAAAAATGAGTATAATTTAATTTGGTGCAAAAGTAATCAAAAGTGTTCGTAAATAGTGTTTAGAACTCCGTTTTTTTGATATGAAATTACTTCTTACTTTCTTCCTCTAGTGCTACTTTTAAACTCTCAACATTGGATAAAATTTTTATTATTTTTCCTTGCTTATTGATAATAAAATGAGTGGGGAATGCATTCAAATTCAATGTTTCGTTCATATAAATTTTCATATCAGGCACAACCGAATATAAAAGTGTTTTTTTTGATAAAAATAATTTTAACTGTTCTGGAGAATCTTCGGCTAAACTTAAAAACAAGATGTCTTTTCGGTCATTATACTTTAAAACTAATGCATTAACATCTGGAAACTCTTTAATGCAAGCAGCACAATGAATGTACCAACATTTAATAACTATAATTTTATCTTTCATAGTTTCGTTGGAAATAATGGACCCATTCAAATCGGAAAAATGGAATTTCGGAAATCTATTTCCTTCCATTTTATAGTGTTCGTATTCATCGAAAGCCATCTGCATAATGGTCGCTTTTATGCTAGAGTCCGAATTAAATTGAATTTTATACAGTTTATAATAAATAACCGAATCATTAGATTGTAACCGAATTGGAATGAAATTACCTAAAGTCAATTGATTTAAAAAAAAATCTTTTGATATCCTGTTTGAATTTTCATCTAAAGCAATAAAATCTAGCGAAAGCATAATCTTTTGAGTTTGATAATTTTGCCAAGTTGAAAAGTTTTTTTGAATTGCAATTGCATCAACTTCTGGATTATTGAATTGAGCATTAGCCAAAAATGCAGTTAAAAAAAACAATACAACGATTTGCTTCATTAGATACTATATTTAGTACCAAAAATACTTAATTAATTCAAATCCTATACTAAAAAATATTTTATGTTTTCAACTTATAATTCGTAAAAAAACCAAAACTGTTTATTTAACTATTGCTTAACAAAATATTCAATATCATATAAATACATTTGTTTAAGATTAGTTTCCAATAAATGAAAGTATTTCCAATTGTAAAAAATTACTTGTTTTTTCTATTTATTCTATGTTTGATGAGTTCTTGTAAAAAAGAATTTTCAAGAAATAATTTTGTGGCGTATTTTGGTGGTGAAGTTGCTAACCCTACTAAAAATTATATTCTTTTTTGCAAAAATAATAATGTAATTGATACTATTCCTCTAAATAAAAACAATACTTTCTTTAAAAAATTTGATTCCCTTACACCAGGATTGTATACTTTTAAAAATGAACCCGAATACCAATATGTCTATTTTGAGAAGAATGACAGCATTAAAGTTCATATAGATTCTAAAGATTTTGATGAATCGATTATTTTTTGTGGTCGTGGAGATCAAAAAAATAACTTCTTAATGGATATGTATTTGAGAAATGAAAAAGATAAAAACAAAATGTTTGAAGTTTTTGACTACAATTTTGAAAAATTCAATACATACATCAATAAGATAAATAAAGAAAATAAAAAACGCTACACTTCAAAAAAAGAGGAAATAAAATGGAGTGATGATTTTGATTTGTATGCCAACGGAATTGTAAATTTTCCTCATTACACAAAAAAAGAAATTTATCCCGTTATTCATAAAATGAGAACTGGTGAAGATGTAAGCAATAAATTACCAAAAGATTATTATTCTTTTAGAAAAAATATCGATTTTAGCAACCCAGAATTAACCGAATTTTCTCCATTTATAATGTATCTTGACCATATGTTAAATAATGTTGGCGCAATAAATTATCATAATCATTTATCCGATTGTGATTTGGAATTGAAAATGAACATCAACAAATTAAACATTGCAGACACTTTAATTAAAAGCCAAAAAGTGAAGAACATTGTGCTTAATAATATTGCTTTCAAGTATTTGATGGAAGATCAAAATGTTGTAAACAACCAAGCGTTTTTAAAAGTATATCATAAATTTTCGACGGACACCAGCAAAAAAAATGAAATCTTAAAAATTGGAAATGCTATTCAGTTACTAACTGAAGGTAAAATGTTGCCAGTTGTTCAGCTAGTCGATTCAAATGGTAAAACTATTTCTTCAAATGATATTATTAATAAAAAAACCGTTTTATTTTTTTGGTCTGAAAAACTAAATTCCCATTTATTGGCAGTTCATAAAAAAGTATTGTCTTTAAAACTCAACCATCCCGATTATAACTTCATTGCAATAAATTTGGACGATAATTTGGAACAATGGAAATCAGATTTGAATAAATATAATTTTGGCTCTATAAGAGAATTGAAATGTGCTAATTTTGAAGATATTAGAGCCAAATGGGCAATTACAAGAGTTCATCGAACCTTAATTATTAATTCTGATAAAACAATAAAAAATGGCTTTACAAATATGTTTGAAGTTAACTTTGAAGACGAATTAAAGTAGCTGGAAAAAATTATTGACAACTAATAAAATCGTTAATCGTACTTACGGTTAAGTATTTTACTTATTTACTTATTCCCTTTCTCGAAATCTGCAATAAATTGAGCTAAACCGATATCAGTTAAAGGATGCTTTAACAAACCTAAAATAGCAGATAATGGCCCCGTCATAACATCAGCACCAATTTTGGCACAATTCACAATGTGCATTGTATGTCTTACTGAAGCGGCAAGAATTTGAGTTTCATAACCATAGTTGTCATAAATTTCTCTTATTTCTTGAATCAAGTTCAATCCATCGGTTGAAACATCATCTAATCTACCTATAAAAGGAGATACGAATGTTGCACCTGCTTTAGCAGCCAACAACGCTTGTCCTGCAGAGAAAACTAAGGTAACATTGGTTTTAATTCCTTTATCCGAAAAATATTTACATGCTTTAATTCCGTCTTTTGTCATTGGTAATTTCACGACGATTTGATCATGTAAATCAGCCAATTCTTCGCCTTCTTTAATCATTCCTTCATAATCGACAGCATTTACTTCGGCACTTACTTCTCCATCAGAAATGTTACAAATAGCAACATAATGTTTTAGGATGTTATTTTTTCCTGTAATGCCTTCTTTAGCCATCAATGAAGGATTGGTTGTAACGCCGTCTAGAATTCCGAGGGATTGTGCTTCTCTAATGTCGCTTAAGTTGGCCGTGTCGATAAAAAATTTCATAGTTTGTATGTTATAAGGTTGTGTTAATGTGTCAAAATTA
>Ga0209499_1002958_pt1 | contig 10633 bp, 5 predicted proteins | sample C_130208_EF_Meta_FD_187306 | JGI IMG/M metagenome (GOLD analysis project Ga0209499, IMG submission 187306) | Freshwater microbial communities from Lake Croche, Canada to study carbon cycling - C_130208_EF_MetaG (SPAdes) (version 2) | ecosystem: Environmental > Aquatic > Freshwater > Lake | place...
TCTACGACGGCAATACATCGGCAACTGGAAACTTACGCTGTCCTAGTCTGACTGCTGCTGCTGGTGATGCAGCAGCCACTCAAGTTGCTGCGGCATACCTTACCGGTGTAAACGGCACTTCTTCCAGTGACTGTCATCGGAATCCGAGTCATGTCGCGAATAATCCTGGTGATTATATCAACGTAGGAGATCTTTTTGCCTACAAGAACACTCAATATGCTCGCACTGCTCCTTCTGTTGCCGATTTAACGGCGTATCCGTGGCTACCTGCCGCCACGTATACACCTTCCCAATGGCCCGATTTTCAGCCTGCAACATTGTGTGGCGAGATTGACGATGAAGAGATTGATTCTATTCTCGGGAAAGCAAAGATATCCGAGTACATGAAATATTTATGCAATGTACGATCTCTACCTATTGGAGTGAAAGGAAACACCAACCCTCTAGGCTACCAAGAGGAAACAACCGCGCTGTCGATCGGTCAAGCCACTCCCGAAAATGCCGCTACTGCAACTCAATATCGAGTCAGCATGCCTTTTTTAAGCGGCATTTACGGTATTTTCGCCGACAAAATGTTCCCTGATATGTTAATTGGGGCCAACAATATGCGCATCGAGTTCAAATTGGCGCAAAATGTGAAAGCTTTGTGGACAACAATGGATCCTTGTCGTCGAGTTCAAGGTAAGGGATTTGCCCCTACGACCCCGGTTTTATTTCATAAAACGCTTATTTTTATATAGGAACGATGCGCGATTTCATCCCATTCACTGGTTCTGCAAGTGGAGCTCAGCGGGGTGTTGGGGCCATTACTGCAGTAGTACCAATAACGAGTGCGTCGGCGGCAAATAGTGCAATTGGGTGCAGCAATGCTTTGGTGAATCTGAAACTTAATGATCAAGGGGTATACAAAGTTGGTACAACCCAATGGGCAAATTGTGTTTTTAATTCTTCCATGTACACAACGGCATCTGCAATGGGAGAAGATATCGTCTCTCCCTCTTATAGTTCGGTTGCTGCTACTTTAACCACTACTTCTGTGCAAGTGGGGAATGCGCTGAATGGGAATATCAATAGTACTGTGGCAACAAGTGGAGCTGCCGGAACGTATGCGGGAGCAACTGGATTCCATGCCGCAAACAAATCAGGACTGCCAAAACCGCAATACGTTCCTTGTAATTCCCCGTGGTTGAAAGCTGTTACCGCCTTAAAGACATACATTACCGAAGCTCAAAGTTGTTACGGGACTTATCTGCCTGCTTCTGAACCCCAGTCTCGCAGATGCTGGAACAATACCCGTTCAAAAATGTTAGGTGTGGGGGCGGGTGGAGACAATTATTTGAATGCAGGCACTACTTCTTTTGCAATTCGAGATATCCAGTACATTGGTGAACAAGTACAACTTGATGATGTAGTTACTTCTGCCATCATCCAATCGGCTGCATCTTCTGAAATTGTCGTTTGGACTCGCGGCTACCGTTCCTTCGAAGCGTCCTGTGACCAGAACAGTCAACAGAATATAATTCTACCTATCCAGATCGGACAGGCCGAAGCTTTGTATTTAGTGTTTCGTCCGTCCGTTATTACAACTTCCCCAGATTACTACTCCAATTCGTTCTGTTGTCCATTCACTGGCCTTTCTTTCATCGAAGGGGTTGCAAGTGCAAATGCTTTGCCGTCGGATGTGGGAGGTACGTACACCCTTCAATCTTCAATGGACACGTCTTCTTCAGGTCAATTTAGTTACCAATTGTTCTCTGGGACCAAACAGTACCCTCTACAGCCCATCCAGACAGTCAGCGAAATGATTACCGAACGTGAAAAATCATGCCATTCTCTGCACAACTGGGATTGGTGCTCCACTGAAAACATGCAACTCACGAAATGGGCCAAAAAGTTTGGAGCTCCAAGTGACAGTACCGGTCTTGATTTCAACCCTTTCCAGGATTTCGGCTATTTCACCACATTTGTGTCCATCTTCGCCCTTGATGACCAGACCATTACTCAGAATCCGTACCTTTCTATCGCAGAAGGAACGGATGAAGTCACTGGAGGTGGAAAAACAAGAGTTCGTGGAGTCCGACAAATACCCGGAGTGTCAACCTCTTCACAAGGCAGTACTTCCTTTACTGGCGTTCTAAACAAATTCATGCCTCCTATTGGTTCTTTCTATCTCGGGTGGGATTTCGAGAGTTGGACAAACCACCAGGATGTGATGCGCACGGGCAAGTTTTTAGGCCAAGAGCAATTGTCTATTCGAATGACTGGTACTTACCTTTGCACGGCAACTAATATCGCCGCAGTTTCACAAGTCCCGCAAGCACAGACTGTTATGTGCACCGCCATTGTTCCTCACGTCGTCAAGATGAGTTTCGTGCCCGGCGGACACATGCTTACCTACTACTAGAGTTTTATCGGCTCCACCTACTTGTATTTGTGTTTTAATTACTCTACAAATAGTTAGTACATTTATTGTATACTTATATTTTAACTGCACTTTCTATTGTATTACTCATTATTAATAAGTAAGTACACCCTAATTATTTCTTTTCTTTTTACAATGGAATCTAATAATAGTTCTGCTGTCGCGAGTCAAATTATAGCTCCTCATCCGTCAATCACAGTGGCACAAAAACTTGCAACTCATTTTGGCACCTCGCGGAATCATTTTCCTATTGAGCATCGTGCAGAAGATGCCTATATTATTCGCTATATGGATCCCGCAGCAGAAACAAATAATGAAGCGTTTAAAATATTTGTAGATCCGCGTACAATAAATATTAGAAATTTGAAATTCGCAGATGATATTCCTCAAAGTGGTGCAACTACCCATTCTGGCAAACAACTTCTACAAGGAATAGTTTCTGTTGGGCAAGCTACTGAGCGTAATATTTTCATAAATGAAGACATTTCCTCAATAAATGTACCAGTAGAGACAGAGGAAGGGGAAGAAGCAAGAATAAATAATTTTGACCTGCCAAAACTCAAGATATTTACTACAGGACAAAGCTATTACAACAGCCTGAATTTCCTCTCCGATAAGCACAACGAAGACTTGAGTAAAAATAGAGCTATTTTAGATAAAACAGTTGGTAAAACTTTTAAAACCAGGGATAGGGAGAACATTGTAGATGGTTTTGGGGTGTCAATGGATAGTTTACAAGACATGAAAATGGGAAAATTAGGGGAAATGGCAAAACAAATCCTTGATCGGAAACAGCCTTTAACGGAAGATTTTAATTTTGCTTTGAATGTAATAATTGATAGCCTACCCTTTGCATATAAAAATAGAGAACTTAAATATGGTGGGTATAATAATGATTTATAAATTAAATTAAATTAAATGAATACGTCTTTTATTATATTTTTATTTTTATAAATCATTATTATTTCTTATATAAAAAGAGGCATCCAACCTACTACTACTAGTACTAAACATTTGCTGAGACCGGTAAATTGCTTTCTCCTGCTCTGTATACGGCGGAAACGCTAAATTCCAATCAACAAGTCCTTCTCGTATCAACCCTTCAGACGGTTTTTTACTACCTCCTTGACCTAAATACCTGTGTATTAAACCCCTTTTAACTCCAGCTGCTTTAGTATTAAGCTGATTCGTGCGCAGTTCTGGAATTACTCTATCGGAGAACATTTCAAGCAAAGGAATAGATGTAGATTGGTGTGCACTTGCAAACATAGGAGCGTCTGGTTGACTTAAACTCATCCCTATTTGACTTTGGCGGTTAAAAAAACTCTCCATCCTTTGCACTCCCCAGTACGGAGTAGCTGTTTTACTCACGTACCATTTTAAAAAACAACGGTACGAAGTTTTATTTGGATCGAAATTTGTTTTAGTGCCACCTTTTGCGACTTCGTGAGTCAATAATTCATTGAAAACAATGAGGTGATTAGGGGGTACTTCTATTCTCTCTGATTTTTCTGTTAGTTTCTCACCATCAATAGCCGAAAAGCCTCCTTTCCCTTGTAAAGTACGCTCATAAAACTGTTCCGATTCCGGTCCAGGTAAAATTACATCTCCGGGAACACAACTAAAAAACTGACTTTTGTTCGCATCTAGATTAATCCACCCACCAAACATCATTGCATTTTTGATCATATTATTAGAATCTAAAGCGAACGAAACATCTTTGTGCCAAGTTTCACTACCTACTTGCTGGTCGTTTCTTCGAATCGCAAACCGGTCTGGAATCATCGACAAGTATTCGTAGTCTGTGCCTTCAAATAAACGACCAAACATGGGGAACATGTATGCAAACACATCTTGCAGCAACTTGCGGCGTTCAGGGTGGTGAAATGAGGAGGGGTTCGCTAAAGCGCCAAATCCTCCAAGAACAAACAATTGATTTTTATCTTGCGTAGTAAACTCTCTTTGCTCTTGCAAAAATAAATCTAGATTAAAACTTTCACGTATGTGTGGAGGGAAAGGAAGTACTGCATAGCCTTTTGTAGGGTCTAGTATTCCTTTCAGTAGATCCTCCTCATCATTATCATCATCCGCCTCACTTTCTGTGTCGCCAGTTAGATCGATAAAATTTCGCTTATGGCTACTACTCATCTTATTAACAACAGTAAAAAATAAAAATGACATTTATTATTATAAATACGCGTAAAAAAAAGAAGAAGCTTCTAGAACGGTTTGCGCGTATCCTTTCGGTAACGTGTAGATCCGTTTAATTCTACTCAGATCGCCAATGTCGTACTTGACATTCGACTCTTTCAGGAACGGCACTAGATCGCGTTTGCTGAACACCGGCGCTAATTTCTTGTCCAGCGTGTATCTCGTAGTCATGGTGCCATACGCCAGTTTCGAATTGGTACTGTTAACTCCCATAATCATATTCTCCATCCCCAAAAACCCTTTAAAAGGCAGTACGGCTCCGTCTTCGTTTGTAGCTGGGTAGAACTTTTCCAGCAATTGCAGTCCTAAACTTTTCGCGTGGATCTTTTTGCTGTTGTTCAGATTCATTTGAATGCCTTTTGATTTCAACAAATTATCGTCTTCATTCTCAAACTCCAAATAGTAGAATTTCGGAGCCAGCGCAAAGAGCCGTTTGATTTTGTCACGTGGGTACTCGTCGACCCAATTGCCCAACCCAACTCCGTCGTACCGCGGCAACTTTTTGTCGTACATGAACATAATCGAGTCGGTGTCGCAGTACAATATCCGTTCGGGGCCGATTTTCATCATTTGCCGGTGAAGCACGCAGCGGGCATGTTCAGTGACTTTTGCCGAGAGAAAAATGTTGTACTTGGAGTTCGGCTTCGTAAATGCATCGGTGGTCTCGTATCGCACCTTCCAAGTGTTATTTCCAAGATGACGAAACCGAAAAGTTTTACGCACAATACGGCTGTCGTTCCACAAGACAGCGAATTGCTGGTATCCATTGATGGTCGTGTACACTTCTTTGTGGGGTTTCTGGCAAAACTTCCCCCAAAGAGAATTCAAAAACAGTTTCGCCATTTGACGCTTAACGGGATTCTTGGCCACATTCCCCGCTCGTATTCGTGCAATGCAGCCGCTCTCCACATAGACCTTTTCCGCCACCTTCTCTTTTTCTTCGTCGTCTGGTTCATCAGATGTAGCTCCCAACTTTTTCCATCCTTCTGCTTCCTGTTTCATGCGCAGAAAAAAGGAAACGTAGCCCCGCAAAAACGTGTCGCTGCTCTCGTCTTCCGTCCAATGGTATACTTCATACACGTTCGTCACTCTGTATCCGTGCTCGATCGCCAAACGAATCTCCTCTGTTCCCCAACTACCAGTCATTTCATGCAGCGGAAACTCCAAACGACCACCTACGGGGTCTCGCCGCGGTAACAGGCCAATGATGTCGGTATTATTCGGAACGATAGTGCACCGCATGAACCCAAAGTACGGGTCGGGGTGGTTCAAATCGCACACTCGAGCAAAATCCACTTCGTCACCGAAAATATGTTGTGGGGACCCTATTGGCAGACGTTTGAATGCGCACACGTATGGGTACAAAGAACACACATCGTGGTACTTGATTTCATTTCCAACCGCAAATTCTCCATTCACATACGGCGAAAACACTTCCGTACGTCCGCCATAAAACATCTCTCGGTCCGTCATGACATTCGAACACTCCAGTTCAAAATCGCTCCAGATCAACCGCTCGAGTTCGTGCTGCCACACAATATGGACTTGGTCAGGACCGTACGCGCTCATTAGCGATTCTACATAGATAGCAGTATCCCTGTGCACCATCGAATAAGTGCCTGGGCGTGTTGGGTGATCTACCCCGCTCTCAATCTCTTCCAAAAAACATTCCTTGCATCCGTGAAAAGTGCAGTTCAGACAAACATATACTTGACGAAATGCACTCGTGATCTGGTACCCGTCTACAAACCGGTTGGTGACAGGACAATTGTACTCTTTGTTGGAGTTGCCGATATGATTGATTCGCACCCCGCTCTGCATCTCAAGGCGACGCATCCAACATACCGCCAGCTTGACCCGCTCTCCACGTTGTTTCGTGCAAGTAACCGTTAAATTAGAACCGTCCGGCATACCTCCTAAAAGTAGATTCACAGCAATCTGGGGAATAGTCAAGTACTGGTAAGGATCAATACCCACACTCTGCCACCCACAATTATCGCTGCTTTCGGAATCTGTGCCAAACTCCAATGCGTTGTTTCGGTACTTGACGCAAGCTTCAGCCAACACATCGACATCCAGCACACAATACATAAGCAACTGTTCCCTGAAATTCCATTTGCGTTTGGGGCACTGACACACACCTTCGCACGTACAAAACACAAGTTTTTGCTCCTCGTACCAACTCACAAACTCATCGACATCTTCCTGCGCTCTTTTGCTGCGCAGACACCAATAATCAGACTCATGATGCAACGCGGGAATTGGACCTTCATATTCGTCATGGAGACCGTTGTTAAAGTGGTGGGGAAAATCTCCTTTCGCCACACTCAAACCGAACGCCAACCCGATTCCTTTCAAAGACCCAGGCATGAAATACCGAAAATCAAGAAACGTGCACGATTGAGAGGAGCCAAATGGAACCGTCACTGATAGGTAGGCGTGCATGGAGGAAGGTGAAGGAATGAATGTGTGGGCGATCAAATTCTTCTCTAGGTAGCGCAAGACGAACTGAACGTCGTATTTACCGCCATTGTGAGCCAAGTAGATACGCTTCTCAGTCACAAAAGAAAGAACGTACACCATAAACTCATCAAGCGTGGAAAAAGAATGACGATCTGTGCACTCACCATTGGCGTCCGGATATGCTTTACGAACACAAACCAAATTTACTTTGTGCACAAAAACTCCTGTTTGTACATCTAAAATCTGCGCACATTCAAAATCATACACATAAATCTCCTCTTCTAAACCGATTTTTATACTATTAGGCTTTTGAATCTGACAAATATGCTCCATTTGCTCATATGGCCCGCCCTCGACGCACTGCCCACAACTCCTGCACATATACTCTTTTGAATCTCTCCTTTTAATAAACAAGAACTGTTTTGGAGTATACTCACGAACTTTCTGCTCCATGTCTCCCCATACACTCATATTACACTCAAATTTACCATTCACTTTATCTAAACATCTCTTAAAATGCGCTTTACATTTATCTATCGACTCGTTGTTTGTTGTAGTCAATTTCTCACAGATCAAGCAGTAGCTGTTCACACCCGTACGATTTGCATTCATCTTACTCTTCAAAAAATCGCGAAGACTTGTAATACAAGTAGTATGCTCGTCGTGGATAAGAATAGAAACCACATTTACAGAGTCCAATCTTCGCACATCACGTTCATAAGACGGAGGTAAGTATAAATTTGTACGTTTCCCCTGATTCTCAAAACGGTAAATTGTGATTGCCACCCCAAATACTTTTGCATACTCCTCCAAACAGTCGTCACGATTGGGATCCAGCGTGAAATCTAAAGTTTCATTGACAACATGCATGTGCAGGTTCTGCGCGCAAAAATACCACAACTGAATAGTCGCCTTGTCATTCACAGACTCATACTGTAACGCTCCGTCCACAGTGCGCTCTTCCGCCACGCGAACACGTTTTGGATTGAATAAAACAATCTCCAACTCATCCGTATCTACATTACGACGCATAAAGTATACATGTTGTGTGCAGCGACTATACGCATCCGAGATACGTTTCCTCCAAATGGGTAGAATCGGACAAATAAACAGGTCGGCATCACGCCCCGCATCGTGCTCAGAAACCTCAAAAGTCTCCATATCATACACACGACACTCTGATCGAATAAAAGCCATTGCCAAGCAGTACCCTTCCGCTACAGTGTTGGATACCTCCATAACCGCTTTGGAGTGCATAAAAAAATCCTGCAAGGAAGTATGGTGAAAAAGGCGCCGTTTAAAATCTTCATAGGACCCACGCGTAGTTCCAGCTGCTGCTTTTTTCTGTGCACGCAACACCTTTCGCCTCTCATTACGGACCGCTTTTTGAGCCGTCGTAAGTTTTTGTTTTGTACGAGTAGTAAGCTCAGCCTTATATGCACTGCTGCGTGACTTCTCCTGAACAGCCTGCAGCCGCGGGTCTGTCACCACCCTTGCTGTTGGTGGTACGCCTCGTTTAACCGCTCGTCTCGCTACAAAGTTTGCAGGATCTTTCGGTCTTGCTCCTACTTTTCTTCGAGTTGATGGGATTGCGGCAAGATTGTTTCTATACACAAAACGTTGGAGAGTACGAGCTTTTCTCACAGCGTTAGCAGTAGCGCCTGGTGCACGGTTGATGAGCTGGCGAGAATTTAAAGTACTTGTTCGAGCCGTGTAAATAGCTTCACGTAACAAATCGTTTGTAATCGCATTTCGCGCGACTCCACTATTTTGGTAGGCCGGAAGTACAAACGTATATGTAAAAATAATAACCCCGCTATTCCCATCCACAGTATTCAAATGCGCGTTTTTAAAACTAATGATCAAAAGCAAAAGACCGTCATTGAAAGCTTGATTCAAATCACGATCCACCAGCATCTCGGTCGTATAGTCATATTCCATATCCTCGCGTTGGTGTAATCGAACTTGACTGTACAAACCATTTATATCCCCCGCGGTACGGTATAAATTACTTAATCTATTAAGTACTTCGGTATGGCACTGTTGTTGCACTTGTTCCAAAGTTAGAGCAGCGTTGCCGGGCGTATATCTGCATTCAAATTCAACCACAGGAACTGCTCCCGAACTATTATTCACACTACTCTTTAGCTCAATAAAAGTTCTAGCGGGTGTTGGTCTGCCACTAGTGCTCGAAGAAGAAGCTCCAAAATTAAAAAAGGTTCGAGGTTCACTATCTTCATCTGGAAATATACTCACATAATTATTATCTCGTGGATCTGCTCCGACATCCGCACCCAACCACAAATCAGAGAACTCACGCTCCCACGATTGAGACATTTTTTATAAAATATGACTTTTGTAGCTACCCGTAAAAAGTTTCGAACAGTTTTTTTCTTTTTTTCCTTCTAGAATATTTTTCTATTTTTTTTTATGATTTTTTTTTGATTCTGTCACAATTTTAAAAAATATGAATACTGTTTACACGCAAGATTATCAAGAAGTCGAGTTTCAAATGGAGCTGAATGGTTGTGAATACAATATGTTTACTTTAAAAGTAGTGCCTAAAGTTCACACGAGTATTGGAGAAGCGATCAATGAAATACTGCCGTACGAAGTAAGGTTAATTATACTTCGATTTCTCAGAGAAATACTTACTTACTCAGAGACAAAGTTACCTAGACAGTTGATTTTTGAATTATTCAGCAGACAGCAAGAAGAGATTAACGAATGGGCACGTAGAGCAGTGTCCCATAATAACACAGGCTACCCCCTCTGCCGCGGATTCTGTCTAAATTGTGGCGAATCGGCACAAGCACTACGCTGTGTAGACAAAACAAAAAGATTCGACAAGCGCTGGAAGTATAAACTACCCGTATACGGACTTGCTCTCATGGGGGTTTGCTACTATTGTATGTGTATGGGCTACAATTACAACAAAGACAATAGAACTGTTACTATGCCAGACACGATTCGATCAAAAGATAGAAAACTATTTTACCCCACAAGTAATGTTAGTGAACATCTATATGGACTTTTTGCACACAACCCTAACTAATAAATAAATAAGACTTTCTTTTTATCTATTTACCATGAGTATAAAGACTCGTGAGCAAGCACAACGAATACTTGATGACGAAGCGAGAGGAGGTGCGGCGGCCCCACCAACCGCAGCACAAATAAAAGACGCAAAAGAATATTTACACATTAACAGACCAAATATACCCCCAAGACGCAAAAAGAGAGAAAATAATGGGGATGATGTTGATGTAGATGCTCTGGTGGCTTCTCTTGATGCTCCAAAAAGAAGGGGAAAAAATAAAAAACCAGCAATAGGTAGAGTGGTGCCAAGGGTATACCGCCAACGGGGTAGACAAGGGCATAGCAGAGATATTGCTCCAGAAGGACCTGGAGAATTCAGAAGACAGCCATTTGAAAACAATGGACGAAATTGGCAAACCACAGGGGATGTGCACGCCAGTAATCAAAATATAGATCCAAAACGAATATACGAAAAACCAGCAGGCTCGCACTACATAA
>Ga0209499_1002965_pt1 | contig 10623 bp, 9 predicted proteins | sample C_130208_EF_Meta_FD_187306 | JGI IMG/M metagenome (GOLD analysis project Ga0209499, IMG submission 187306) | Freshwater microbial communities from Lake Croche, Canada to study carbon cycling - C_130208_EF_MetaG (SPAdes) (version 2) | ecosystem: Environmental > Aquatic > Freshwater > Lake | place...
GTCGTGTAGCGGATCAGTCGCTCATACATGTCTTCAATATTATCATCGACCTTGTGCAAAATGGCGTAGCGCAGCTTGCCGCCATAAAGGCCTTGGAATTGCGTGCCCGGATGAACCCGCTCGGATTTCCAACTCTTGGTGCCCTTGCGAAACAGCCTTGCGACGGAGGAGGCGCCGAAGGACCCGCCCCAGCCATGTCGAACCAGACGCTCGCCAATGAAGTTATCAACCGGCACCTGGTACCAGTCGCCGTTCCGACCTGACTCCAGAACGGTTCGAATTTCTTTGGCCAAGGCGGGTGGCACCGCCTCATCGGCATCAATTTCCAAGATCCATTGGCCGTTGCAGGCCGCAACACCGGCGGCTTTTCTCAGCCCCTCGATCGGGAAAATGCCGGAAATGACTCGCGCGCCCATCTGGCGTGCAATGGCCTCTGTGCGGTCTGTGCAGCGATCGGCAACCACGACGACCTCATCGCAAAAGGCGAGATTGGCCAGACAGTCGGCAATCCGCCCCTCTTCGTTGTGCGCGCAGACAAGTCCAGACAATACCGGCATAAACGGGTCCTTAGATCGTCGGAACGATCTTTCATGACCGCGCCTATCTAAGAGACGCCGCCAACGCACCTTGCCCCCCAACAGTAGTTATAATTTCTATGCGGCAGAGGGGGCGCGATCAGAACTCGCGCGTCAGGGTCAAGCGCCACGTCCGAGGGCGCGGCGGCGTCACTTGCCGCACCTGGCCGAAGGTAAAGGGGTTTCCATAGGCAAAGGTGTCGTTTGAGGCGTTCGTTGGATTGCTAAGGCTGAGAGCCGATTGCCAAGGACCTGACTTGATCTCAGCCGCCAACTTGCCGGTCATGTATCGCGCAACGGTTGGCGAATAGCGCGGATCAAAGGTCAGGCGCGAGCTGCCGACATATCCCACCTGCGAGGTTAAGATCAGGCTGGTCTTGGTGCCAATGCTTCTTTCATAGCGCGCGAAGGCACCGGCTGACAGGTCCGGAACGCCGGGCAAGGCATTTTGAAACTGAGAGCCTGAAGTCCCTACAGTTCGATTGCGATGCGGTTTGTCGAATAGCGCATTGAGCGAGACGGTGAGGTGCTCATTTGGCCGATAGGTGGTTTCCAGCTCGACGCCGGTATTTTCGGCATCGCCGACATTGGACGTATAGGACAGCCCTGAGCTTAGATATTGGTCGGTTTGAATATCGGTCCAGATGACGTGGAAAATCGCTGCTTGCACCGAGATGTTCGGTTGGCGCGTACTGAACTTGGTTCCGAGTTCAAAATTTCTCAAATGGTCGGGCTTGAATGTCGCTTGGAGTGCACTGGGCGATCGCAGTCCGCCGGAATTAAACCCTCCGGATCGATAGCCATCTGAAACGAGGACATAGACGAGACCATCGTCAAGTTTCCGTTGGATCGAGACCTTGGGTGAAAACCCCTCAAAGGTCAGATGTTTGTCCAAATTTCGAGGCGTTGAAGATGACGAGGTTTGGATTTTGGCTTGGGTCGCCACCCTTGTTTCAAAGGCTCGTCCACCCACGGTCACGGACCAATCCGAATTGAGATCGTAGCTTAACTCTCCGTAGCCGGCCAGTTCGCGCCGTTGGTCTTGCCGGTCCTCAAGGTAGAGTCGTTTCGAGGCTATGGCCGTGGTTCTTGCCCGCAATTCTCCGCCGTTATGATCATCGCTTAGCAGGCCATAGAGACCAACCAGCCACGTCAAACGGCGCTCATCCGGCGAGGTGAGGACCAGATCTTGCGACAGGAGCCTGATCCGATTGGACTCATCGAACAGGCCCACCCCGATCGCATCGGCACCATCAGCCTTGAGTGCAGCCGTAGCGTCATATCGGCTCGCAAAATAGTGGTCGACATATCCGGTTGAGGCCTTGAACTGACCCCATGACCCCTCGCCGGTGAGCGACAGGGCGACTTGGTGTAACCGGTTGACGTGGGTCTCTCTAACCTGATTGGCACGTTGCTGTCCGCCGAGGTTGGGCGTCGTATATTGGGTGTCGTTTGATCTTAGATCTTGCAGAGCCGTCGAGAGGTTTAAGGCCCATAAGGGGTTGATCTGAACGCCAAGACTGGCTCGCCCGCCTTGTCTCAGGGTTTTGTCTACATTCGAAAGGCGCAGGGCCATGTCATCGACATAGCCACCGTCTATATCGCGGTAGGCGGCGACACGCAGGGCAGAACGGCCTTCAATCAGAGGCACATTGACGACCGTTTCAAGCTTTTGACTGGGGGCACCCGACTTGGTGACTGCCAGTTGGGCCGAAATTCGCCCTAACGTCTCCTCAAGGTTGGGCCTATTGCTAACAATGCGATAGACCCCACTGAGCGATCCACTGCCATAGAGCGCGCCTTGTGGCCCCCGCAGGACGCCGACCCGCTGGACATCGATTAGTCGCAGGTCGGGGTCAGGAGCGTTGAAGGTCAGAGGTACATCATCCAGATAGGTCGCAACGGTCTGTTGGGTTCGGCCCGTAAAGGCGCCGTCCGACAGGCCCCGCAGGATGATCTTATTTCGCGCTGCGCCGAGGTTTGTGGTGAAAAAGCCAGCGGCCTGTTGGGAAATATCGCTGGTTTCGACTGCGCCCGTGTCCTGCAGGCGGCCGGCCGTCACAATACTATAGGCACCCGCAATGCTCCGCAGGTACATTTTGCGTTTGGTGGCGTTGACGACGACGTCCTCAATGGCTGAGGTGGCGCTAAGGTTCGAAGTCTGTTTCGCTTCAGGGGCCTTAACCGGGGTCGAGACAATGACCACGGTCTCGGCATCGTGGATGGTGAAGCGGCAGTCACTGTTGGCGGTCAGCCGTTTAAGGGCCTGATTAAGGCTCAGAAATCCATGCAGACTGGGGGCCATGCCATGACAGAGGGCGGTGCCCCCTAGGGTGATATGGGTTTGACTTCCAAGGTCAATGAGGGCCTCAGATCGCGGCCTTGCCGGTATGTTCAGGAAATAGGCGCGCGGCGCTGCCCAAACAGGACTGACGACCATCGCCGCCGTGAGCACCCCAAACACCGCCTTGAGGGCTAGCCTTCTGGCTCGCCCCATCAGTTTTTCTCCGAACGGCTATCGCGTCGTAAGAACAATCCCATCACCCTTGTCGGCGCTCTTGAGCGGCAACAGGGCGCTCAGGCGTTGGACCATGGCGGTTTGTGTGTCAACGATCAAGACACCCGATAGCCTTATCCTGCCGGTTTGCGCATCACCCAATCGAATGGGTCTGTCAAATTGGCGATTTAGATCTGCCACCACGACGGAGAGGGGTTGATCGCGATAGATGAGGCGGCCTGTACGCCAACCGGACGCCTCGCCATTTTCGGCAAAGCTGACCGTGATCAAACCCGTGCTCGAATTGTAGGCGAGGGCTTGGCCCGGCCGCAGACGATAGTGTTTTGCGTCTGCAAAGGGCGTCGGCTGGACATCGACGATGCCGCGTTCAACGGTAACCAATAGTTGGCCGTCTCGGTTCTTCACGTCAAAAGCCGTCCCGACCACCTTGATCTGGCTTTGACCGGCCTCAATGACAAAGGGCCGCCGAGGATCTTTGGCGACATCGAAATAGGCCTCGGCATCCTTCATTCGAACCTGACGGCGCGACCGATCGAAATCGACCGTTAGCTGGGACGCGGTATTTAGGTCGATGCGCGATCCGTCAGCGAGTACGACCGTTTTACGCGATCCAACGGCGGTGGAGTAGGCAGACGCTGGCGCAGATCGGATCTGAGATTGCCAAATCAACCCCGCGCCGATCAGGAGGCTGGCGACGGTCGCGCCAATCACCGGCCAGCGCCAAGCCTTTGGGCCAACGGACATGTTCATCTGACGGAAGGGCAGCGGTGCCGCTTGGGTTATCTCGGGCTCATAACCGGCCAGTTGAAGGTCCAGCGCTAGGGCCGCATCATAGGCTTGTGCATGATGCTCGGAAGCCGACAACCACGCGTCAAAGGCCAGCCAATCTGCCGGGCTGACCGACGGGCGCTGCAGTCGCATAAGCCAATCGATGGCCATGTCGATATCCGTAGGTTGGGTCTTCACAACCAAGCACTCCGCCATTTCGTCGAATAGGACTGACTGTAAGACGTCACTAAAATGGCGCAGCCTCCGGTATTTTTGCTGGTTTTTGTCAAAGCCATCAGTTTCGAGCCCGCATGAGGCGTTTTAAGGCCACGCTGATGTGCTTTTCGACCGTGCTTTGACTGATGCCCATCACCTCCGCTGTGTCGGCTTGAGAGCGCCCTTCGAGTTTGTGCAGCCTGAAGGCCTGCGCCACCTTTTCTGGGAGGTCATCAAGCCGTTGGATCAGAGCCGCCAGCTGTTGGCGTGCCGCTAAGGCCGCTTCCGCAGAGGGTTCCGTGGCCAAAATCTCGCCTTGGGGGCTGGTGGAATAGCCCTGCAGCCAAACCGCATCGCGCGCGACGGCACGCTTTTGGCTTCTGAGGCGATCAAGCATCAGATGGTTGGCCATTTGAAACAGCAGGGCGGACGGATTTTCTCCGACCTCTTGATTTTCAAGCCGTTCGACTTTGAAAAATAGATCTTGGATCAGGTCTTCGGCTTCGGACAAAGACCTCAAGCGGGCGGCAAAGGTCCGCACCAGATTGTCCCGCTTTTGCGCATAGACCTCCATCAGTGATTTTGATTTCACTGGTATTTCCCGCGATCCTGATCCGAGTTTGGGCAGCATGCTGCTCCTTGCGGCCTTAACCTCTATCTATATCAGCTTGTTACAAGACGTCTAGAATGGCGTGGTTTGACAGGGTGTTATGCGTAGGACGATTAGACTGCCGTTACGGCATTTATCTAAACTCAAAGATGGTCGATTTACACCATCACTTGGGACGAGACCCCCGGCGGCCGACGGTGATCGGTATGCAGGCCTTTGTGAAGAAGACCCAAAAGATACCGCCTGGCGCTATTGAGTTAGCGCTTCGCCGAGCCAAAGAGATCGAACCATGACAAGCCTAGCCAGTCTTCGGGATCAAATTCTGTCCGATCCTGAGGCCCGTACTGAGTACGAACGCTTGGGACCGATCTTCGCTGTCGTTGGCGAGATGGCGGACGCTCGTCAATCGGCGTGCCGCTTTTATTATTCACAATTGGCTCTTCTGGCCAAAAGCTAAGATTCGAGATCAAGCCTTCGGGCTGGAACAATTGCCATGACAGCAGCCAAAAAGAGCCCGGCAAGAGATAGCCAGACTAGTCTTTGGAAATGGGTCTCAGCCAATAAAACTGCCCCGAGTGCTGGTCCCGACGCCAGTCCAAGTTTGGAGAAAAACCCCGCCAGAGCCGCAGCCCGACCGCCCGGGTCGAAAGCTGCACAAAGCCCAAGCAGATAGGGGATAACAAAGGCCCATACGATCGAGGTGGCGATATTGGCAGCGGCAAAGACCCACAAAAGGTCGCTGCGCAAAAAGGCCAGGGTTCCGGCGAGCGTCAGGGCTGTGCCCCATAGAACCGGGCGCAGCCGCCCCCAACGCAGTCCGGCCATCACCACCACAACCGAGCCTAAAGCTCCGATCCAATTGGCGATGGCCAGGGTATCGCTGATGGGAGCCAAACCCAGCCCGTAGGCCCGGCCAAGGCCAATGACATAGGCAGCCAGTCCCATATTGGCAGCTTGAAACAAAAATACCGCCAGCAGCGCCGCGACCAGATAGGGCCTCGCGACCTTGCCGACCCCTTCGCCCTCAGCCCGAGGCTTGGGGGGATAGTCACTCAAGAACGGAACCATTGCCGCTGCGCTCAGGCTAAAGGCCGCTAAGGCCAAGAACAGCACCTTAGCGCCAAACTGCACTGCCAGAGCCGGTAGGAACATCAATCCGACGCCGCCAAGCCCAAATTGAACCACGAGCAGCATCCCGAAGGAACGGTCCGGGGACTTTTGCCGGGCAATGACAGAAAAGCCGATCCCCACCAACATTCCACCCAACAGGCCATGGATAAACCGAACGGCCATTAGCACGGGCGCCGTCGCAATTAGGATCGACACCAAATCGATGCTGATCATGAAGGCGAGCAAAACAAGGGCGGCTCGGCGCCATGGCAAACGGGCGACGACGAACACGGCGGCGAAGGCGCCCAAGGCCGCACCATAGACATTGCAAGAGGCGACCAGTCCGGCCTCCCGCGCGGTGAAGTGCAGACCGTCCTGCAGGCCGCTGACGAGGGCAGCCATGATGTTCACATAAAAAAGGCCTGCTGTGGCGATCACTGCCAGCAGCGTACTGGCCACCAGACCATCTGGATCAAGCCAAGTTCGTGAAGATCGGATCGGCTGGTCAGGCGGGGTCATTGGCAAAGGCCCTTAATGCTATTGGCCGCTTTTGCAGCTTGGCCCCAGTCGAAATGGTTGTTGTCGCCAAAGGCGTAGAAAACGACGTCGTTGGGGAAGATAACCAGAGAAATTCCGCCATATCCCGACAGGAAGGGTGTCCAGACCGGCTTGCTACAGCCTAGGACCTTACTGACATCGCGGGCCCAGAAGCCGTGGCTATAGCGCAGCCTGGGTAACCCTACCTCAAGTCCCTGGCCATCGCCGCCGCGCTGCAGGGCGGCCTCAAAAAGGGTCTTGTCCAAAAGCCCTTGGGCCAGCTCACTTTTGCCAGGCGTTAAAAACTGACCAAATCTGGCCGCATCATCACGGGTCATGGTCAGGCCAAATCCGGTCAGGGGCGCAGCTTGCGAGTCATAGGTTCGCATCACCGTGTCCATGTAGGCACTAGGATCGAGCCTAGCCCATAATGGCGCAACCCCGTCGCGGTGCAGATCAGCTTGCTGACCATCATGGCGACGCAAGGCGGCGGTCATGGCCTGCCCAAGCAAGAAGGTATCTGAGGTGTGATAGACCCAGAGCTTGCCGGGAAGTGTGCGGCGCGGATAGGCCTGACAGGCAAAGCTAAGCTTACCGGCGCGTGTTTCAGCGTCGAAGAAGGGAATGGTTTCCAGCGCGCCCTCATCGACTTCATAGCCCGAGGACTGGAAGTGGCCAGACGCCATGTCCAAAAGATCAATCAGGGCGACGTCGTCCCAGCCCTCGCCCGGACAGTCAGCCAATAGATCGGAAACCTTCAACATAGCGGTACCTGGATAGAGCCGTTCCAAGCGCATCAGCCCCAAGCCAGCAAAAAGGGACTTGGCCAATGAGTAGGACGGTAAGGCCCGTGCGGCGCAATCGACATCCTCACCCAATCTTGTCAGGCAAGGAGCGACATAGTTCACACCGCCAACCACTAGCCCAGAGACGGATTGGGCGTCACCGGCGGCGTCTTTTAGCCACTGGAGATTTAATCCAGGCACATCCACAGCAAGACGGTCAAGGGTTTGGACGGGCAATTGTACAGAGCGGCTTTTGCGGTCACGCTGCAGTACTGGCGCGAACTCTGATCGATCCTTGGCCGTGATTTTTGAACTACCCATCCAATCGCCATCAAACTGAAGCGGATGACAGGTCTCGCCGGCAATCCGGACGCGCGCAGAGGCAGCTAAACCGGTTTTATCAAAGGTCAGCATCAGATGACCATTGTGGGTGCAATTGGCGTTACGCTCCTGCAAGGCCACAGGGATCACGGCAGTGTCACCGCCAGCAAAGCCGCGCCAGATGCGGCCCGGTCCTATTATCCATTCAAAGCTAGCGTCCGCTTCGACTTGGGGCCGAGCTGAATCTGGGATCAGACGCGGTCCATCTTGCACCAAATTCACGGTCAGGGGGGGAAGGCCCCGGGTCAGATCCCGCACAGTTTGTGACTTGAAATCATTAAATAGTAGCTTGAATGCCGTGGGCGGCGCATCAAAGGTCACCGCCAGCTGCCCTGCCAAATCAAGGGGAGACGGCGCGGCATCTGCCGGTGTCGGCCATATCGGGTCAACAGGGGGGGCAGCTTGCGCTTGGCCAGCTAATATCCCTGTAAAAAGAGCGATCAAGGCAATATTTTTCATAGAACCTCGTCCTGTTGCAACTGGACCATCAAGAGAGATCTCGTCATTTCTCGCATTTTTACAGCTTCAATCTTGGCTATTGACGATAGAAGAGGTGGGCTTGACCAAAGGCCCCAGCGCATCAAGAGCGCTTGAGCGGCCCCCGGCATAGGGTGGGAAGGTCTTAGGACCGTCGCGGAAACTTTTTAGGGTCTGACCCAAGCCATGCCATCCGCGCTCGCGCACACGGCGCACATGGCTAAGATCGAGTTCGACCGCGATAATATCGCGGCCCGAACCGGCTTCGTAAATCACCTCTCCGCCGGGGCCATAGACGGCTGAGCGCCCATTGGCCAAATGCCCGGCAGAGTTCACGTCAACAAAATAGCATTGGTTCTGAGCTGCGCTGGCGCGAGCAATAGCCAGTTCGACATCTCGGTCGATGGTGTTGGTCATGGTCGGGTGAACAATGACCTCGGCCCCTAGCCAGGCCAGGGTTCGCGTCGTTTCGGGAAACCACATGTCATAGCAGATGGAGACCCCAACACGTCCGGCTTTGGGAATGTCGAAGACGACCCAGTCATCGCCATCGGCGACACCCGCCTCATAGGGCTTGAACGGATAGACCTTGCGATAACGGGCGACGACTTCGCCTTGGGGATTGATCACTGGGCAGGTGTTGAAAATCTGCCCATTACGATTTTCAAAGATCGAGCCGGCGACGAGCCAGATCCTGTTGTCGCGCGCGATCGACCTTAGACGGTCTTCCGCAGGTCCAGGGGCGCTCTGAGCGAAGGCAGGGGAGGGGCCAAAGGCACTCAGCTCACCTAGAACGATCAGGTCCACCCACGGCAGGCGTCTTGTTACTGTAGCGATCTCATCTGACAGACGGTCGAGATTATCCTCAGCTCTCAGATCAAGCTGCAGACCTGCAACGGCCAGATGTGACATTCAACACCCTCCAAGCCCGAATAGATATCCAATGTGACGGTTAATGAGCCTTTGGTTCAGAGCTAAAATGAAAGGCTCTATCTGTTCATAATTCAATCTAATTCGACTAAAATATCGAGAACCAATGGGTATCAAGCCATCCAAGCCATCAGGCGGCTTTTGAAAAAGCGATCTAGAGATCGCGTACCACCCAATAATTCTTCTTGGAGACCCAAAATCTTTGCGCTGACCAAGCCGGCAGCCTTTGCCATGGCTGGTGAGCCGGTTTGCAGGGCAGGGAGCTTCTAAAATTCCCCCATTTGTAATAATCTAGGTTTGTCCATGGTTGACGTCCCCCTGGTTTTCCCCTCCGTTTAAAATGTTAGTTTCCCGGCAATGTAACAACCGCAAGGAAGGAACATGCCGTGCGCAAGAGCCGACTTTAAATTTTCACCTGACGCAAGCCACCATGCTAGAAGCCTAGGCTGACTATGAGTTTACTGGGCGCCGCCATTTGGACGTTCTGAACATGACCGCCTTACTCTCCTATGGCACTGTGAAGGCGGGTGTAACGCGAACCCACCAAGGCTGGAGGCTCCACCTGAAGGGTGAAACCCTGACCAACGAAATGGGTCTTTCAGTGGGCAATTCCCGTACCGATACCCTTTCGGGGCACTGCTCGCCGACGCCTATTTACGGGCACCCACTGGTTGATCGCAGCTTTAGGGTGGGGGAGGGTCGCAAGTGGTAACCCGTTTCTCAGCCCTTAGTGCCATTGGTCTGGTCGCTGTAATCTTGTCGCCGTCGGGGTCAAGCGCCTCGAGCGTAAACAACGCGACCGTGATAGAACTGAAACGCAGACTGTTTCCTGCAACCTCGCAGTGGGATCTGAAAAAACTTCCGCCGCCGGCTCAACGGGTTCTAAAAGAGCGCGCCATTCGCCGAAAACTGTGTGGCCTAGATGTCGCCTGCCGTATTTCTGCGGAAGTCTGGACTGCCGATGAAATGCAGTTGACCGCGGATGTAGCGGCATCGCAACCCAATAGTCGCCAGCAAATTCTTTATGAGTTGCGCGGCATCAACGCAATATTAGCGGTCTATGGACAAGGGCTTGCGCCCCGGTACCCTGCGATTGACGGTCCTGACCTGACGCTTCCCAAGGTCGTTGAGAAGAACGTCAAGATTGCTGTTGAACTGGCAGGACTGGACCCTGACAGCGCCGACACCGATGAGCCAAGCCTAAACATCTCAGCTTCGCTGCTGTATGCGGCCGGACGGATAGAGGCTATTCAGCAGATCTCCGAGCAACAGAAATTAAACAAAGCGACCTCGTCTCGAGCAAGGTTTTTGAAGTGGAAGACCTATAAATATTCGGTAATCCTAGCCTTGGGTGTCGGCCCTGACGATCTTAAAACGCCCTTGAGCGCCAGCAGCAAATTAAACGTCGCAAGGGTAGCGCGACTTTACTTTGATAAACAGGCCCCGATCATTGTGGTGAGCGGAGCGAATGTCCATCCACGGGGAACGGACTATTACGAAGCGTTCGAAATGCAAAAAGCACTGATCGAAGATTACAGTGTTCCAGCTGAGGCCATCCTCGTCGAACCCTTTGCCCGCCACACGACCACCAATCTGCGCGATACGTGCAGACTGTTAAAATCTGTCGGCGCGCCTTTGGATCAAACCGCCCTGATGGTTTCGAATGTGGACCATATTAACTATGCAGCAAGTGAAGCTTTCACAGCCCGTGCCATG
>Ga0209499_1002969_pt1 | contig 10612 bp, 7 predicted proteins | sample C_130208_EF_Meta_FD_187306 | JGI IMG/M metagenome (GOLD analysis project Ga0209499, IMG submission 187306) | Freshwater microbial communities from Lake Croche, Canada to study carbon cycling - C_130208_EF_MetaG (SPAdes) (version 2) | ecosystem: Environmental > Aquatic > Freshwater > Lake | place...
TTTTTCAAAAGCACTTGGTCGTTTCAGATTAATGGCTTTTCTGAAAGCGATTGCTTCTTCAATAGTAGAGTTGGTAATAGAACTGTACAATTGTTCCACTTGATAATGGTACAACAATTTACCATTGGTGCTTTCTAAGTAGGAAGCTACTGCACCATTACTATTGTTATCTTTAAATAAGTATAGATTAGCTTCGTTTTCTTTGAAAAATCCATAATAAGTAACCAAATATAACAACTCGGAAAATGTTTTCTGATTCAGATTTTTCAGGTTGATGTTAAATTCATTTTTTGGTAAAACTTCAGCATTATTACTGAAGTAGATATGAAACAAAACAGGTTTGTCATTGACACCATAAACCACATGAGCAAATGCAAAATCATCAATTTTAATATCCTGCTCTATTCTGTAATTTTTTATTATTTCCGAACAAATGTGATTAGAATTATTAACTGCAATTCGCTCTTCAAATAGAATTTTATTTTGCATAAATAGTTGATTTAAAGAGCAAAGGTAAAACTATACTTAGTCACAAAACGGCAAAGTTTAAACAGATTATGTGTGAGGGATTTTATATATTTGCAGTCTGAACTTCAAAAACTTACATCATGGCAATTAATCCAACTGCAGATTTTAATGAATTAACAACTTGGTTAAACCAAAATCTATTATCAAAAAATTCATTCGTACCTCATGCAGATGTAATACCTCATGTTAAATCTAAAGGCATTTATTTTTGGTTTATGAACCCTGATGGTTATAAAGCTTTAATTAAAAGTGATTCTATTAAGCCTATTGAACCAAGGTATACAAGAAATATTGAGGGAGTAATATATGATTTAGTTTATTTAGGAACCACTGGTACTGGAAAACAAGGGAAAAATAATTTATTTAAAAGATTGGATTGGCATATTAATCAAGTTCATAGAGGATCAACTATAAGGCAAAAAGAATCCGCTTTATCAACATTAAGAACTGGATTAGGTTCGCTATTAGCAGATGATTTGATTATTCCAAATACAGAAACCGACATAAATAATTTTATGAAAACCTATATGAAGGTATTTTGGATTGTTTATTCAGATAATAAAACTTTAATCGATAATGATGAAAAAATATTAATAAAAAAAATTAAACCATTATTAAATTTAAAGCACAACCCTAATCATTTAAAAGGTGCTAAGGATAATCCAACAAAAGAATATAGAGCAAGAAGAAATTCAATTGAAATGTATACAAAAAAAAGACTAGGATTTCAAAATACAAAGGGCAAAAAAAATAATGTTACAATTCTACATAAAGTGAATAAAACACATAAAAAAATACAAATTACAAATATGGAAATAAAAGATAAATGTTTCGAAAAGACATTTAGCAATGCTGAAGATATACATCAATTTGCAAGAAATACAAAATTCAAAGAGGGGCAATGGAGTTTTATATTTTATGATACCAAAAAGCCTGGTAATATTATAAAACTTGGACGTGGAGAAACAGGAAATCCATCAACATATATGGGAAGTGATTTAAAAACAAAACAAACTAGATGGAGGTTTATAGAAGAAGAAATGATTAAAAATAATATAGAAAAGCTTACAGTGAAATTTTGTCCAATTGTAGATATTACATAACTATGCCAAGAATTAACGAATATAGATTTGAAATTAATAACGAAGAGTATCTATTAACTTGGTATGATAAACCGAGATTAACAAAAAATGGGATTGAACAAAAAGTGAAACCACTACTTCGAGAAAATATTACAACAAAGAATTTGCCTATACAAATAGTAAATAGTAAAGGTAATGATGAAGTTCCTTATACTCTTGCTAGGAAAATATTAGAATATTTTTCAAATAATACGTTTAAAATCAAAAAAACATCTCCAAATGTTGAATCAAAAAAGAATTATAAACCAAATTCTTCATCCACAACAAATTATACTAATGAAATTGAAATAGAAAAACTTAGTTTAAGTAAAAACTTCAGGGTGGTAATGATGTGCTCTAAGTCTAAGCAAAACAATAGTGAATTAATATATGATAATAACAAAATAACATTTAAAGCTATTACCCATGAAGTAATTAATCAATTCAAACCTGATGATGATATACCAGGAAATAATAATTATTCATGGAGAAATTATGTTTCAAATAATCAAAACCATATTAATTTACCATATAGAGCCTATGAATTATATACAGAAAATGTATATCAGGAACTTTTCATGACTTTTGGTAATAGACTATATATTGAATCTGCTGGTTGGGGAATAATTAATGCAGAATTTAGATTACCTAATTATGATATTACATTTTCTAACAACATAAATGAAGAAACGATAAGGCATTATGAGGCAGGAAATTATGATGATTATAATCAATTAATTGTATCCAATGATGATGATATTGTTTTTATTGGAACAGAAAAATATTTACCACTCTTCTTCAATTTGACCAATCAATTACCCAATAGAAAAATAATTTATTGGAAAAAAAATAATACTCCAATTAAGTATCCAATTCCAAATAATAGTTTTATCTACAGGAGATACAAATCAAATAGTCCTAGAAGATGGTTTTATGAGTTAGCCAGTAAAATTGCAAATGGTATCATTCCATAATCAATTCAATCGCTCACATTTATCTCCAAACCTTCCTAAGAAATAATCAATTTCGTGGTTTTCCCATACAGTAATTTCTATAATGAAGTTATCGGGTGTGTCTTGAATTGTTTTTTGTGAAGGATGGATTTTTTTGTTTTTCACTATCCCCATAGCCCAATCGGTAAATTTTAATCTAAAGGTTTTGAGTTTATTATCTTTCCAATCGTACCAAATTCCTAAGCAATGTTGCAACAATTCTTCTAATCGGGTGGCTTTATACAAAGCATCATAATTATAGAAAATGTGTTTTGGTTCTGTAGCATTTTCATCACTTTCATCCACAGCAGGATTTACATTTTTTTCTACAAACATATCTAGTGTAAAAGTTTGCAGTAATTTGGTGGGTTGATAGGTTTCAACATCAATTGTGCTTGCCAACAGATAATATCTATTGTCATAATACCGAATCTGTAACGGAGCCACTTGTTTAAATTCTGTAATTCCTTTCTTTTGGTATTGAAATAATATGGCTTGTCCTTTTTTGATGTATTCAATAATTTTTCCAGCCAGTATAAGCAATTTATCTTGGCTGTTTAAAGAAGGTTGAACATGAACAAAATAAGGATAAGGGTTTAAATCTTCTTTGCTATAATCAAACTCATCCATTAAAGCTGATTTAAGCCACTCAACAGAGTTCATAGTCTTCTCGGTATCCAGCAAGCCAATAAGTAGAGGAAAAGTAAGTTGTTCTTCTTGTGTTAGGTTCAGATTGTCTGGATAACCTTCTAATACAAAATAGTTTCTTCCGTTAAACTTTCGGGAATTTATTTGATAGCCATTTTCAATTAAACTTTCTTTGGCTCTATCAAAGGTTCTCCTAGAGATAGGTTCAAATCCGTAGTCGTCTTTTAAAATATCATTTAATTCGGTCAAAAGCTCCTCAATAGATAGTTTCTTTTCTCTTAGGAGCTTAACGATGATTTTTTTATAAAGCCTTTTTTTGCTGTAATCTTCCATAATGATTTAATTATCTTAACAAAGATAAAAAGAACTTTGTCATTTTTTGTCTCAACAAGATTTTAGTTTTGCTGATATAATTCCAAAATAAATTCAAACCCTTTCTTCTATGGCAAATAATGAAAAAAGTTTTTTTGAACAGTTAAAAAAAGCAGCAGCAATTTTAATAATTTCTGCAATAATTTACATCTGGTATTTATGGTGCAAAGAAAAGCCAATACGTTTTTTATATACTTTTATTATTTTAGTTATTCTGTATTTTATAGCAAAATCACAGCAATATCAATATCAAATTTTATCAAACTAACTTAAATATATAACTATGGAAACAGTAATTGATTATTTAAAAGCCTTTAAAGGCAAACAAGGACTTTATATTATTAGACCAAAAAGCCAAGAGTTAATGGTGTCATTATGCAAAAAATTGAACTATAATTATTCTGGTGAAATAGCATATATTGGTAAAGCAGAACTAACCAAATCAAGTCATTTAGCAAACAGAGCTAAGCAAGAAATGGGATGGTCTAATTTTGAAGGAGCTACATTTGTTAGAAAAATAGGGCGTTACTTAGATTTTGATATTAAAGACAAAAAGAATAAGGATTTAAAAGAACAAACCAAAGCATTTATTTGCTCCAACTTTACTATTGAATGTGTTGCTTTTGAAGACGGCATCAACGTTCAATTAAAAGAAACCGAATATATTCGTGAGTTTAAGCCTTGTTTGAATGATAAAAAGATAAATAAGTAAGAAACTATGGAAAACCAAAAACTTGAATAAAGTATATCAAAAATATCGCTCTAAAACGATCGTCCTCGCTCCATTTTACCAAACTCATCATCAGGATATAACCACTTATTTTTACTTGTTTGAATAATTACTGTTTTTTCATTTTCAAGCTTATCGGTAACATCAATTGATTCGTCAGGTTCATTTATATTTTCTATTGATGGACTTTCATCTACTACTATATGATATTCATCAGACAACTGGTTAACTGCGTCTACTATTTCAGATTCCTTTAAAGCTTGAATCTCAAAGGTATCTTGAGATGCAGGATAAAAAAATTTAATAACAATTAAAATGATAAAAATGACAAAACCTATTGCGATAAAATTGTTCATATATTCAATTATAAATAGTGTTCTTTAATTCAATTCTAACTCAATAATAGCCTGCCTAATCAAAGGATTCCCAGCATTTAGCGATTGCCTTTTCACTTTACCAATTAGATTGCCTTTCAACTTCACCTTAAGTCCTTTATTCTCTAATAAAGCAACAGCGTCCATTCCTGGCATTCCCTTTACTTTCGGGATAATACTGTTGGATTCTTGTGCTTTACTAAAATAATTATTGTAATTGTTTTCTTGAACAGCAATTTTTTTATTACAATCTTTCAAATCATTGTGGCTTGGTGAATCAGTAAATATCTTTTGGGCAATTCTTTTAAAAACTGGAGCTGCAACATCAGCACCAAAAAAATTACCATTAACTGTACTTGGTTTATGAACCACTACAATACAAGTATATTTGGGTTTTTCCACTGGAAAAAAACCAACAAAAGAAGAAATGTAATGTTTGTCTGCACCACCATTTATCCCATAGTTACCTTGAGCAGTTCCAGTTTTTCCAGCCATAGAAAAATCTTTAGAATAAATACTTTTTGCAGTACCTTTTTTAACCACATTTTGTAATACTGCTTTAAGCTTTTTTATAGTTTCATCAGAACAAATTTTCGGATTGATAATTTCTTTATCAAACTTTTTTATGGTTTTATTCTGTTCTTTAATTTCAGACACAAATTGCGGTTTTACCATTTCACCATTATTAGCAATGGCATTATATAGCGTAAGTGTTTGCAAAGGAGTAACTTCAACACCATAACCAAAAGCCATCCATGGCAGTGAGAGTCCATTCCATTTGTTAGTATTAGGTTGAGGTATAATCGGAATACCCTCTCCTTTCAAAGTCAACCCTAGTGGCTTATTCAATCCCATCGCATTAATTCGGTCAACAAATTGCTTTGGATTGTTTTTATAATTTTCATATACTGCCTGAACCATAACCGTATTAGAAGACATTTCAAATCCTTCTGCCAATGTAACTTTTTGAACACCTCCGAGATGGGAGTCAACAACATTACCACCCTTAAAGGAAATAGATCCACCTTTTCTATCATAAATCTTAGTGGTATCAACTTTTTTATCTTCCAAAAGAGCAATCAAATCCACTAGTTTAAAAGTAGAACCAGGTTCTCCTCTTTCTCGAATGGCATAATTCAACTGCTCATAATAATTATCATTATCAGCTCCCTTTCCTAAGTTGGCAATCGCCTTAATGTAACCAGTTTTCGTTTCCATTACTATTGCACAACCATGTTCGGCATCAAACTTTTGCAGCGATTCTAACAAGGCATGATGAGCAATATCTTGAATGTAAACATCAATAGTCGAAATTACATCAAACCCTTCTTTAGGTTCAATCTCATTTTCATCACGAATAGGTTTGTACTGTCCTCTTGCTATTTTTTGCATTAGTACTTTTCCATCTTTTCCATTAAGGTACTTGTCATAAGAACCTTCTATTCCAACAGAATTTTTATTTCCTTTCGAATCCAAACTAGTGTAACCGATTGTTCGTTGAGCTATATTTCCTAGTGGATAGGCTCTAATAGTATAGGAATCTGCAATTAATCCACTCTTATAACTACCCAAATTAAACAAAGGCATTTTTTTTATTTGCATGTAATCGCTATAATTAACTTTGTTTTGAATGACAACGTATTTCCTTTTTAATTGCCTTGCTTTGGTCAGTACTGAATAATAATGGGACTTTGGTTTTCCAAAAACTTTTGAAAGTGAAGTAGCTAAAGAATCCACTTTCTCATTAAAGTTTTTATCACTAGGTATTGTTGTATTAAAGGCAATGGTATATTCCGGAATTGATGTTGCCAACAAACTTCCGTCAGAAGAATAAATACTTCCCTTATCAGCAGGAACTTCAAATATTTTTACGGTCTTTTCTTTGGCGAGTTTTCTGTAATAAGCTCCTTCAGCCCATTGAATTTTAGTAAGTCTAAAAACAATAGCACAAGCTATTATAAATATAATAAACGCTACTAAATAAATTCTATATGAAATGTTTTTATCGTCCTGCTTCATGAAATATTCTTCTGTTTTTTCCCGATTAACTGTTTTTGTTATAATAATTAATATTTAAATAGATTTTAATAGGTATTAAATAATTGATGTCGTTCTAGAACATACTGTTTCAACGCCTCAGATTTTATTATCTTTATTTCTCCTGGAAGTCCAAGCACAAATCTACCAACACCCATTAAATTCCCAACCTCACATTCCAATCGATACAAATTATCAGTTACTTTAGAAATATACTTTTCAGACAAAGGATATTCCTCAATAATTAAATTATAGGCAACTAAAGAAAGTTCTAAAATTATAGCAGAAGGCTCAAAACTTTGCATTCGGAAAATATCAATAATTCCTTTTTTATGTTTAGGCTTATAATTATAAAAAGACTCTAGCAATTGAACATGCTTTATTCTCGATGCTTTAAAAACTTTATTAACTCCATCTTCTGTATCATAGCACCATACACCAGTATAATTAATAGTAAAGTCAATAGGTTCTACAATTCTATCTCTTATGTTTTTACTATTACCAGATTTGTAAGATTGTAATACCACTTGTTTTTGTTGCTTTATGGCTTGCAGTAAGGTATAAATATTTTCACTTTCTTCCTTTTTTGAAATAGCATGAATAACCCTATCGAAATCATACAAACTATACAACTTTTTCACTAATTTACTTTTTAGTTCATCGGTGTCCTCTATACTATGGATGGCTTTACTTAGTATAAAAGCTTCCTCTTCTGAAAAATGCAACAAATGACTAATTTCCTGAACGGTTGTATTCTCTTTATCAATTTTAAAATAACCATTGGTGTTTTCAATAACAAAACCTACTTGCTTAAAAGTATCAAGATAGCGGTAAACAGTTCGTTGTGAAATTTCAAATCGTTCCGATAGTTCGGTTATGGTTCGCCCATATTGGCAATCCAACAGCAACAATACCTCGAGCATCTTCTGAAATTTAGCTTGGTCTGACATAATGCGTTACTTTTGATATTTCTTAAAATTCTCTGCCTGTTCAAAAATCTCTTTGTAAACCTCATCACGGTCAACAGGCGGATAATCATTATCTGCCAATAAAATAATCAATCCAACTTTCAATTCCGCTTTTATATCATCTCGCTTACTCCAATCAGTATATTTGGCTTTATCATCCACAACTTCTTTCACTTTCTTGGCAAGTTGAATAAGTTTATCATCAGGATACACAAAATCATATTTAATAGCCAACGCTTTCAGAATATCATAAAAAGCTTTTTCTTCGATATCAATCCCTAAATCTTTAAAAGAATCTTTTTCTTTTTTCAGAGCAAAATACAAATCAATAATTTCATCGGTAAACTCTTCCAACACCTCACTTCGCAAAACATCACTCTCTTTACGTTCATTGTATTTATCCACAATGATTTGCAGACGTTTTGAAAAATCAATTCCAGTAATTTTATTGATACGCTTAATATCCTCTATGGCTTTCGCTAATAGTTTTTGCAAAAGTTTAATCTTGGTATTCGGCATTTTTATTTTATCCAATTTTGCCAAATAATCATCCGAAAAAATATCTACTTCTGTAGCGCCTTCATCACCCAGTTTAAAAATTTCTTCTACACCTTCGCTCTCAATAGCTTCTTGAATCATTTGCTTAACGCGATTATTCATCTGTGCAGCATCGGGAGCAACACCTTTCGTTAATTTAAAAACAATAGAACGTACAGCCAAAAAGAAATGAATTTCATCTCGGTCATGTCCAGTAAAAGCTTCACTACCCGAACATATATCATAAGCTAGTTTTAAACGCTTTACGATATACATAAAACGCTTTTCTATATCTTGGGTTATTTGTATAAATTCTGATGCCTTATTCAAAGTTTGCAGCTGCTCTAAAGCATTACCATTAAAATAGTTACTACTATCAAACTTATGAAACAGTTTATGCAATAAATCCAACTGGTCTTTTACAACAATAATAGATTGCTCAATATCTTCAAAATTCTCGGTATCGTTTTTATTGTAATGCGCCAAAGCCAAATTCATTTGCTTTTTGATGCCAATATAATCCACAACCAAACCTTTATCTTTTCCTTCATATTTTCGATTAACTCTCGAAATTGTCTGAATCAAATTATGACGTTGTATGGGTTTATCAATATACATCGTATCCAAAAACGGAACATCAAAACCAGTCAACCACATATCAACAACAATCGCAATTTTGAAATTAGATTTCTCATTTTTAAATTGGCGATCCATTTCCTTACGGTCGTCTTTGGTGCCAAGCAAATGATAAAGTTCCTCTGGATCATCTTTACCACGAGTCATTACCATTTTAATACGCTCTATGGGTTTAATTTCCTTTTTCTCGGGATCCGTCAAGGCAACACCATCGGCACACACTTTTACTTCGCCCCACTCTGGTCGAAGTGCCAACACATTTTTATAGAATTCATAGGCAATAGAACGACTACTACATACAAACATCGCTTTACCTTTTACAGTAGCCCCTTCAGCAATTCTATTTTCATAATGGGTAACGAAATCCTGAGCCAAAGCTTCTAATCGTTTTGGGTCACCAATGATGGCATTCATTTGCGCCATGGCTTTTTTACTTTCCTCAACCTGATTTTCATTACTACCATCTTCAGCACATTGATTATAATATGCCTCAATTTCTTGAAGCTTACTATTATTCAACAACACTTTGGCAGCGCGACCTTCATAAACAATACGAACGGTTATTTCATCTTTAACTGATTCGGTCATAGTATAGGCATCCATTATATCGCCAAATACATCTATGGTAGCATCAATTGGCGTTCCGGTAAAACCAACATACGTAGCGTTAGGTAAGGAATCATGCAAGTACTTGGCAAATCCATAGGTTTTGGTAACGCCATGTTCTGTAACTTTTACTTTCTGGTCCAAATTAGTCTGACTTCTATGCGCTTCATCCGAAATACAAATTACATTGGTTCTGTCAGTAAGTAACTTGGTATCTTCTGTAAACTTATGAATAGTGGTCAAAAATATACCTCCGCTATTTCTACCTTGTAGATGTTCTCTAAGGTTACTGCGACTTTCAACACTAATAATTGTATCATCTCCAACAAATCCTTTAGCATCGGTAAATTGTCCCGATAATTGGTCATCCAAATCAGTACGGTCAGTAATTAAAACAATGGTAGGACTACCAAAATAAGTACTTTTCATCAACAAGCGACTCAAGTACAACATCGTGTAACTCTTACCACAACCAGTAGTACCAAAATAAGTACCGCCTTTACCATCACCGTCAGGACGTTGGTGTAATTTTATATTTTGAAATAATTTTGTAGCGGCATAATATTGCGGATACCTGCAAACTATCTTTTCATTTTTCTTAGAACTATCAGGAATATAAATAAAGTTATGAATAATATCGCGCAATCGCTTGCGGTTAAACATCCCTTGAATTAAGGTAAACATTGCATCAATACCGTCAACTTCCTTTACCATACCTTCAATTTTACGCCAAGCATAAAAGAATTCATATGGCGCAAAGAAAGAACCAGCTTTGGTATTTACGCCATCACTAATCACACAAAAAGCATTATACTTAAACAATTCCGGAATATCTCTTTTGTATCGAGTGGTCAATTGTTTATATGCATCATGAATCGTTGTGTTTTCTACTATGGCAGTTTTAAATTCAAAAACCACCAAAGGCAATCCATTGATGTACAATATCAAATCAGGTATGCGCATTTCATAGCCTTTAATGGCCAATTGATTCACTATCTTATAAATGTTTTCATCCGCTTCGCTATAATCAATAAGCTGAACATAAATATCCTTCTGACTTCGG
>Ga0209499_1002973_pt1 | contig 10591 bp, 10 predicted proteins | sample C_130208_EF_Meta_FD_187306 | JGI IMG/M metagenome (GOLD analysis project Ga0209499, IMG submission 187306) | Freshwater microbial communities from Lake Croche, Canada to study carbon cycling - C_130208_EF_MetaG (SPAdes) (version 2) | ecosystem: Environmental > Aquatic > Freshwater > Lake...
TTCATGGTTATGTGTACATCCAGAATGGAGAAAGAAAGGTATCGCAAATCTCTTATTTCATCATATTGAATTTCATACAACAGCGCCGAAAATCAATTGGTTCCGCAATGACGCCTTTTTCAAGAGTCCTTTACCACCTATTTACTCTTCTACCATGATGTCACGCAAGATTCGAAAGAATCCCTCTGTTTATGTACGAGTTACAGAAAAGGGTAAATTTACAGAACTATGGAAACGAGAAAATCCAACAGGTTTTATCTTGGATGATAATAAAAAGGGGCAAATACAGTATTGGACCTTTAAAAACCGCGAAAAAGCCTTGTATGCGCTCCTTCAACCGACCTATGAAATTAAAAGGGGGGGGGAACGTGGGTGTGAAATTCTACAAGTTGTATCAGAGGGTATCAAAGAATTGTATGAACAAACACAAATCTTTGAGATTTTAATAGATGCGTTACCATATGATTATGTGGAGTGTCCAGCATCGGTTCCACATATTGAAAGTTTCTGGACGAAGGAGGGATCCTCGACATGGTCTGTTGTGGGTCTGAATCCTGGGTATCCGTTTACGAGACCTATTTTGCCTCTTTTAACAGCATAAGATTTAAACAGTTACCAATCTCCCATTCGCAGCTAAAACAGCCTGGACACCCTGTTGATATGTCTCTTCACATGACTTGAAATATTTGACAAGAAGTTCACGACAGGCAGCACTAACTTTCGCAAGTTCTACAATACCACCTTTTTGAAGATTGGGGTGAATATCAACATATGTTCCACCTGCGCGTTTTTCGAGTTTTAAGAGACGACTGCTAATAAAATTTAGAACATCTTGAGTATGTTTGACTTGTCGTCCAAATAAAGTCTGTACAAATCCGAGAATTTTCCTAATATGATTAGGATTAGTAATCTCATATAGTTTATTCATAGCCTCAGGAATACAGTTGGGATTGCGAGCTGTAATACTTTCGAGGCTTGTTAAACCACTCTTAATAGGGTGTCCGTAAAGATTAGCAAACTCAGTTAGAAACTCAATATATTTTGCGGAATCCTGGGAAGAGACTTTCATAACGGTTTCGCCCTTAGAACCCACAGAGGGTTCTGTATAGAAAAGCTGTTCAGTTACATGAAAGGCTGGAATAGTATCAAGTCTTAAACCACTTGGTGGAACTGAGTTGGGAACAGCGTCAAATCTGGTTCTACAGATTCCAGATAATATAGGTTTGCCTTTCTCGAGTTGGAAGGTGGAACCCGCATCCATGAGTTGAAGGGCACGAGCAACACAGAAAGAGGTGGTTTTTTGTCCGTTGAGTCCTTTCAGAGTATTAATAATGTAGCCATTTGTAAGCATTTTTTGGATACCAATATCTGATACTTCTACTTGGGCTATATGTCTATCAACCCTTCTCTCTTCTTGATATGGTTGCCCATAAGGCCATGCTGGATGTCCATACGGATTCACAAGTTTTGGTTGTTTGGGTGGTTTTCCAAAAGGCATTCCAGGCATTCCAGGCATTCCAGGCATTCCAGGCATTCCAGGCATTCCAGGCATTCCAGGCATTCCAGGCATTCCAGGAAAAGCAGGAGCACCAAACGCAGCACCTTGTCCTGCTGCTGTATATACTTCTCTGAAAAGAGCATCCAGCAGACTTTTGATCTTCTTACCAATCGTTGTGTAACCTCCCGCTTCTTGTACATACCATTGTGCGGGCCCTTGTATGGCATCAAAGGATACTTTTCGTTTTTTTTCTAAGAGTCCAGAAATAGTGGAATATGATGTAGTAATCATATAATTATAAAGAGAGATACGTAGTTTGTTTGGAGGTGTGGGTGTAATTGTAATAGTTGCGTAGAGTATCTCATCACCATAATTTGGGATTGTATAAAGTACCGTTGATTCATTAGGAGGTGTTCTTAAAATTATAAGAATATCTTTCTGGTCTTTAAAAGAATATACGTGGTTCGATTGAGACATTTTAGAGTATTTTAGTTCATTAAAGAGTGGCATGAAAAAAGGATAGAGTTGTGAAAACTCATATTGGTCCAATGCAGCACCACCATGTTGAATAAACACACCGCGTCCTTGTCCTGGTTTTCGAGGGGCGGCGGCAGGTAAATATTTGAGTGCGGCAAGAACTTGGCCAGCACCAGGATCATCCACAACTGTCATGGCAAGTGCTCCAAAAATCTGGAAAATACGAATATAGAAATAAGCAATGGTAAGACAGAGTTCTCTTCCTTGTGGATTTGGGTCTGTTAATTTCGATGCTTTCTGAAAATAGACAAGTCCTGTATCTTTATCTTTTCTGGGGCGAATCTGAAGATCTTCAAATAAATTATGAATAGCACCCGCCATTGTAAAAACGTACTGATTACATAGTGCGGAATTTCCAAGTTTGAGAAAATCAACGGGTGTAAGTTTCGTAATCATTTGTTGAAAAAGGAGATTCATAAAATCACGGGGTTTTTCTGTACTTTTTAATAGTTGTTGTCGTGATACTCCAGGCTTACTTGAGCCGAGTCCCATCCTACTTTATACCATTATGATTTTATTTCATAATGTTGTTGAAGACGTCGCAAACATTTCTGAAGAGTGGCAATACTGACATCACATGCCTTGGCAATACGGGCAATGGGAATCTCACCCTTCTTCCAAGATTCACAGACATATGCCACAACACCTGCGGCAAGCGAGGGAGGTGTATTCTCGGGGCTGATTCCTTCACTCTCGGCCTTGTCGGCAAGTGCTTGTGCCTGTGCCGTGAGTTTCAAGCAATCCCCACGACTCATGGGGAGTTTCGAGAGGGGTAGAGAGACATAATCAGAGGCTTTGGTACTTGTCAGGTGGCTGGGGGTCCAAAGTTCTGTGAGGAGCCCTTTTTGTGTAGCCTGAGCAAGAACTTCCTGGAAGAACTTGAATGCTTTGGTAAAAGTGGCATGACTAAGACTGAACATGGCGCCAACATCTTGTGGCTTTCGGGGTGTTCCTGAACGTTTCAGAGATGTATAGACACAACTGGCTAAAAGGCTGTCACGAGAAAGGCCACGACGATGACAGAATCCGCTGAGTTTTACATAGAGTTCCTTGGCATCCTCGATAATAGACATCGAAAGTCCATGATTGTTAGCAGTAATGTTCAAACGATCAAAGGCAAGAAGAAGTTCACGTTCTTTATAGGGGAGACTATTCCAGCGAATGTAACGCCAGATACGGGACATGATTTTGGGATTACCAGAAGGTAGCACGATTGTATTCAAAGAAGATTCAGGAAGGCGTGGATCGGAGGGAGCGCCAATACGGCTTGGATCGGCACTGTTGCGATTCTCAATACCAAAGTATCGATACTCGGCACAGGTATCAAGTGTGCGAGAAAGTATATCACCACATTTTGTACAGACTAAGATATCTTCTTGAAGAAGATCATCATCTGTGGCATTACAGGAAGGACAATGTGTAAAATGAACTTTTGCTACTTTCTCTTTTTCTTTCTCTTTTTCTTTCTCTTTATCTTTTTCTACATCATCAAGATCCTCACCATCTTTCCACGCATTTGCCCAGGATTGTAGAATTGAATCCTCTTTATCTTGTTGACCACCTTTTAAAGCAGAAAGCGTAAAGAATTCATTATCCATTTTATAAAGAAAGGTCTAGATGGAAGTAGAAGAAAGAAAGGAATCAATTTTTTATTGTCCAGGAGCTTTGGCAACTCTGGCAAATGAACACGCTATTCCAGATTTGAAACGTTTTCTGGCAACGTTACAAGTATGGAACAAGGAACTTCCACCTTTATATTTGTTATGTACAGTCGCAGTTGAACATCAGATAAAAGGTCTTTATAAAGGAGAAATTAATATTTCAACCGAGTTAGAACCTTACAAGGGGCTTTCACGACAACAGATGGAACATTTACCAAGTAAGAAAGGATATCCGAATTTATTCTATGATTTCACGGCGGAGAAAACAGTCTTGTTATCTTGGGCATTAACGCATATGACAATTAAAAAAAAGGGGCAGGGTGTTCTGTTCTGTGATTCGGATATTTTCTGGTTAGCACCACTCCCTACAATCCCTCAAACAGCAACTCTGGCTATAAGTGCCCACGGAATTCGTCTAAATGACGAAGCAAAATATGGAATCTACAATGCTGGTTTTTTCTGGACAAAGGACCCAAATATACCCATCCTTTGGAGAAAAGCTATAAAAACATCACGATTTTTTGAACAAGCCGCTATTGAAGATTTAGCAAAACTTAACCCAACAACCGTTCATATATTTGGCCAAGAATGTAATTATGGGTGGTGGCGTTTATTACAAGCCCCCGTCCTGGTACAAGAAAAAAAGAAAGAATGGACTTTATTTCGTTCTACAGAACATAGCGGAATTCTTGTATCAGGAATCCCCCTCGTTTGTATTCATACGCATTTCGATGAAAAAAATGATCTTCTTACAATTACATTTAATGAATTTATTATAGAAAAGTTAAAGATTCTAAATAGTCAACCAAAAGTAAAACCGTTGCTACAAATTATCAACAAAAGGTAGATGACACCCATCGTAAATTCTACATTTTTTGTATTAATTGCGACAATTATAGAATCAATTGGTCTAACAATCCTGAGACAAGGTTCAACATATGCCATACCTATGACATCGGCAATTTATGCCCTGGGTGTTGTTCCTCTTCTTCATATGTCCTTACGATATGAAGGAATCGGTTTAACAAACTTCTTATGGAATGTAATTAGTACTCTCGTTATGTTTGCCATAGGTATTTATATATTCAAGGAAAAGATAAAAAAATTACAATTTATGGGTGTTCTTGTATGCTTGCTGGGTGTGGGAATGATTTTAATGTCTCCCGAAGACAAATAGAGAGGCCTCATGAGTGGAGGTACAGAAGATCGTAAAATGATTGTACCAGCGACACAACCTGAAGATACAGGGTTTGTGCTACCTAAATATAGTTATGCCGATAGTCTGAGAACTCCTGTTCAAATCGGTGTTCAAGATGGTGGTGGTATTGGTGATGTTATTGATGCCGCCAGAGGTGTTACGTATTATACGGATGTAATCGGATTCGGTAAATCTTCAGGATTTTCAAGAGGACCATTTGATGTGCTCGGAATTAATTACTTTTTGAAAACAGGGTTAAAATGTGATAATGGGGCGGATATGTGGATGTATTATGAGGGAATTCCGAGGGGGAATGCTTTGGGAAATAAAATACAATCTGTAATGCAACAAATGAATTTACCCCCTCTCAAGGGTTTAGCGCCAGGTATGCTGGAAGATGTAAAGGCAGGATTAGATCCTACACCGATTCTCCAAGCAACCTTTGGATCGGCCTACCCGAAATGTGTTCAAGTAACACTTCCCGTGGGAGATGTTAATGGAAATCTTGGAGATTCTGAGAATAAATGGATACAGGGAGATATTACATATGTAAATGGAAAGCCCGCACAAACACGTTGGATTCAAGCAACCAATGGACGTGGAGAACCTATATATATGGATCGTGACAAGTATGATAAAACACCCAAGACAATGAAAGCCGATGGAACACCTGTTCCACCCCCGCCCCCCGTCAAGGAACTATTCCAAAATTTTGAAGATGGACAAAAAGCGAGTTTACTTTTGGCGGTTGTGTTTTTATGTAGCGCCGTGATAGTAAAATCACTGTAAAATAGGAGAGCCTCATGAGTGGAGGTACAGAAGACCGTGGTCAGATATTACCTTCTGTACAGCCAGAGGATACAGGATATGTACAACCCCGTTACGATATTGGTGGAAATATACCATCACCTATTGATATTGGCTCAGCAGGAAGAGGAGGTGGTATTGGAGACCTTATAGGGTCTATGCGTGGTGTTGCCTATTATACAGATGTGATTGGAGCAGGACATGCGACGAATTTCGCAACACGTGGGATGCCCTTTAATCCATTAGGTCTTCGTTATTTTCATAAAACAGGGCTTGTATGTGATAATGGTGCTGATATGTGGGCATATTTTGATTCAGTTCCGAAAGGAGATAGTTTAGGAAAAAAAATAACAAATACACTTTCACGATTAAACATGCCATCGATAGGATTACAAATAACACCTTTACAAGGTTTAGCACCAGGTATTTTAGAGGATGCGCAAGCAGCCTTGAACCCAAAACCGATGGAACAAGCAATTATGGGAGGAGCCTATCCAAAATGTGTAAAGTCACCGCTTCTTCCTGTGGGTGATACGGTTGGAAAAACGCGTGATGATTTTAACGGAGATGAGTGGATTCAAGGAAAAATAGAGTATCCAGGAGGGCAGCCATCACAAACAAAATGGGTTCAAGCAAAGGATGCCAAAGGAAATCCGATTTATTTATCGAAGGAGGAATGGGATAAAGTGCCAAAGGTGTATAACCGTGATGGTACGGATGCCAAACAGCAGAAAGATGGATTTGAAGATTTAAAAGGAGGTCAGAAAGCGAGTCTTTTACTTGCGGTTGTATTTCTGTGTGGATCCGTTATAGTAAGATACTTATAAAGTCTAAACATATAGGACAATATAGTATTAGATATGTTGTCGTATATACTTTCATGGTTTCTTCCGAGAAAACCCAAGTATAAGGGTGCGGGTGTTTTATTTACGAATGGAACACATGTTTTAGCAGGATATCAACCGAATAAAAAGAGACCTTGTATAACAGGAATTGGTGGTTCAAGAGAACCCTGTGAAACATTCCTACAAACAGCCTTACGTGAAACGGTTGAAGAATTATTACATGTAAAAGAGGTTCCTTCTCAATTAATATGTAATTTATCAGATAGTCTTAACCCTTTATCGGTATTTTCGGATAAGGGTTATGTAACGGTTCTATATTCCTTTCAGCAATTGGAAACATTTCTTACAATTTTGAAAGAAAATGGGATTACCACAGATCTTTATAAAGAATTTCCTTTGAGTTTGGAAGAATTAGTATTTAAACGTAAAAATAGTAAGGAAGTCGAAATTAAACAATTTGCTGTATTACCACTGGAGTGTTCACAGATTTCAAAGGAATTTTTGAAAGATTTACAAATGGCATTGGAAATCTATACAATGGGGATTTAATTTGAGGCAGTTAGCGACGATTGCGACGGTATGTACGTCTGCGACGGCGCCCACCCGCAGCAGCAGCACCAGGATTCGATTTATACGTTCTATTTAAAACACTTGAATTTAGTTTCATCATAGCATTCGCATTTCCAACTTGATATTTTGTACTATTATTATACAAGTTACTTTTCGGTAGGTTAGGTGGTGATGTTGTTAAAGGAGATTTAGGTTTGAAAAGATTCGTCACAAATTCAAAAAGTCCACCACGCTGTCTTCTAGTCTTACGGTTTTGTCTATTTGAACGCGGCATTTCTACATATACTCTAGAAATTAACCGACAATCTTATAGGCATACGCCGCCGCCAGTCCGCCAAGGATTTCAACAACAATATAGGCAATTGCTCTTGATTGGGTAAGTGTTCCCATATACCAGAGACCCGCTGCAAGAGCCGGGTTGACAGCGGCACCACTGATTCCACCCGTTAAGAAAACAATAAGGGCAAGTGTAGCACCGATTACAAGAGGATTGCCACCACTCGCAAGCACAGATAACATGAGTAGGAATGTTCCAAGAAATTCGGCTAATAAAATAATGGGGAGGGAAGAAGCCATTTCTATTTAATTATAGATTTTTTATTTCTTTTACATGTTCTACGTATTTTATATTTTTTATGTGTTTTATTATTTTGTTTGTTTCTTTTATTTCCTTTGTTTCCTTTGTTTCCTTTGTATCGTGTTGAACCACCAATAGTGGGAGGGGGGGGGCGTAGAGGTGGTGGGCGTAGAGGTGGTGGAGATTGTGAAGATTGTTGAGATCCTGATGGTGGTAGTTGGGGTAATCGAAATCCTGATGAGGGTGGAGGTGGTGGTGGAGGTGGAGGTGGAGGTGACCGTAGAACACTATTGAAAGCGTTGACCATTGTCCATGAATTTATTCTAGATGCATTTACAGGTATACTATCAATATCAATATCATCATAATTATCTAAGAAAGTATCTGGGTCATCTTCCGTGTGCCTACAAATTTCTTTAACATAATCCTTAAACTCAGGATTATCAAAAAGTCTAGCACGTGTTGCAGCGATAAAATATAGTTTTACTTTTATTTCAATTGGTATATCTTTTTCGTAAGCAGGAACATGTATGTAGTTTCTTCTAAGAATACCTTTAAGATTGGGGTGGATAATGTCATCAAAAAAAAGGGTTCTTTCTGGTTGAGGATTAATTCCTTCATACTCTTCATTACATTCCTCCATAAAAATTTTGCGCAATGTGGGCCATGTTTTGGGTGGATTTGGATGACCGGGTAGTAGTCTTATAGGGTTATTTCTCTCGATCAAAGCGCAAAAGACCTCACCGACAGTTTGATGAACAATATCTCGAGCAAATTCCAGGATTTCTAAACAACTGTTATTACTGTAAATAATGACAGGTCCTACAATACCTCCTTCTTGTTTTACTCGCACATTTCGTAAAAAATCGAGTATTCCTGGTCGTAAAATACCTAGACCACGTTGTTCTTGTTCAATACAAAGCATGATAAATATTTCATAAGCATTTTGAAGTTTCATAACAAGACTTTCGGGTGGAGTAACACCCACCGCGCTGGGTCGAAAGATGGATATAAAGGGAAAAAAAGGATGTACATTTCCTAGAGTGGCATCTAGATCAAATCCTATACATATACGCCAAGGTCCACGCCCACTCATTACCTATTCTGAATGACAAATTATACAGTTCGATCCTGAAGCTCCTTTCGTTTTATGGATTTGAGGAGTTGTCCTTCCGTGACCATGCGGCTGCTGATACACATCGTCTCAAGTTCCTGGATAAAGAGTTTACTGGCATAGGGGATCTGAACAGGACTAAACTCGGTCGTATTCTCGCAACCACGACACGTCCAAATACCTTCAAGTGGATTGGCGATGGCGACGAGACCGCACTGGCGACACACATAGCAGCGGAATCCATCACTACATTCTACAAGACGCTCCTTGGTGAACTCACTGACACCGTGAGCACACACAGCATCACGCTCCATCTCGCCGAAACGCAAGCCACCTTCACGTGCGCGTCCTTCAGCGGGCTGACGTGTGAGCATCACGAGAGGCCCAGAGGCACGGCTGTGGAGTTTATCGGCAGAACAGTGGCGCAGACGCTGGTAGAAGCAAGGACCCATGAAGATATTCACTTCCATCTGACGACCGTTGTGGCCATTGTACATGATTTCATTGCTATAAGGCTCCAGACCATACTTGTCACGTAGCATGGCACTGATTTGATCCACGCTGGCATTGTTAAAGGGTGAACCATCACCGAGAGCACCTACTTCGCAGCCGAGACGTCCCAACAAGGTTTCGAGAAGTTGTGCGATAGTCATGCGTGAGGGGATACAATGCGGATTAATGATAATATCAGGTACAAGTCCTGAAGCCGTCTGAGGCATATCTTCAGGATTCAAGATAAGGCCGCATGTGCCTTTTTGACCATGTCGACTTGAAAATTTGTCGCCTATCTCGGGTACACGGTCCTGACGCATTCGAATTTTGACAAAGGAGTATCCCTCACCGTTGCGATTTTTAAAGATGCGATCGACGTAACCGGTCTCGTTATTACGCATCATACGAGATACATCACGGTACTTCTTAGCACCTGCGGGCAGAACCATACCCGTGGGAACCTTCAACGGCACAACCTTTCCAATCAAGATATCATCGCCACTCACATAGGCATTCTCAGGAATGAAACCATCTTCACCAAGTTTCTTATAATAAGCATGGCGCATCTGTTTTGTAATGGCAGGGTCAGGTATACAGAATTTTTCCTCCTCGCCACTGCTCTGGTTCTTCTTCTCCTCATCCTTGTAGGTTCGGTAGAAGACGCTGCGAAAGAGTCCACGGTCGAGAGAACCACGATTAATCATGATGGAATCTTCCTGATTGTAGCCACCGTATGTACAGATAGCAACAAGAATATTTTGACCGCTCATCATAATCTGGGAACCATAGAACTTGCTCATAAAAGGGCTCACGAGAGGAACCTGAGGATACGAGAGAATATGGGACATGGCATCGAAACGCTCACGAAAGTTTAGGGCGTACATGCCCATGGCTTGCTTGCCCATGGCGCACTGATAGGCATTACGGGGAGACTGATTGTGATCTGGAAAGGGAATATTGGAACCAATAGTACCGAGCATAATGGAAGGGTGAATCTCGGCATGCGTCGTGTCGAGTTTTTCGAGAACTTCCTCGACTTTCATGGCGATATAGGTGCCCTCAGTCTCGCCAGGATCAATGTATTCAATTAGATTGTTGCCATTCGGTGTTTCCCAAAGAAGCAGTTGATCCCAGGACTGAATATCCTGAATTTGCTTGGCAAGTTTTCCCGTCTTATCTAGTAAGATATCACGCACGGCATCGGCAAAGTAAATGGGGCGAAGAAGACGACCTGCCTCGGTACTAAGCCACAGTTCACTAAGAACAGGTTTCCAAAGAATGGCAGTATGAAT
>Ga0209499_1002976_pt1 | contig 10582 bp, 10 predicted proteins | sample C_130208_EF_Meta_FD_187306 | JGI IMG/M metagenome (GOLD analysis project Ga0209499, IMG submission 187306) | Freshwater microbial communities from Lake Croche, Canada to study carbon cycling - C_130208_EF_MetaG (SPAdes) (version 2) | ecosystem: Environmental > Aquatic > Freshwater > Lake...
GATGCGCACCAGTCTTATTCATCACTCGCATAATAGAAATTGCAACCACATCGCGGGGTGCAAGCTCTGCAAGGGGATGAATCTCTTGCATAAATCGCTTACCTTGATTGTCAAGAAGATAGGCACCTTCGCCACGAACTGCTTCGCTGATAAGTGGCTGTTGCCCCTCAGAGTTATCACCTAACCATAAAACTGTTGGGTGAAATTGAATAAATTCAACATCGGCAACTTTCGCACCAGCACGTAGCGCAAGTGCGACGCCATCTCCTGTTGATACTGATGGGTTTGTGGTCTGGGCAAATACCTGTCCAAGTCCACCGGTGGCAAGAACAACTGCTCGCGCCAAGCCCCGGCCAACTCCATCGCGACTACCAGCACCAATGACGTGGAGAGTTACTCCGCATACTTCGCCAATATCGTTCTTTAACGCATCAAGCACGAGTGCATGTTCAACAACTTCAATCTCGGGATCGTTCTGAACAGCCGCAAGGAGTGCGCGTGATACTTCAGCGCCAGTCGCATCTCCACCAGCATGGAGAATTCGATTACGAAGGTGTCCACCTTCTCGTGTCAGGGCAATTTCACCACTTGCCTCTTTATCAAATATTGCACCGCGTTCAATTAATTTACGAACTGCTTCAGGGCCTTCAGTGACTAATACACGCACTGCATCGACATCACAGAGCCCAGCACCTGCAACAAGAGTGTCTTTCTCGTGTGCTTCAGGAGAGTCTCCGTCGCCAAGTGCTGCAGCAATGCCACCTTGTGCCCACTTGGTAGAACCTTCATCAACGCGCGCCTTTGTTACGAGCAGGACAGATAAACCATAAGTGCGACATTGCAGCGCAGTAGTAAGACCTGCGATTCCAGATCCAACGACAATGACATCAGCAGATGCTGTCCAGCCTGGCGCTGGTGCTAAGAGCTTCATGCGCGCATTCCCATAGGTACATTGTCAATCAATCGGACTCCATTTATCCACCCAGCAACAATTGCTCGTACAGCGTGCGTATCTGCTTGAGCGTGCGCAAAAGTATTCTCATCGATGTAATCAGCGTAATCGAGAGTAAATGCTGGCTCTGTCGCCAAAATCTCACGTAACTCAACTTCAGATTTCGATTGGGATAAAGCCTTATAGACGACTTGGGCTGCAACTCTTCCTTCTGGAGTAAGTCGACTATTGCGAGACGACATTGCAACGCCATCTGCTTCTCGAATCGTGGGAGCTGTAACGATTTCGACATCCCCAGAAATTGTCTTAATTAACTGCAACTGCTGAAAATCTTTCTCACCAAAGATGGCACACTTTGGTTGCACTAAGTCAAAGAGCCGACCAACTACGGTGAGAACTCCATCAAAGTGGCCAGATCGGGATTTACCTTCGTAGATATCTCCCATAGGGCCTGCGGAAAGTTTTCTAAAATCTTCCGGATATATCTCAGCCTGTTTTGGTAACCAGAGGTGAGTCACACCAGATGATGCAGCTATCTCAATATCGATTTCAGGAGTGCGCGGGTATGTTGATAGGTCTTCTTCGCTCTCAAATTGCAGTGGATTAACGAAGATACTTGCGACAACATCGGCGTTATATTTTTTAGCTAATGTGAAGAGTGAGGCATGACCTGCATGGAGTGCGCCCATAGTCGGAACAAATGCACAGGCAGAAGGAAGCTCGCGAGCATCTGTTACTACTTTCATGGCTCCAGTCCTTTCAGGTACCGGGCAGGCAGTGCCATAACTCTAAGGCGTTAGGGCAATTGCTCCAAAAGGGTAGAAATTTTTCCATGTGTGAGCAGCACTGCATCTGGCTCAATCTCGCACCACGGTGCTAAGACAAAACGACGTTCATGCGCACGAGGGTGTGGCAGTTCGAGTTCATCAGCCTTGCTTAACAGCCCCCCATATTGGATGAGATCAAGATCGATTGTGCGCGGACCCCATCTCTCAATTCTTTCGCGCCCGAGAACTTTCTCAATGCCGTGAAGTAACGAAAGCAGATCCAGTGCTGGCAAATCACTTTCGAGGATACACACTGCATTGATGTAATCCGGTTGCTCTGGGCCACCAACTGGTTTAGTTTCGTAATACGAAGAGATTGCCGTGACATCTGTTGCTTCTCGTAACATCGAGATAGCTACATCCATCTGCTCTTTGGGATTTCCAATATTTGCACCGAGTGCGACTACAGCTTTCATCGTGTAATAGTGACTGAGATATCTGTGGTCTGTGCCGAAATTGGCGCCTTTGGCTTATGCACCGTCACTGCAATATTACTTATTTCAGGGTGTCCTGCCTTGATGCGATCTGCAATTCGACCAGCTAGCTTTTCAATTAATTGAACGCGTTCGCCAGTAATTTCTTCAACTACTAGGTCAGCAAGTGCGCCATAATCAATTGTGTCTTTCAAGTTATCGCTCACACTTGCTTGAGATAAATCTAGATGGATTTCCAGATCGACAAAGAAATCCTGACCATTCTTGGCTTCGTGGTCAAAGACTCCGTGATAGCCAAATCCCCAAATACCTGTAAGTGAGATGACATCACTCATGAATGTATCGCCTCAACATTTGCCTTCACGCCATGAACTCTAACTCCCCAGATACCTGAGCCGACAAGGGATTGCGTTACCTTTACCGTTGCCGCTTCGCGCTCATCTGGCTTGTCGCCACCAAGAAAGCGCTTACGCGAATGGCCGATGAGAATTGGAAATCCCAGCGCTACAAATTGATCGATGTTGCGAAGAATCTCCCAATTATGTTCTGCATCCTTTGCAAAACCGATTCCAGGATCAAGGATGATGTTCTCACGCTTGATGCCAGCAGTAAGTGCTTTCTCTAAGGCAATTGTGAGCTCTGCAATAACGTCAGCGACCACATCACTATAGATGGCTTTTGCATTCATATCTTTTGAGTGGCCGCGCCAATGCATCAACGTGTACTTACAACCCATCGCTGCAACCGCCGAGAACATCTCCGGATCTGCCGCACCTGCGCTGACATCATTGACAATCGTTGCACCGGCTTCAATAGCGAGTTTCGCAGTCGAGGCTCGCATTGTGTCAACGCTCATGACGGCAGAGCTCTGAGCCAGTGCACGTATTACCGGAATAATTCTCGCCTGTTCTTCAGCTTCAGATACGCGATCTGCACCAGGTCTAGTTGATTCACCACCGATATCGATGATATCGGCACCGTCTCTAGCCATCTCTAAGCCATATGCAATAGCCACATCTGTATCTAAATGCTTACCACCATCTGCAAATGAATCAGGAGTGACATTGAGAATGCCCATCACCAACATAGGAAATTATCGATTCGTGATGAGGCTGATTGCTTCTGCGCGAGTTGCGGCATCGCGCAGGACTCCACGGACAGCCGATGTTGTTGTACGAGCGCGTGATTTACGAACTCCCCGCATCGACATGCAGAGATGTTCGCAATCAATAATGACAATGACGCCCATAGGATTGAGAATTTCGACGAGTGCATCAGCAATCTGAGTTGTTAAGCGCTCTTGTACTTGAGGACGACGCGCAAAGAGATCAACTAAACGAGCAACTTTTGATAGTCCAGTAATTTTCCCACTCGGGATATAGCCAACATGTGCGACACCATGAAAAGGAGTCAGGTGATGTTCGCAATGGGAGAAGACTTCAATGTCACGGATGATGACAAGTTCTTCATGACCGATATCAAATGTTGTCGTGAGTACATCTTCTGGTTTCTGCCACAGCCCTTCAAAATTCTCTTTCAAGGCACGAGCCACACGGGCTGGAGTCTCTTTCAGCCCTTCGCGTTCTGGATCTTCTCCGAGTGCAAGTAGTAGTTCGCGAACAGCCTTTTCGGCGCGCTCCTGATCGTAAGGGTGTGATGCTCTTCCATCATCAGGCCCCATCGATATAGAAGAAATTTCACTCACTCGACGTTGTCTTCTTTACGCGACGATTCTTCCGCGGTGTATCTGCAGTTGCAGCAGCACGTTCTGGAATATCAACAGGAGGTTGACTGGAAGGAATACGCGTTGCAGAGCCAGTCCATGCCGGACGGTTCGGCCACGATTTCACCTTTGCAAATATCTTTGCAATCTCTTCTTTATTGAGAGTCTCTCTCTCAAGAAGCTGCAGAACCATTTCATCGAGAATACCGCGGTTTGCTTCGAGAATGTCATAAGCCTCTTGATGTGCCTTCTCAATCATTTTGCGGATTTCCGCATCGACAGTGGCGGCAACGCTTTCAGAGTAATCACGCTGGTGACCATAATCGCGCCCCATAAATGGTTCAGATGCATCGGTACCGAGCTTGATTGCACCAATTGCCTCAGTCATTCCATATTGAGTCACCATCGCGCGAGCAAGGGCTGTTGCCTTCTCAATGTCATTAGAAGCACCCGTTGATGGATCGTGGAAGATAAGTTCTTCAGCTGCGCGACCACCAAGTGAATATGCCAATTGATCAAGTAGCTGATTGCGCGTTGTTGAGTACTTATCTTCATCAGGCAAGACCATCGTGTAACCGAGTGCGCGACCGCGCGGCATGATCGTGATTTTATGAACCGGATCAGTGTGTGGAAGTGCGTGCGCAACAAGTGCATGCCCTGCCTCGTGATACGCCGTGACGCGACGCTCTTCTTCAGACATAAGTCTCGATTTACGTTGTGGACCAGCCATAACGCGATCAATTGCTTCATCCATCTGTGTATTGGTAATTGTCTTCTGACCTTCGCGGGCAGTTAAGAGCGCTGCTTCATTGAGCACATTGGCAAGGTCTGCGCCGGTAAAACCTGGCGTGCGACGTGCATAAGTAACGAGTGCAACATCCTTTGCAAGTGGCTTGCCTTTTGCATGCACTGCGAGAATATCTTCACGCCCTTTGAGATCCGGACGTTCCACTGGAATCTGGCGATCAAAACGGCCAGGGCGAAGAAGTGCTGGATCTAAAACATCGGGACGGTTTGTTGCAGCGATTAAAATTACTTCTCCATTTGCTTCAAAGCCATCCATCTCAACCAGGAGTTGGTTGAGGGTCTGCTCACGTTCATCGTGTCCACCGCCCATACCTGCACCACGTTGACGTCCCACTGCATCGATTTCATCTACAAAGACAATTGCTGGCGCATTTGCCTTTGCTTGTGCAAAGAGATCGCGCACGCGCGCTGCTCCGACGCCAACAAACATTTCAACAAAGTCAGAACCTGAAATCGAGTAGAAAGGAACCTTTGCTTCGCCAGCTACTGCGCGAGCAAGCAGAGTCTTACCTGTTCCGGGCGGACCGTAGAGAAGTACTCCCTTTGGAATTTTTGCACCGAGCACTGCGTACTTTGCTGGATCGGCAAGGAAATCTTTGATCTCCTCAAGTTCGGCAATGGCTTCATCAGCTCCGGCAACATCGTCAAAGGTGTTTTGTGGAACTTCATTGTTCTGTAACTTGGCGCGAGATTTTCCAAATGAGAAGACGCGATTGCCACCTTGTGCTTGACCCATCATTAAGAAGAATAAGAAGCCAATAATCAGGATTGGGCCGAATGTGAAGAAGAGCGATGTTAAGAATGATTGAGTAGGTACATCAACATTCCAACCCTTTGCAGGTGGATTAGCAGTGAGTGCATCAACCAGAGTTGGCTCTTGTCGAGCTACATAGGAAGCTTCAACTTTGCTCGAGCCTTTGATGGTATTTCCTGGAGAGAGTATGAGTTGAATCTTCTGTGACTTATCGATTATTACTGCAGATTCAACTTGCGCCTTAGAAATAGCATCTACAACTTGTGAAGTCTCAACTTGGGTATATCGACCAGCAGCGCTAGTGATTTGGCCGAAGATTGTTACTGCAAAGATTGCCACAATAATCCAGAAAAGTGGTCCCTTAAAAATCTTCTGCGAACGAGTAAGGGGAGCCTTCTTCGCACTCTCTTTTACTGAAGGCTTTGCAGACTTCTTCAACTTATGCAAAGGGTTCTTACTTGGCTTTTGGGTAGTCATAAATATCCTTATGAGTACATGTGCTTTGCAAGCACACCTATGAATGAGAGGTTGCGATACTTCTCGTCAAAATCAAGACCATATCCGACGACGAACTCTTTAGGGATATCAAAGCCAACGTATTTCACTTCAACATCAACCTTGGCAGCTTCTGGCTTACGTAAGATTGCGAGAATTTCCACTGTTGCAGCTCCTCGTGAGAGAAGATTTGATTTAAGCCATGAAAGAGTTAAACCAGAATCAACAATATCCTCAACGATGAGAACGTGGCGCCCGGTAACGTCGGTATCAAGATCTTTGAGAATACGGACTACTCCACTTGATTTTGTTCCAGAACCGTAAGAAGAAACTGCCATCCAATCCATCTCAATATGAGTTTGCATTGCACGAGTGAGATCGGCCATCGCCATAATTGCACCTTTGAGCACGCCAACAAGAAGAACCTTCTTATCTTTGTAATCTGCATCAACGCGTGCTGCGAGTTCTGCAATCTTTGCCGCAAGTTGTTCTTCAGTTGCGATAACACTTTCAACATCGGTTCCGACTGCTGCTAAATCCACGTGGTCTGCTCCTCGATACTTAGGGCTGGGCTAAGAGCGAAAGTCTGCCCGAAATTCGCTCAACCTTCACACCACCTGGAAGGCTGAGAGCGCCTTGACCGTGCCAATGAGTGATGAGCGCCTCAACTGCTCCCACGTGATCCCATGTAATTGAGCCTGAGGGCGCTCCAGCGCCGTAGAGAGCGGTACGGATGATGCGGGTGCGGATAGCGCGAGGTAGCGCTCCCAGCCTCTGGCAATCAAGGTCTGAGAGATTGAGCTGCGAACTTTCTACATCTGCAATTGCATCGAGAGCATCAGCATCATCACGCAATAAGGAAGCGCTGCGCGATAGCGCTGCAGAAATTCCGGGGCCAATCTTCTCCTCCATCAATGGAAGTACTTCGTTGCGAACGCGCACCCGAGAGAAATCTGAATTCGTATTATGGGGATCGTTCCAGAATTGAACCCCCATCTCTTCACATGCTGAAACAGTTTGTGCGCGAGTGAGAGCAAGAAGTGGCCGTACATATAGACCATTCTCAACTGCCATGCCAGAGAGCGATCGAGTTCCAGAACCGCGCGCCAAACCAAGTAGGACTGTCTCTGCTTGATCGTCGCGAGTATGGCCTAGGAAGATTTTCTGCGCCTGCTCTTTTTCAGCACACGCAGTAAGAGCTTGATAGCGTGCATCACGAGCGCCAGCTTCGATGCCGGACTTAATATCAACCACAACTTTCTCAGTAATAACTTTCTCATACCCAAACTCCTTCAATTGACTGTGAACTTTCTCAGCTTGTGCAGCAGAATTTTCTTGGAGTTGGTGATCAATAGTTACTGCTACTGCTGTGATGGCAAGTGGCTGTGATTCTTTGAGAAGTGCATAGGCAAGTGCTAACGAATCGGCGCCACCAGAGACTGCAACAATTACGACATCACCGGGTTCGCAGCTCTGAAGAAATGGTTTTACCGCGTTGCGGATTGCAACGGTTGCATCAGTCATAGCTAAAGGTTAGACCCGACCACCAAATGGCATAAGCCCTTTAACGCTATAAATATTGGAGTAAATCAGGCCTATCTTTGTAGAATTTGCCTCCCACATCATTCCGCCACCTGCGTAGATGGAGATGTGATGGATAGTTGAGATAGTTCCCTTGTAGGAATAGAAGAGCAAATCTCCGGGCTGTAGTTCAGTCAAGGAAACATGCTTTGTATAACCGGCATACAACGCCGCGTTGAGGCGATCCCAGTTCGGCCAATTAAGTCCTGCAGATTTGTAGGCGGCGTAGACCAAGCCCGAACAGTCGAATGAACTTGGACCTTGAGCGCCCCACACATATGGCTTACGAGCCAGCACCTGTACCTTCGCAAAGGCAACTGCAGTTAAACGCTGCGCCTCTGTTGTGCGAATGGTGGTGCGACCTTTAAAGCCGATATCTGGCCAGACCTTTGCCTGGTTAATTGTGGTCGTTGCGATAGTTGCTTGGTTCTCTTCCAGCAGCGCTAATTGTCGTTGTTGCTCGAGAGTGACTCGCACATTGCGCGCGGAAGCAAGTTCCTGCATTAATTTATTTTGAACAGCTTGAAGTTTATTGACCTCTTGCTGTTGCAGCGCTTGCGCATCGTCAGCAACTTTCTTTGCAGCAGCCACCTTGGCAGTTGCAGTTACCTGTAAAGCCTTTGCATCATCGGCTTTCTGCTTGGCCGCCTTTGCCACAATTTCCGCAGCTTTATATCGTTCTAAGGCAGTTGTGTTACGCGCACCTAAAGTATTGAGCGTTGAAAGTTGATCTACTAAATCTTGTGGTCCATTTGAACTAAGTAGCGGTTGGATATCGCTCATATTTCCACCAAGAATGTAGGCATTTGCCGCTAACTTTCCAATAATGCGATGTGCTTCTTGGACTGCGGCAGCTGTCGCCGCTGCATGTTTGGCGGCAGCTACTGCCTGCGCAGTGGCGATTGCCAACTCTTGTTGCGCCTTCAGATAGAGCGCACGCGCCGCCATCGACTTAGCGGTCAGTTGTTTAAGAGTTGCATTCGCTGCAGCAAGTTTCTTAGCGGCCGCATCGGCTGCAGTTTTCTTGAGAGCTTCAGCTTGCTTCGCCGCTTCAATTTCAGCAAGAGTTGGCTTCGGTTTTGCCACTGCCGGGGTCGTTGAAAGGGTTAGGCCCGCAATAATTGCAAGGCTTAATAATTTCTTTCGACGGCGCACTACTCAAGAATAATTGAGTACCAGAGTGAAAGCCTTGCTATCTGGCAAGTGTCGCTAGTTACTCACATCTCGTCGAGTGAAAAGTACTGCTGCAATGATTGCTCCAACTAATACATAGAGAGTTCCCAATGTAAGCGCATGGCTATACGAAACCTCTTGGCTACCGCCCTGAGCAATGGTGCTGAATTGGTTTCCAGGCATCCACTTGAGAAAAACTGGCTTCACTGCACCCAAAAGATTCTCGATGATGAGAATCCACAGTACGCCGATTGAGATTGCAGAGATAGGTGAGCGGAGTAGCAGGCCGAGGATCATTCCAACAATTCCAAAGTAGATGACAGATATCGTTACATTGAGAAGTGTTTTACCGATTTCATGGAATCCATTAGATGTAAACCAGAGAGCAGTATTGACCTTTGCTCGGTCGGATAGGAAATAAGAGATTCCAATACTGACTGCAGCAGAGATGATAATCATCAACAGTGCGAAAATCTTCATAGCAATAAGTTTTCCAACAAGGAGACGTACACGACCAGGTTGACGGACTAAGAGATTGCGCAGAGTTCCGTATGTGTACTCCTGCGCTGTTTGAGCTGCGAAGACGCAGAGGGCAATAATTCCAAGAAGCCCTCCGACAGAGGCGAATGCATAGACAGATCCACCTGATAATTGAAGTATTCCGCGACTTACCTGACGTCCGCGATCTGAATTTCCTCGTTGAGAGTCAATCATTAAGTAGAGAAAGGTTGATGTGAGGCCAGTAAAGAAGAGCGCCGCACCGATTGTGCCAAGGAAGAGCGTCGGGCGGCGCAATTTTCGCCACTCTGCAAGAACGATGCGAATCATTTACGGTCTCCTGTCATCTCAAAGAATGTCTCTTCGAGGTTTGGCATCTGTGGTGAGAGTTGGGTAATCAGGATTCCTGCTTCAAAAGCTTTCTTGTTGAGGATTCCCGCCCATTCAGCCGGTCCTTCAATGTGAGCGACTTCAGAGCGAATGGTTGCGTTATGACCATCAGCTTGTGCGATTTCGATAATTTTCTGGAGATCGCTCTGCGATGAAGTCTTCACAAGAATGAACGGCTGTTGCATCAGAAAGAGATCTTGAATGGGGCCTGCAAATACAACCTCTCCCTTTCGAAGCATCACGATGTACTCGCTGATTAGCTCAAGCTCAGATAGCAAGTGCGATGAAACAAATACTGTGGTGCCTTCACTCGCTAATTTTTTGAGAAGATCACGGACTTCTTGAATTCCTTCAGGATCAAGTCCATTAGTTGGTTCGTCTAATACAAGAACTTTAGGTTGAGGAAGAAGTGCTGCAGCAATTCCAAGGCGTTGCTTCATACCAAGTGAGTATGTTTTATATTTCGAACCGCCACGACCTTCGAGGCCGACAGTTCGTATCAACTCTGCAACTCGTGCGGTGGGAAATCCGCCGAGCGTTGCCAATACTTTGAGATTCTCTTCTCCGGTCAGTGCGGGATAGAAGGCAGGGCCTTCAATCATTGCACCCACTTGAGATAAATACCTTTCCGGATGGGTAATTGATTCGCCTAAGACTTCAGCGGTGCCACCTGTTGGAGAGATCAGTCCGAGCAGCATCCGAATGGTTGTGGTTTTGCCAGCACCATTGGGGCCAACGAATCCGCAGATTGTGCCGAGTGGAACTTCGAAATTTGCATGTGAGACAGCAAATCCTGACTCATATTTCTTACTGAGGTCACGTGCGGAGATAGCCATAGTGGTCATCTGTGCAATATAGCGCGCAAACCTTAAGATAAGTCTGTGAGCAAAGAGGTCTGGGGTTACCACGAACACCCACAACGCCGTGAGCCAAACTGGGAAGTTAATT
>Ga0209499_1002979_pt1 | contig 10571 bp, 13 predicted proteins | sample C_130208_EF_Meta_FD_187306 | JGI IMG/M metagenome (GOLD analysis project Ga0209499, IMG submission 187306) | Freshwater microbial communities from Lake Croche, Canada to study carbon cycling - C_130208_EF_MetaG (SPAdes) (version 2) | ecosystem: Environmental > Aquatic > Freshwater > Lake...
GATTTGCAGTAACATCTCTTGCACTTTCTTTAATGATAATTAATCTCAATTTCATTGCTACATCTTTAAGTCTATCTTCTAGTAATTTCTGCTCTATTTTTAGTGCTTTAATTACTTCTTCTGGATGTTGTTCATTCATACAAATTTACGTTTTAATTATTACAGAAATAAAAAGTGCATATCTTATTGATTATCAATATGATACACACTTATTTGTTAATTGTCTAAATTGAGTTAGTTAATTGTTTAATTCCTAGGTAATCTGACAATTTTGCTTCCTAAAGGCATCGGTACGAATATAGCTATTCTTCCATTATCTAAAACTACCCCACAACCTAATGTTGGTCTTTTGGGGAAAGGTCTTGAATATTCCATTGCGTAAGCATTTATATCTATACCACATCCAACATTCATACCAAAAATCATATCCTTATCTGAACTGCTATATAATACACCGCCAAAAGAGTGGATATGACCAATTACTGTTGATTGTCTTGCATCTCTAGCCCTATTTATAGCACCTGCTTGTCCTGATGATCCAGTTCCGTGAGTATATAAAACACCATCTATTTCCCATTCTAAGGCCCATTTCCAGCCTTTAGGAGCTTCCCAAGCATCTTCATAGGATTTAATAAAGCGTTCTGGTAATCCGTTCGCTATGGCCTTTCTTTTGTGTAATGCTGAATGGTTACCTATACATACCTTAACATTTGGAAATCTCTTATACCAAACATTAAGTTGTTGCATAGCCATAATAGCCTCCTTAGAAGCTGACTCCCCATTAGGGTTAGTTTCGTGAAATGAAATAGCGTGATTGTCTACTTCATCACCGATGTGAACAATTTCAGAACATTGGAACTTGTTGGCGACTTCAGTACAGAAATCTAAATACTTTGGGTGACAAAACGGGAAATGCGTATCGCCAATTACAAGTACATTTTTGCTTTTTGACATATGATGGGTTTTTGGTTTTTATTAAACGTAAACAAATGGTGTATTATTTCTTCTATCACCATTCAATTTCCTACATAATATGCTCTGTGCTTTACCTATTGATTTAGCTGCCTCTCTAACTGAAATATAATAAACTCCTGTTTGAGTATTTAATACAATTTTACCTTTATTTGAAAAGGTTAGTCTTTTTGTTTCTATAGCTTTATCTATGCTTTCTTGCGAACGCCTTAAACCTGTTTGTGCTTTTGATAAGCTATTAATATGTTCTTTGCTAAGTTTCTGACCTTTATTCCAAGCTGATACACCAAGAGTACCATCCCCACCTTCTGTTAAATTACACAAAGGGCCATTATTTTTATCAATCCTTCCATATAAAGAAATAAACTCTTTTTCTTTTATACGAGCTTCTTGCCATCCTAAATCATCTAGTATTATTTCAACTTCATAATCTGTTCTAGCAACAATTCCATACCATATCTTATTCCTACCCTTACTGCTGTTGGCTCTTCTATATCCACCTGAACCTATCCCAACATAGAAAGGTTCATTCTTATCAAGTCTTATATGTCTATAAACATATGCCATATTGGTTGGTTTTGGTTAGTATGGTGCGTAATGGCTCTTGCCATTTACCTTAGTTGCTCTTAAAGTTTCTTTTCTATTTGCCCCTAATCTGTAACCTACGTGCACCCAATCTGGCCTCACTTTGTTACCAAACTCCCAAATAAGCTGATCGTAGTCAAGATTATCCTTAATATAATTGAATATTTCTGTGTTTGTTATACCTGTACCTACATCATCCATATCTATGTCTGCCGCACGGCCCACACAATGATCTGAATTTACGGATCCGCCAATAAAATGATTTAATAATTTGCCTCTGTATCCACTAGAGATATTAATTGAGCCGTAACGTAATCTTATCGGCTCAAGAACCTTTTCACATAATATCTTTAAATTTTCTAAATGTTCGGCTGTAGGTGTATTGTCAAGCCCTTCTCTTTTGGCTGATTCGCTTCTAGTAAACTCTGATAAATCAAAGTGTTGAGATAGTTTCATTTTTTACGTTTTATAATCTTCGTATTAACGAAGTTATATATTTGTAATGACAACCATATTACGGACAAAATGTTAACTGCTAATTGTGTGTAAGGGCTTACCTTAACAATATCAATAAAAGATAGCCAAGAAATAGCTGTAGAAGCTAAACCAACTGAAGAGATTTCAGTAGAATTTGTAATACTATGCATTAGGCTTTTTTTCAAAGATTTGATTAATTGTTGTTAACCCTAAAGCAACACCAGAGAATGTTAAAAGGCCATTAAATGACCATTCTTTAATATCGTATTTAATAGATAGATAAGCCAGGATTACTCCATTGACTAAAGCAAATATCCCTGCCACTCTTTTAGAGCTAACTTCTTTGTCGTCTGAAACCATTTTGCTAAAAAAACTCATTATTTACCTATTTTAAGTAAGATACTACCAGAGTACCCAATATTATAATTTCTATCAAAATCAACGCTAAGGCCTATTAGAGCCTTATTTTTGACACTTAGCATTAAGGAAGGACTTAGTACTTCTAAGCCATTACGTTGGCTAAATGAGCCTCTAATGCCTAAATAAAGGGTATTAGTTAATTTAGCAGCGTAATACTCTTTTTTAACTATGGTCTTTTCAGTTAAATTGGCATTAAATCCTCTTGAAATAATCCTATTTTGACTGATAGTATCATTCACTACAAAGGTATTACTATCTTTTTTAATAGTATCTGAATAGACTTTTGTCTTATAATAATCATTTAATACATATAAGGTATCGTGTACCGGTACTTTCATTGAGTCAATGATATACAATTGTATATCATTTCCCTTCTTGTACGTATTAACGTACAATGTTTTGTACGTAGTATCGTGTAACGTTACTACTTTTTTGTATTGAGATATATCAAATTGCCTATTATTTGGTGGTATATAGGTAGGTTTAACAAAAAAATATAGCCATAACACTAAAAGTATTACGGCTATAAATAAGATGTTGTCTTTAATGAATTTCATTATGCTTCCACAACTTCTGTTTCAAGAACTTCTGGATTCTGCTCTTGGTTTAATTTTCCTAATAATTGTAGGATTGGATTCGCATATTTAAATGGAACATCCAATAGGTAAGCTTCAAGAGCTTTTAAGTTTTCTTCACTTAATTTTATCATAGTATTGATTTTTAACAAATATAAGATTATTCTGCAATAACTTTTTCTACAATTGGAGCCACATAATCCCCTGTTATTGTAAGTTTAAGTTCACTAGCTATCCAATCCCAAGCATATTGGTCAAGTGACCATTTTTGGTAGTCTTCACCAATCATATTTAAATTGCCTTGTGCAACCATTACTTGCTTATCATCTAATAAGCTGTAATAGAAAGTAGCTGAAGTACCTAATGCAACATTGACTGCATAAGCGTTTAGAATTGTAGCTTGAACTGATTGTCCGTTTGTCCAACTTTGGACAGGTGAAATTGTTTTCATTTTATTTTATTTTATACTGAAGTTATTGTTTGCCAAGTTGTTGAAAATACACATAGTTTACCTAATGTTGAATCAAATACTACTAATCCTGTTGCAGGTGAAGATATTGCATTCTTTTGCGTTGTTGTCATTCTTGGTGGTAAAAAACCTTGTGTAGTTGATTCTATATCAAGAACTGAAGATGCATTTTGTGTTGTTGCTGCACCAACTTTTAAAGTGGATTGCATTCTTGCAGTACCATTTACATCTAATTTGAAACCTGATAATGTTGTACTTCCTATATTTAATACACCTGCAAGATAGTTAGCAGCAGTTCCGGTCATATAAAGATTCCATCTATTTGTACCACTAGGAATAGCACTATAAAAAGCATAGTTATTAGTAGCACCAATCATTGAACTATCAGCATAGTAGCCATATTGGTTTGTAACTACAGAACCTGCTCCAATAGTACCTTGCATTGAACGATGGTGAACATAATCTGTAAGAGTAAAAGATGCAGTAGCAGTATTTAACAAACTACCATAACCAGCAACTAACGTAGTTACATCGCTTTGCACAGTTCCTTGTAGTCTTACACCATATGAACTAGTAGCCCCTGTAATGTTTTTAGCAATATTTAGATTGTATCCTGTTAATGTAGTAGTACCAATTCCTAATGCACCTGCAAGATAGTTATCAGCAGTTCCTTCCATAAATAGATTCCATCTGTTCGTACCACTTGGAATTTGACCTCTAAAGCCGTAGTTATTAGTTCCCGCAGTTAAATTAGCAGCTACGTTAAAAGCCGTTTGATTTGTAATTGTACTACCTGCACCAATAGTACCTTGAACTGCTAAAAAGTGATTATAGTTTAAACTAAAAGATGCTGCTTGTGTATTAACTTGATTATAAAATCCATTAGCAGTTGTAGTAACATCACTTTGAACTGTTCCAAATTGATAAACTCCAATAGAAGTTGTAGTTCCTGTAATATTTTTACCAACAAGTAATGAATAACCAACAGAAGGGAAAGTTCCTATTCCTAACCCACCATTTAAAATTTGAGTATTAGAACCTAAAGTAATTAAAGAACCACTATCTTGAATATTTGAGTTTCCTATTGCAGCAGTACCTGTGAATTTAGGTATATAGTTTATTGTACCTGAACCACCAATAGAACCTGATGCAGTACCTGTTGCAGTTAAGACACCACCAGATAAGCTTAAACCACTTCCTATTGTAGCAGAAACAGTATTACCACTACCATCTGTTACTAGAGCTTTACTATTTCCTAGTCCTGATTGGTTTACTGATGAAGGTAAAAATAATGTACCTCCACTTTCGTATATAGATGAGTTACCTATAGTATTATTACCTGTATATTTAGTAATGTATCCTAAGGTTTCAGAACCAAATTGCTTAATACTATTTTTAAAATCAACATAATCAGATGAAGTAATATAACCACTTGTTAAACTACTTGCAGCAGTAATACCAACATTAATATCATCTGATAAATCACCACCACCAGTTAAAGGAGCTGTTGTTGTAATCTGTCTTGTAGAACTCACTTTATTGTTAAATACAGACCAATCTTCGGCACTTAAATAACCATCTGTAGAAGCATCTGCTTGAGTTATAGATAATGTCCTATTTGCAGTTAAATTGCCTCCCCCTTGTAATGGAGCACTAGTTCCTATTGTTCTTGTTGAACTAATCTTATTGTTAAATGAATTCCAATCTGTAGTTGTCAAATAACCTGGAACTGTTCCATTAGCAGCAGCCATACTAATTTGACCATTAGTATTGTTATATGATACAGGAGCAACACCACTTAAGCTTGTTAATCCTATAGGGGTAACACCTAATACTGTGTTTATTGATTTATTCTCCCAAAGTTGAGTAGAGGTATTAAAAAATATACCATCATTATTTGATGGAGTTTGTGCTAAAACATTATGTATTTCATCTAATTCATAGCCATTTTGAATTTTTACTTCAATTGATCCTAGAGTTGGATGGCTTCTAACTACTACACCTACATATACTAAATGAGCAGGTGCATATTGTTTAGTAGTAGTATAAGTTCCAGCAATTGTTGAACTAAGGTATAATTGTGCACCTTCTGCAACAGATTGTGTATCTAAATTATCTAATTTACCAGCTATAACTACATACCCTGAAGCATTATTTGCTATGTCAGTTTGTAGAAAACCAAATGTTTGTGCAGAATATATATCACTTGTAGCAATAGCCTTAGCTATTGTTGGTAAATTACCTTGAGCACCATTGATATAAACAATAGTACCCTTAGTCATAGTAGCACCACTTCTATTAGTTACTTGTGTTACAAGTCTTTTAGCTTCGTCAAAAGTGGTAGGAAATGTTACTAAAGAACCATCACCTGCTACATATTGAGCAGAAGTACCTGCAAAGCCAATATTTATATTGCCACTTGATGTAACAGGGCTACCTGTAATATTTAAAGCAGCAACTGATTCAGTTATTCCTACACTTGTAACAGTTCCAGATCCATTTGTTGTCCAAGTAGTAGCATAGTTAGTAGCACTTGTTTTAGTCAAAACTTGACCTGTAGTTCCACCAGTTGGAACCCCTTGACCAGCAGGACCAGTAGGGCCTACTTCACTCACCGTTATTGTTACATTGTCCTCAACAACTGTTAAATTTATCATTCTAGTTAGTTTATTTTAGTCACATCTTCATAAATTATAAAAATACCCCATATATAAGTTTTCTCAGTCCCATCAGAAAACTTAATAGCCATATCATATACATATGATCCAGCATCTATACCTACATTATAAGCAACATTTATTACATTGCTACTTGCTCCAGATATAGTAATACCACTTCCTATGGTTAAAGTAGCTAAAGCATCTGTTGAATTAGCCTTTTTTCTAATCTGAATCTTTACAGTTGCCCCTACTAAGCTAATAGGAGTGGTTTCGTTTAATAAAGTAAAGGTATTGTTCCAAGTGTCATTTTTCCATATTTGGATGTTATATTGGGCAGGTTTAAAGTCAGCATTAGCGTAAGAAGACATTATATATAATTTTTACAAATTTAATCAATTTTTTTAACAGGTACTATAAATGTAAGGTGGTGAAGTATTTACCTTGGCATTTAAGTAAATTGAACCATTTGCATAAAATTGAGTAGAATATGGGGCAGATTGACCACAATAACCACTATATCCTCCACCATTACCTACTCCAAATTGTACATTAACATTGGAAGGATTTTGAAAACCAAAATAAATAGTACCACCTTCAGGAACTGTTATACTTCCTAAATTAGAATATGTAGGATTACCAAGAGTTGTTATAGTTTTTTGTACCCAAGTATTATCTCCTATTTTATATTTTATTTTAATAACCTCTGCTGGACTGCTATAACTTGCCCTAGCATATATAGTAACTGAATATGAAGGTAAAGCTACAATATCTTGATAAACAGGACATTCATTGTTAGCATATCCTGATAAGTATGAAGTTTGTACATAGTAATAGTTTTTTACACCTAATGCAGTAGCGATTCTATCTGAAGTATATGGATATGCTCCATTTGGTATTAAACCTGAAATAGAATCTAAATTAGCATAAGTAACTAAAGCATTTGTATTTAAACTCATTTCAATTTATTTTCTAGTTCTAAAATTCTTCTTTCTAAAGCAGCAATTTTTAAAGTGTGAATATCACTATAATTAACTACTAATTCACTATCACCACTAACTGCTTCAGGTACAAATTCTTTAACTTGTTGTGCAGAGTATCCATATCTTATTGAAGTATTGTCTTTTCTATTAAATTTAATAACATCAATACCTTTAACTTCAATAATAGGATTTGTTTCTAATACGTTTTTAAATCTAATATCTGAGTATTCATAAAAAGCAATAGCGTATAAATAACCAAAGGAATCTCTATAAGCTATTGTATTAGCAGTTCCTGCAGTAGTAGGATTATTAAATCCACTAATTGAACCTGCACTAGTTGCATAAGCAGAAGAACCTGCAGATGTAATATAACCTGAAGGGTTTGTAGAATTATAAGGAGTATATCCTAAAACACTAGTTATATCACTTGAAGATACACTTGTATTACCTATAACTCTTCCTTTAGTATCAATATTTATTTTAACAAAATCAGAACCACTACCCTGTGTTATTGTAGCTAATGTAAGAACAGGGTTTAATGTTGTTGCACCATTTGAAGTACCTGTAACATCACCGCTAGGATTAAAGAATATACTTTGATTTCCTGTTAAATAAGAACCAGCAGGTTGTTTGTTGTTAAAAGTATTCCAATCACTAGAAGTTAAATATCCTGACTGACTCGTATTAGCAACATTTATAGTAAAAGTTCCATAAGTTGTATTATAAAATAAAGGATTTACTGCACTTAATGAAGTTAAAGCAATATATCCATTTGGGTTAGTAGCATTATATGGTGTGTAACCTAATGTACTTGTAATATCACTTGAAGATACACTTGTATTTCCTATTACTCTACCTTTTGTATCTAGTGTTATTTTTACAAAACTAGAACCTGTTGATTGAGTAATTGTATTTAAAACTAAAGTAGGATTCAAATTAGTATTTCCTAAAGAAGAACCTGATACATCACCTAAATAAGTTTGAAAATTTATATTTTGATTAGCAGTTAGATATGCTCCTGCAGGTTGTTTATTATTGAATGTGTTCCAATCTGCAGAAGAAACATAACCTGAAGTTGAAGTATTAGCTTGGTTAATTGAAAAAGTTCCAAATGTAGTATTATAGAATAGTGGATTAACTGCACTCAAAGAAGTTAAAGTAATATATGCACTTGAATCTGTACTACCATCTGCCTTTAGAAATTGACTAGATGTTCCACCACTTTTAATTAAAGAAGATGCAGTAACTGATGAACTAAATCTTCCTGTACCTGTTACATCTAAAGTGTATGTTGGTGATGTAGTATTTATACCGACATTACCTATGTTACTCATTGTCATTTTCTCAGTTGTTCCAATATACCATCTATAACCTCCACCATTATTACTTCCTGTTTGAAACCATATATCATAAGCACCATTTCTTATTGAAGATAGACCAATTCCATAATTATTAACTGTAGTAATTCCATTTAAAGAATATACTGTTCCATTTGTTAAAGTATTATCATTTGTAGGACTTGTTATTGTATTATTTGCAATAACTTGATTTATAGAATTTAAATATGTGTTTGCAGTTACACTATTAGAGAATGTAGCACTTGTTCCACCTAAAGCACCTGTAAGAGTACCACCTGATAATGGTAAATAAGTACTTGCAGCACTACTTGTTGTTAAGTAAGTACTATTATCATAACTTATAGTAGTGCCGCTTATCTTTACAAAACCTGTTCCGTTTAAAGCTGCTTGTTTATTATTAAAAGTATTCCAATTAGTAGAACTTAAATACCCATTAGTAGATGTACTTGCTTGAGATATAGTAAATATACCTGTAGTACTATTGTATGATAAAGGAGTAGTTGCACTAAAGGCACTTCTAGCTCTATCATTGCTATAGTATAAATTAGTAGAACCTTCGGTAACTAAATCAGTATTGTAATCGCCACTAGCAGCAATAACGGTACCTGTTCTACCAAAAACACTAGATACCGAACCAGTAGCTGCTGAGTAAATAGGAATGTTCAAAATACCTGTAATACTACTGTAAGTAGCAGCACCACTTGTTCCTATTGTTGTCAATATTAAACTTGAACCACCACCAGAAGATGATAAAACACCACTTGTTAATGTTAAACCACTACCAATAGTAATTTTATTAACGTTACCACTGTTATCACCACCAGCAAGTACATTTCCTGAACCAGCTAGTATGTTTCTAAGTACTAATTGTGCCATATTATTTAAATAATGCTCTTATATGTTCTTCAGCCGATAATGACGATCCGAATGTTAAAATACCTGTAGTTGAGTTAAATCTTACATCTTCTGCATCTAAAGTAACAGGATTAATATCTTGTACTTCTACACCACCTCTAGTTACACTAAAACAAGAAAATCCAATAGCACCAGGAAGATTTACTGTTGTTTCACCGCCTGTAGCTGTATAATCATACATCTTAACTATTTGACTACTTATGTTTATTCCTTGTTGTGTAACAGCTACACCATCTATTGAATAACCTCCTGTGCCTTGTAAAGATACGCTATAAGTAGATGTGTTTTCTACTGGACCAGTTAATGATACGTTAGTTATGTTAGCTAATCCTGTAAGGATAGTATATCCTAATAAACCACTGCCAGTTCCGTTATCGTTATCTATAGAAAACTTAATTGTAATTGGAGTCCTATCTAATACTAACTGCAATAAATATGCGTAGTTATAGTTATCACTAAGTGAAACAAAGCCATCGCAGTTAACTGACCAAGTAATTACATCACTTTTATATTCTCTAAACCAAGCCGATGTTTGACTAGTTACTTCAACTTGATCTACACTAGTTTCAAATGAGCAACTAGTTGCAGCACCAAAAGGTACAGCAATACTTGTAGTTGGGTTAAAATAATATAAAACTATATTAGTTCCATTAATTACTGATGCCATATTGTTTAAATTAGGTCGTTAAATGATGTTAAATAGCCATAAGTGGCTGTAATATTAGTGTTTGAAATTTGTAATAAAGTAGCATTAGTTTTGTCTTCAGCATAATTAGTTGTAGAATTACCTAGCATATATGAATTACTTGCTATATTAATACTACTTGGATCTGTATCTGTCGCCTTAAATAATTTGGAGGCATTTAATATTCCATTAGCTGTAGAAAAACTAGATAAATCACAATCAATATTTATTATATTTTTACCATATATGTTAATGTACTTCTGCATTAATAACAATAATAAACTTCCATAAGTTGTTGCTACTCCATATTCATACCAACCACCTGCATAAACATTATTACTTAAAACAAACATACCTATTTCACTAGGATTATTAATTTGTTTATAATATTTGTAGTCGGGACCTAATAAACTTTGCTCAACACCTTGAAGATCAGTTAGAACTTCTTGAAATAAATTAGACATATTTGCCTTTA
>Ga0209499_1002986_pt1 | contig 10558 bp, 6 predicted proteins | sample C_130208_EF_Meta_FD_187306 | JGI IMG/M metagenome (GOLD analysis project Ga0209499, IMG submission 187306) | Freshwater microbial communities from Lake Croche, Canada to study carbon cycling - C_130208_EF_MetaG (SPAdes) (version 2) | ecosystem: Environmental > Aquatic > Freshwater > Lake | place...
GCCTTCGCGCGGCATGAGGGAATCGAGTCCATCCCGGTGTTGGATGAGCGCTCGGCGGCATTTTTCGCCCTGGGCCTGGCGCGGCGGCACCGCCGTCCGGTGGTCCTGCTTTGCACCAGCGGCACAGCCGGGGCGAATTATTACCCCGCGGTGATCGAGGCGCAGGAGAGCGGCGTGCCGTTGCTCATCCTCACCGCCGACCGCCCGCCGGAAATGCGGGAGTGCCGCTCGGGCCAGACGATCGACCAGCAGAAACTCTATGGCAGTCACGTGAACTTTTATCACGAGCTCGCCGTGCCGGTCGCGAGCCGACCGATGCTGCGGTATCTGCGACAGACGCTAGCGCACGCCGTGGAGCGCACGGAGTTCCCCGTGTCCGGTCCCGTGCACCTCAATGCGCCGTTCCGCGATCCCTTGCCGCCAATCGAGGATGGCAGCGCCTCCGCGCTCAAGGAAACCCTGGATGAGGCGGAGTTCTTCAGTGGAGTTCAGCCGCCACTGCGCACCCTTGCGCGGTTGGAATCGCTCGATTTCCCGGCCGCCAGCCGCGGCCTCATCGTTGTGGGCCCGTGCGAGGACGGTCTGTCGCCGGTGGATATTGGCATCATCGCCGGTTTGGCGCGGGACACGGGCTGGCCGGTGCTGGCCGACACGCTGTCGGGCCTCCGCGGTGACGCCGGTCACTTTCCTAATCTGGTTACGCGGTATGACGCCATTGTGCGCAGTACGGTGGCCGGCTCCAAACTGAAGCCGGACATGGTGCTGTGCCTCGGCGGGTGGCCCACGAGCAAATCATTGCGCGCGTGGCTCGAGGCGTGCGCCCCCGAAGTCTGGCTGGTGACGGCGCGGGCGCAGAATCTCGATGCCCTGCACCTGACCACGCATCACGTCCGCGGCGGATTGCGGGCGTTGGTGGGCAGCGTGGTGGTGGAGGGGAAGGGACCGGCGGATTTCGCCGAGGCGTGGCGCAGGGCGGAGGCGGCGGCCGGGGCGAGTCTCACGCGCGCGCTGGCGAAGGCGCCGGAAAATTTTGAAGGCCGGGTGACGGTGGCGCTGGCGCAACACCTGCCCAAGCTCACGCCGGTATTCGTGGCGAATTCCATGCCGGCGCGGGACGTGGAGTATTTCTGGCCGGGCACGGACCGGGCGCCGCAGTTCTTCTACAACCGCGGGGCGAACGGCATTGACGGCACGCTGTCGACGGCGCTCGGGGTGGCGCACGGCCACCGGCCGGCGGTGCTGCTGACGGGCGACCTGGCGCTGTTGCACGACGCGAACGGGTTTCTGATCGGACCAAAATTCAAGGGCAGCCTGACCATCGTGCTGATCAACAACAACGGCGGCGGTATTTTTGAACATCTCGCGGTGGCCGCATTCAACCCGCCGTTCGAGGAGTTTTTTGCCACGCCCCAGGCGGTGGATTTCAGGAAACTTTGCGCGGCCCACGGGGTGGGCCATACGCTCGTCCGCGACGGAGCGCACTTCACGGGGTTGATCGCCAGGCTGCCGAAGAGCGGGATTCGCGTGCTGGAACTGCGGACCGACCGGAAGAACGATGCCGCCTGGCGGAAGAAGATTTTCGCCGCGGCGGCGAAGGCGGCGGAACGGGCGGTCTGACAAGGAGCCGCGGAGCCCCTACAGCTACAACTGCAGCGGCAGGCCGATCTCGATGATCTGCGACGGCGTGATCTGGTAATAATCCTTGGCGGGCCGGGCGTTGCGGCTGAGGAAGGCGTAGAGGCTCTTCTGCCACTCCCACATCTTGGCGTTGCCGCCGCTGATGATCATCTCGCGGTTGAAAAAGTATGTCGTCGCCTGCGGGTTGATGGGGACGTGGAGCGCCTTGATCCGGTCCATGAGCTCGGCGACATTGGGCGACTGCATGTAGCCGTAGCGGCCCACTGCGCGCCAGATGCCCTCGCCGACCTCGGTGAGGGTGAGTTGCTCGGTCGCCGTTACCGTGGGCACCTCCTCGGTCATGATGCTGAGCAGCACGACGGTCTGGTGCAGGGCGCGGTTGGACTTGACGTGGTGCAACAGCGCGATGGGCGTGCCCTTCGGCGAACCGACCATGAAGACGGCGCTGCCGCCGACACGGGTGACGTGTTTGCTGCGGGCGATGGTGGTGAGTTCGGTCTCAGTGACATTGTTGCCGTAGACGCGCTGGAAGATCTCCGTGCGGCCGATCTTCCACGTATACATGATGGCCAGAAGCGTGGCCCCGATGGCGAGGGGCAGCCAGCCACCGTCCGCGATCTTATGGGCGTTGGAGAGGAAGAAGGCCAGGTCGATGAGCAGGAAGCAGCCGCAGAGCGGGCCGGTGAACCACAGTGGCCAGTTCCAGTTGCTCCGCGTGACGAGGAAAAAAGCGATGGTCGTAATGGCCATGGTGCCGGTAACGGCGATGCCATAGGCGGCCGCCAGATGGCTGCTGGAGCCGAATGCGGCGACAGTGAAGATCGAGCCGACGGCCAGCAGGGTGTTGACGAGCGGCACGTAAATCTGCCCGGAATGCTCGGCATTGGTGTGCTTGATCATCAGCCGGGGAAAATAGCCGAGCTGGATGGCCTGGCGGGTGAGGGAATACGCGCCGGAGATGAGCGCCTGGCTGGCGATGACCGCTGCGGCGATCGAGAGGCCGATCAGCGCACCGCGGATCAGGCCCACCGGGGCGAGGGCAAAGAAGGGATTTTCGACCGAGAGCGGATGGCCGAGGATGTAGGCCCCCTGGCCGAAATAATTCAGGACGAGGCCCGGAAACGCCGCACCGTACCAAGCCAGGGTGATTGAGCTGCGGCCGAAGTGGCCGAGATCGGCGTAAAGCGCCTCAGCCCCCGTGACGGAGAGCACGACGGCACCCAGCAGGGCGGAAACCACGAGCGGACTGTGCTCCAGCAGGGCGAGGCCGTAGCGGGGGTTGAGCGCGCGCAAGACCTCGGGGTATTGGGCGATATGCCAGCCGCCGAGCATGGCGAGCACGGCGAACCAGACGAGCATGATTGGCCCGAAGATCCCGCCAATTTGCTTGGTGCCCTTGTGCTGGAACCAGAACAACGCGGCCAGGATCGCGCACGCGATCCAGACCACATACGGGGTGAAGGAGACACTCACGGCCTCGAAACCCTCAGCCGCGCCGAGCACCGAGATGGCGGGCGTGATGACCCCGTCGCCGTACAACAGGGCGGCGCCGATGAGGATCAGCAGGACCGCGACGGCGGAGGCCCGCTTTTTGCCGGAGGCGGCGTTGGTTTCCGAGCTGGCATGGATCAGCGCCAGCAGGGCAAAGATGCCGCCCTCGCCATGGTTGTCGGCGCGGGTGACGTAATAGAGGTACTTGACGCTGACGATCAGGAAGAGGGACCAGAAGATGAGGGACAGGATGCCAAGGACGCCGGCGGCGCGTTCCACGTTCGGCATGTGCGCGAGGCACTCCTTCATCGTGTAGAGCGGGCTGGTGCCGATGTCACCGAAGACCACGCCGAGGGCGCCGATGGTGAGCCCGATTCGGGCGCTAGTGCGTAAGGGCAGGGGGGAGCGGGTAGACATTCGTTATGGTCGCCGACAGGGAAGCGGGCTTTGAGGGCGGTTTCCAGTCAAATGCCCTTCGCCGTAATACCCGGCTTAGGCCCAGTGTAACCTATTGGGTTACATTGACGCCGGGTTCGCCACGGGGGTAGGGGGGAGGGGGGGGCGGTGGGACTCCCATCGACAACGGCGGCTTTTTTTCTACCGTGGCAGCATGAGCCTGCCCAAATGGAAGGTCGCGAAGACCTACACCGACATCCTGTACCACAAGGCCGACGGCATCGCGAAAGTCACAATCAACCGCCCGGCGAAGCGCAACGCGTTCCGGCCGGAGACGGTTTCGCAGATGTATGAGGCCTTCACGGATGCCCGGGAGGACCCGACCATCGGCGTGATTCTGCTGACCGGGGCGGGACCGCACACGGACGGCAAATACGCCTTCTGCGCCGGCGGCGACCAGAGCGTGCGGGGCCATGCCGGTTATGTCGGTGGCGACGGGGTGCCGCGGCTCAATGTCCTCGACCTGCAGAAACTCATCCGCTCGATCCCGAAGGTCGTGATCGCGCTGGTGGCGGGCTACGCCATCGGCGGCGGGCATGTGCTGCACCTCGTGTGCGACCTGACCATTGCAGCCGACAACGGGATCTTTGGCCAAGTTGGGCCGAAGATGGGCAGTTTTGATGGCGGCTTTGGCGCGAGTTATCTCGCGCGCATCGTGGGCCAGAAGAAGGCGCGCGAAATCTGGTTTCTTTGCCGGCAGTACGATGCGCAGCAGGCCCTGGAAATGGGGCTGGTCAACACCGTGGTCCCCGTGGCGGAACTCGAGGCCGAGGGGGTGAAGTGGGCGAAGCAAATCCTTGAGCATAGCCCGCTCGCGATCCGGCTGCTGAAGAGCGGCTTCAACGCCGAACTCGACGGTCAGGCCGGCATCCAGGAACTCGCGGGCAACGCCACGCTGCTTTACTACATGAGCGAGGAGGCGAAGGAATTTCACTCGGCCCAGCGCGAAAAACGGAAGCCCGACGCCAAGAAATTTCCCTGGCTGCCCTGAACCAGGAACCGCGCGTCCTGGTCCGGGCGGCGCGGGTGAGCGTGGCCCTCGGCCGGGTCAGCGCAGCAGCCGGAACGAATTCAGGAAGTGTAGCACGTCCACGTCGTTCTCCGAGCCGGCGGGTCCGACATAGATCAGGGCATACAGCCGGTCGCCCACGATGTAGAACCGGCACCGGCAGACGCCCTTGGATTCATTGGCCGTGAAATCGACGAGCATCTCGCGCCCCGCCACGTCGCCCAGTTGATACACAACGAGTGAGCGGATGACGCCATGGATGTTAGCCGCCCCGCCTTGGGCCGCGCCATCGTACAACTTGGCCAAGTCTTTTCCTGCCAGTGTGCCGGCCGCGAAATCACTGTACTGCACGATCTCGGCGGTCGTCACGTTGTCATGCAGGAGAACGTAATTCGTGATTTTCCCCGTCGCCGCCGCCGACTCGGTGGTCGAGCGGGTAGCCGGCTGGGCAATGTCCACGGTATACCGGCCCGCGTCATCCACGATCGTCTCGGACCGGGCGGTTGAAACAGAGAGCGCCAGCACGGAAACGATCAGGGCGAAAGACCGGCACGCAGCTGACATGGGGACAATCAATCAGACTTTCCGGGCCCTGCCAAGGGAGCAGGCCGGCCGGGTGTAGCCGAACGGCCCGTGATCTGGTGCGAGGGCGCCGGCTTACTTGCCGAGGCTCTTCCGCAGGTCGGCCAGCTGATTGGCGCTGCCGAGGAGGACGTTGCGGCTGGCGATGAACTTCGCGTATTCCTCGATGAAGATCTTGCCGGCCGGCCGGAAGTCGAAGTCGCCGGGGTTGTCGCGAAAATATTCACGGTGCACGCGGGTCCAGACCAGGCGGCCGTCGGTGTCGATGTTGACCTTGGTCACGCCGAGCTTGGCGGCCGGGAGGTACTCGTTGGGGTCCACGCCCATCGACCCGGCGATCTTGCCGCCGGCGGCGTTGATGCGCGCCACCTCGTCCTGCGGAACGGAAGACGAGCCGTGCATGACGAGCGGGAAGGAGGGGAGAAGGGCCTTGATTTTCTGCAGCACATCGAAGTGCAGGGACTGCCGGCCTTTGAACTTGAACGCGCCGTGGGAGGTGCCGATGGCGCAGGCGAGGGAGTCGCAGCCGGTCTTGGCCACGAAATCTTTGGCTTCATCGGGATTGGTGAGCATCGCGTGGCCCTCATCCACCTTGATGTCCTCCTCGACGCCGCCGAGCATGCCGAGCTCGGCCTCGACGGAGATACCCTTGGCGTGGGCCTTGTCCACGACGCGCTTGGTGATGGCGACATTCTGATCGAAGGACTCGTGGGAGGCGTCGATCATGACGGAGCTGAAGAAGCCCGAGTCGATGCACTCGAAGCAGGTCTGCTCGTCACCGTGGTCGAGGTGGACGGCGAAAATGGCCTCGGGGAAAATCTCCCCGGCGGAGCGGATGATGGCCTCCAGCATGCGCTTGTCGGTGTATTTGCGCGCGCCCTTCGAAATCTGGATGATGAACGGTGCCTGGGAGGAGATGCACCCCTTGAACAGGCCCATGGCCTGCTCGGCGTTGTTGATGTTGTAGGCACCGACGGCGTACTTGCCGTAGGCGTGTTTGAAGAGCTGGCCGGTGGTGACGATCATGGGCGGAGGGATTAAACGATTCCCGCGACTATCCCGCGCTCAAAACAGCGCGACAAGCTTTTCCTTGCCGAACTGTGTCAGCGGGGGCGCGGCAGCAGACTTCGGCGGTCGGGGTTTCGCCCCGATATCCGGAATCAGAGATCGGGCGTAAAGCCCGACCTGCAGGATGCAAACGGGTTCAGCTTGAGGGTGACTATCCTCCGCCCGGGCTGTCTTTGGCCGGTGGCGGTGTGGCGGTCGTGCCGCCGCTGGCGGAGCCGGGGTTGCGAAACTGGTTGCGCATGGCGGCTTGCAACTGGGTCTGCGCCTGCTGGGTGGCTTGCAGCTGCTGCAGGGCGGTCACCTGGGCAGGGGCGAGCACCGTGGCGGCCTGCGTGATGGCGTCGTTGGTGACGGGACTGGTCTGGCCGGGTCCGCCGATACCGAAGGCGGTGGTGACCGTGGCGCGGAGATTGTTGGCCGTGGAATTAGTGGCGGCAGGCGTGTTCGCGGCGAGAATCGAGACCATCTGCTCGGTCTGATCGGCGGTGAGCGGCGTGTTGGTGTAGCTCAGGGACTGCGAGAGCTGGTTAACCACATTTCGCTGCGGGAGGGTTTGCTGGTATTGCTGATACCGGGCGTAGCTGGCATCGCCGAGGGTCGCCTTGAGGCTGCGGTCGGCCTCGGCCTGGGCATCAGTGATCAATTGCTGAAAGTCCTCCGGGTCGGTGCGCGGGTTGATGCCCTGGGCGCGGGCGGCGGCGAGGGCGTCGGTCATCGCGGCTTGTTTTTCCACGAGGAGATTCTTGAACTGCTCGAGCTGGGCCGGGCTGAGGTTGAGATTCTTGAAGAGGGTGGCGAAGCGCGCATCGAGCCCGGCCCGCTGCTGGATGGCCATGAGCTTCTGGATCTCGGGCTTGTCCAGCAGGGCGATGAAATTGCCGGCCATGTTAGAGCGGTTCCCGCCGCGACGGTCGCCGCCGGGACCAACCTCCGGGCCGTCGGCGGGATCGCCGTTGCCGGAGTCACGCTTGGCGGCGAGCGAGGCCTCAAGCTCATGCTTGCGCTTTTCCGCCGCCCACAGGCGCTGCTGCAGGTCGGCGCGCTCGTCGTTGTTCAGGGCGGAAGCGCGCAGCGCAACCAGTTCCTGATACTGGCGCCAAGCAAGGGTGCCACCGCCGAGGGTGGTCAGGACCAGCAACAGGAGGAGGTAGTTTTTCGGGGTGTTCACACGCGGGAAGTGACGCGCGCGCGGAGCGGAAGTTACCGGCGTGACCGGGCCGGCTCAGCGCGGCGGAAACTCGAAGTCGGCTTTGGCCTTGGTCTTCGAGAGCACCAGAAAGGCGCTGAACGGCTGCAAGCGCTTGGACATGAGTCCCTCAATGAGATTGGTGCGGCCGGTCTCCATCAGCTGTTTGACCTCCTCGATGGGGATCTCCTTGGCGCAGATGTGACGCTTCATCGTGAAGACGATGCGGTTGTCCTGCTCGGGCTTGCGCACGTAATAGGAGTCGGCGGTCTGGACGAGCTCACCGCCCTGGTGGGATTTGCTCGGGCCGATGAGAACGGCCTTGGAGAGATCAGGGGGAGTGCGGGCTTTCCGGGCGATGGGGTTGCCGTCTTTGTCGAGTTTCGCGGCGCGCGGCGGGAATTCCCAGGAGATCTTGGGGCCCTCGCGCTTGAGGAAGGCGCTGAACGGCCGGCCCTTCTTTGAGGTGAAATTCTCGATCAGGTCGGATTTTCCCTCGGAGACGATTTTGATGACCTGCTCCTGCAGGATGGGCTTCTGGCACATCAGGCGGCCGATGCGGAAGGTCTGCTTCCAGGCGTCGCCCTCCCTTTCGCGCAGCACATATTGCGAGCCGACCTCGCACAGTTCGGCGCCGGTTTTCGGGTCGGTCCAGAACGGCGTGAGCGTGGCGACGTCGAACTTGTCGCCGAAATCGTACTCGGTCTTCCATTTGCCCTTCTCCTCGTCCTTTACGAGCTTGAGGACGGCGTTGAAGCGGTTGCGGGTCTTGGCGGAAATGAAGCCGTCGAGCGGGCCGATGGAGCGATTGGCGACGAGTGTGCGAATTTCCTCCTCCTCCATTTTGCGTCCACCGATGACCTTGTAGACCATGAACTCGCCGTCCTGGGACTTGTAGCCCCGGAGGGTTTCGCGAAGCGGCTTGCCGTCGGTAGGCGAGGGGATGTCGGTGACGCGGGCGATGGAGTCGTCCTCCTCAAAGTTCTTTACGCGGTCGATGATGCCCCGGGTCTGCTCGATGACCTCGTCCATGAACTGGGTGCGGGAGAACTTGTCATGCTCCATCTGGCGGAGCTTGAACTCCCACTCGCCGGTCATGGCGGGCAGGGTGAGGGCGTCGGCCTTCACGGCGGAGAGGAACTGGAGCAGTTGCTCGGCCTTGGCGGTCGGGATGAGGTCGCGCTGGGCGCGGTCCATGTACTTCTGGTTGATGAGACCGTCGATCGTGTCGGCGCGCGTGGCCGGGGTGCCGAGGCCGCGTTCCTTCATCGCCTCGGCGAATTCCTCATCCTCGATGAGCTTGCCGGCGCCTTCCATGGCGGAAAGCAGCGTGGCCTCGTTGTAGCGCGGCGGCGGCTTGGTGGTCTCGGAGTGAAGCTTGGACTCGGCCGTTTTTGCCTTGGCGGGCGAGCCGTCGGCGGCGGTGAGGGCGGGCAGGGCCTTGGAGTCGGTGGCGTCGTCGTCCACCGTGGTCTTGCCATAAACGGCGAGCCAGCCGGGGGCGGTGAGGACCTTGCCCTCGGTCTTGAACTCGTGTTTCGCGACCTGGCTGGTGCGCGTGGTGATGTCGAATTCCGCCGCCGGGTAGAACGCCGCGACGAAGCGCCGGGCGATCATGTCGAACACCTTGGCCTCCATCTCATCGAGGTTCTTGGTCTCGTGCGCCGTCGGGATGATGGCGAAGTGGTCGGAGATCTGCGCATTATTAAAAATGCGCTTGTTGGGCCGCAGCCAGCCCTCGCTCAGGACCTTGTGCGCGTGGACGCCCAGCTCGCCGGGGAGATTGTTGAGCGTCTCGCGCACGGTGGGGATGTAATCCTCCGGCAGCGCCCGCGAGTCGGTGCGGGGGTAGGTGATCATCTTGTGGCGCTCGTAGAGGGCCTGGGCGATCTGGAGTGTCCGGCGGGCGGGCAGGCCGTAGCGGTTGTTGGCCTCGCGTTGGAGCGTGGTCAGGTCGTAAAGCCGCGGCGAAGCCTGGGTGCTGCCTTTCTTCTCCTCAGTGACGCTGGCGAGGGGCTGGCCGGCGCAGGCGGCGGCGACGGCCTCGGCGAGGGCCTTTTCCCAGATGCGGTCAATGCGGTCGTGGTCGTCGTTCTCGGCCCGCTTGAAATTGGGGCGCTGGTAGACGCCCTCATAGCTGCCCTTGGCGACCGCAAAGGTGGCGGTCACGCGCCAGAAGGCGCGGGGCTTGAAATTCCGGATTTCGAGCTCGCGGGCGTAAACGATGGCGAGGGTGGGCGTCTGGACGCGGCCGACCGAGGCGACATTGCCGGCGCGGGAGCCGAACATGCGCTTGGTGAGCGCGCGGGTGCCGTTGATGCCGATGAGCCAGTCGCTCTCGCTGCGGCAGCGGGCGGCATCGGCGAGACCGGACATCTTCGCGCCATCACGAAGGTTCTTGAAGGCCTCCTGGATGCCGCCGGTCGTCATGGTCTGCATCCACGCGCGCTTCACGGGCAGCTTGGATTTGGTCAGCTGGTAGAGATAGGCGAAGATGAGCTCGCCCTCGCGGCCGGCGTCGCAGGCGTTGATGACCGTGCCGATGTCCTTCCGGGCGAGGAGCTTCTTCAGTGCGGCGTAGCGGTCCTTCGACTGCACAATGGGCTTAAGGCCGAATTTCTTCGGGATGATGGGCAGGGTCTCGAGCCGCCAGAAGCCGTAAAGTTTCTTGTCGATGTCCTCCGGCATCTCGAGTTCCACGAGGTGGCCGAGGGCGTAGGAAATGACCAATTCGTCGTTCTCGTAGTGCTCCCCCTTCTTGGGGATTTTGCCGAGGGCCTTGGCCAGATCGGCCGCCACGGACGGCTTCTCGGCGATGATGAGTGACTTCATGAGCCGCGAGCCGTTAGGCCCCGCGCGCGGTGATTTCAAGGATTAGTTTTTCCGCGCGCCAAAACCGCAGCCGCAATTTTCACGCAATCCCAGAGGAGAAACGCGCCCGTGATCAGGCCGGAAGTTTCGGCGTCTCGGCCAGGGCGGTGTCAAGCGCGGTGATCAACGCCGCGATGGTGGCGTCGGTTTCGTCGCCCATGTTCGAGATGCGGAACGTCTTGCCCTTCAGCTTGCCGTAGCCGCCGTCGATCACGAGGCCGTGCTTCGACTTGAGAGTTTTGTTCAGCGCGGCGAGA
>Ga0209499_1002988_pt1 | contig 10552 bp, 10 predicted proteins | sample C_130208_EF_Meta_FD_187306 | JGI IMG/M metagenome (GOLD analysis project Ga0209499, IMG submission 187306) | Freshwater microbial communities from Lake Croche, Canada to study carbon cycling - C_130208_EF_MetaG (SPAdes) (version 2) | ecosystem: Environmental > Aquatic > Freshwater > Lake...
AAGGAGCTAAAAAAATCGTTTCGAAGCGTACTTCTTAAAATTGAGTATCCAAACATTCCCGGACTCAAAGGCTTTAAGTTTTGAAAATTTTTATCGTGCACAGAAGCAGGTGTTTCTTCAAAATTAAACCATTCAAACTCTTGACTAAAGAAGGGAGTAAATCCCGCATTTTGCGCTTGGGCAATCACCATCTTCAATAGATTTCGGGGACAAACAGCCGCGCTATTTTTGGGAGAATCGACTAATTCACACAAAAAAAAGGGTACATTATTTTCCCAAGGAATCATTCTAAAAGTAGACATATCAATGCGGGCTGGGGCGTCTGGATAGCCTGAATGCCAACCGGTATACGTTGAATTTTCGTAGGCGACATCGGCCATATCCCAACCAAAGACCACGTTACAAAATCCCATTTCAGATGTGACAACGGACAAAAACTTTTCGGTACTGATGTATTTTCCACGTAAGACTCCATCAATATCGACGATCGCTAGTTTGACTCGTTGGTCTGGATGCTCCCGCACATAATCAAGAATCTGATTTTCAGTCATCATAAAACAGGTTTTTTTGGAACAAACAATTTAAAAAGAAGGAAGCAAATTAGGATGATCCCTGCATAAATAAAAAACAAATTTAAATTATTGTACGCGATTAGAATGAACGCTCCCCCAGAAATAATTAAGGCGCAAATCGGCGTCCAAGGGTACAGCGGCACGGAGAAAGGTCGGGGTAAATGAGGTTCATTTTTACGCAAGCGAAGCAAAGAAAGCATGGCAATAAAATAGAGGGTCAAAGCCCCCATCACTGAAATGGTAATAATATCGGCTGTTTTATTGGTCAATAATGCCAGAATACCAATTCCCATATTGAATAAAAGGGCGTTAGTTGGCGTCAAAAATTTAGGGTGTAATTTTCCTAAAAAACGTGGGGCAAAACCTTTAAAACCAAATTCGTATGTGGATCTACCCGCCGCTAAAATTAATCCATGAAAAGAAGCGACTAAGCCGAAAAGTCCCACGGTCAAAAGTAGATGAAACAACAAGGAATTAGCTCCGACGATTTGACCCATCGCTAATGGAAGCGGCGAATCTGATGTTTCACCGGAAAGTCCATTTTTAAAAACAATCCCTTCCCAACCTCCCACACCTATTGCGCCGACAAATACCAACACACACAAGATCACTAGAGTTAAAAGTGCGGAACCAAAACCGCGTTGAATATCTCTTTGAGGATTTTCAGCCTCTTCGGCCACATTAGCCAAACCTTCAATACCCAAGAAAAACCAAATAGCAAAAGGAAGTGCGGCAATAACTCCGTAAAAACCGTTTGGCCAAGCATTATGTTGCATATTGACCCATTTGAAATGTGGCAGAGTAACGCCCGCAAAAATTAAAATTTCAGCTACGGCGATGATCGTAATGAGTAATTCAAAGGTAGCCGCGGCCTTCACCCCGTACATATTTAGTCCAGTAAAAATCAGATAAGCTGTTAAAGAAATCCACAAGACAGGAATGTCGGGGAAAAATAAATTGAAATATGCCCCTATGCCAAAAGCAATGGCAGGAGGAGCAAAAATAAACTCAATCATTTGGGCTATGCCCGCGATGAATCCCACATGATCCCCAAACGCTTTATTGGCATAATCAAAAACACCACCAGCCTTGGGAATTGCACAGGCTAATTCGGCATATGAAAAACTGAAACAAGTATATAATACGATAATGACAGCCGTGGCAATTGCAAGTCCAAGCGTCCCCCCTTCCTTTAAACCTAAGTTCCAACCGAAATACATACCGGAAATGACATAACCCACCCCTAGTCCCCATAACATTAATGGACTAAGTACTTTTTTCAAATGTGCTTGATTGTCACTTTCGCTTGAATTATCTTGCATTCAAAAGGAATTTTTAAAAAGGATTGTCGAATAAAAGTCAAAATTTAAAAACGTCAAGACCTCTGATTCTTTAAAAACGAATTTAATTAAAAGTTAAAGAATTGAATGCATTTTTTGGAAAATCAAACCTAATTCCCCCAAAATAAATTTTATTATGAAATCAGAAAAACTCATAGAAGACGCATTTGTTGATTGGTTAGAATTGGGAGAAGGAATAAGAAGGAAAGTAATGGCACAAAATGAGGCGATGATGATCGTGAAAGTTGGCTTTGAAACACTGGCCATTGGTACGTTACATCATCACCCACATACGCAAGCATCCTATGTTTCGAAAGGTAAATTTGAAATTACGATTGGTGCCGAAAAGTCAATTTTAGAAGCGGGTGACGTCTATTTTGTCCCTAGTGGCGAAGTTCATGGAGCAGTTTGTTTAGAAAAAGGGGAGTTAATCGACGTGTTCAGTCCTAGGCGTGATGATTTCCTTTAAAATATTGAACTTTTTCCAACTGTTGGAGTTTATAAATTTAATTCCCCCTAGGTATGTCAGAAAAAATCATTGAAATAAAGTCCATTGCAAAAAAATTCGGCTTGTTTGAAGCGGTCAAGGATGTAAGTTTTCATGTCAACCAAGGAGATGTTTTCGGATTTTTGGGACCTAATGGGGCGGGGAAAAGTACGACGATTAGGTGCATGCTTTCTTTGATTAAACCAGATTCAGGAAGTATAGAAATCTTTGGGAAATCCATTTTCACCCATCGAAATGACATATTAGCTCGGACGGGGAGCATCATCGAGAAACCTGATTTTTACAAGTATTTATCGGCCTACCGAAATTTAGAAATATTTTCTAGGCTTTCCCGTTTGAGTCCAAGCAAGCAAGAGATTTACAAAATGCTTGATTTTGTGGGGCTAGGAGGCCGAGAAAAAGATAAATTTTCCGGGTTTTCCCATGGCATGAAACAAAGATTGGGTATTGCTCAGACACTTTTACACAATCCAGATCTGATCGTTTTGGATGAACCGACGACCGGTTTAGATCCCCAAGGTATTATTGACATTCGGAATTTAATCCTTCGTTTAAAAAACGAGCAGCATAAAACGGTGATTTTATCCTCCCATAATTTGGCCGAAATAGAGATCATCTGCAATCGAATGGTGATCATCAACAAAGGAGTTTCGGTGGTAGAAGGTGAAGTAAATGCATTAATGAATCATGAAGATTTAGTCGTTCGGCTTGAAGTATCGGATAAAGAAAAAGCGAAATCAGTCATTCGTTTGAGCTTTCCACAAAATAAAATCACCGACATCAACGAGTTTTCGTTGGAAATTTCCATTGAAAAATCAATGATCAGCGAGTTGAACAAAGACTTGGTCAATGCCGGAATTGGAATTTATTCCATTGAAGCCAAGCGAAAATTAGAGGATTATTTCATTAAAATGGTGAACGCATGATATTCCTAAGAAGCATATTCAATGAAGTAATTAAGATAGCGCTTAAACCTAGAAGCTATCTTGGAATTGCAGCGATCACTGCGCTCGTTGGCGTGATTTTATTTGCCTTAAAATCAGATGGAATGTCCATTATTTCATTTGTCACTTCTTCATTTGAACAGACTTTGAGCTTTGAAGGCAATGTATTAAACGGGAACTTAGTCGCCTTCATTATATTACAAATGCTCATCGTCCAAATTCCATTATTGATTGCGCTGGTGACGGGCGACCTCGTTTCTGGAGAAGCAGCTATGGGAACGATTAGGATGTTGTTAACCCAACCGATTTCTCGGACCCAATTATTACTTTCGAAATTTATTGCAGGAGGCATCTACACGTTGATTGTTATTATTTGGCTAGGTTTTATGTCGGTCATCATGGGAAAATTGCTGTTTGGCACCGGAGATTTAATGGTTTTAAATAGTGATGGATTGGTGATTTTACAAGAGGCGGATGTCAATTGGCGTTATCTGGGTGGATTTTTAGTCGCTTTTTTAGCGCTTTTTACCGTTAGTTCCTTGTCCATTTGTCTGTCGTGTTTTACGGATAATTCGATCGGACCTATCGTGACTACCATGTCCATTATTTTGTTGTTTACCATTATTGGAACTTTAGATGTCCATGTGTTTGATTCTGTTAGGCCGTTATTATTGACCACCCACATGGCCTCATGGCGTTCATTTTTTGAGGATCCCCTACCGATCCTTGACATCAAAAATTCCATCTTAATTTTACTTATTCATAATGTTTTGTTGATTTCCATTTCGATTTATGTATTCAATAAAAAAGATATAACCGCATGATGTTCCGACTCTTTATATTGCTTTTCGTGACTAATATCGTTTGGGGTCAAGATGCCAACAAAACCGTCGCATCTGTCATTAGCCAAATGAACCGTGTCAAAAACTATTCAGTTGATGCCAGAATTAAATCCGATATTCCTTTAATTAAAATTCTTCCTGTGAAAGCTAAAATAGAATTTAAACAGCCTGATGAGATCAAAATGAAAACGCAGGGAATTGCCATTTTGCCTAAAAAGGGGTTTACGGACTTGGCGATTATGTTGAAAAACAAATCGAGTTACACAGCTATTTTCACGGGTTACGAGGTAGTCCAAAAAATCAAAACCGAATCCATTACTCTATTGCCCAGCAATGATGCAGGCGAAATTGTATTGGCTAAAATATGGGTGGACACAGAGGAAGCCCTGATTTTGAAATCTCAAATTACTACACGAAGCAATGGAACCGTGGTCGCTGATTACCAATATGGAAAACAAAAGGAATATGGACTTCCTGATGAATTAACCTTTTCAGTGGATGTCAAAAAGTTTAAAATTCCCAAGGGCGTTGTGGCCGATATCAATCGATCAAAAACAGTAGAGGAACCTAAAAATTCAGGAAAAACAGGAAAGATTAATATACAGTTTTCAAATTACGTGATTAACACGTTATGATGCCAAAGCCTTTCTAAGAAGTTCTACACTTTTACGAACGCCTGTTGACGCAGCTTCTTTCCCCTCAAATTCGATTGAAATATAGCCTTGGTAATTCACCTTTTTTAGAATTTGAATAATGCGTTTATAATCAAGCTCAAGGGAATACCATTCGCCACCTCCATAATAGGTTTTTGCTTGAACAAAGCTCGTTTTCGAAGCAATTTTCTCTAATTTATCGTAGGGTTCCTCCAAGAAATTTCCGGTATCCATCAATAGGCCCAACCAAGGAGAATTGACTGTTTCATGAATTTTTAACATTCCCTCGGGCGTGGAACCCAAGCCCCAATGATTTTCTAAGGCGAGTAAAACACCACATTCTTCAGCTTTAGCCAAACATTGTTGGATCCCATCCACGCACCATTTATATCCATCCGCCTCCGTGTAACCCGGTAAAATTGGTTCAATTCCCCTGTTTTTCATTAAATCATCGAACGATTTGATGGTATTCCAACGGCCTGTATTTAATCGCAAGCAAGGAATTCCCATCTTATAGGCCAATTCAATACAATGAATCGTATGATCTATATGCTTTTGTAATTCAGCTTTATCTGGAGTAACAAAACCCTGATGAATGGACAAACAAGTTAAAGCGATGCCGTTCAGAAATGCATGTTTTTTAATATTTTGCATATAGGCGTTATCCTCGCTTTTCATTTGTCGGTGCAAAATATCTATCCCTTCTAAACCCAAAGCAGCCGCATCGTCAATGACCTTTTCAATCGGAAATTGATCCCCTTTAAAGTGCCAATACGAATAGCTAGAAACACTTAATTTTATTTTAGGTGTTAAAGCCGGTTTTGCGATAATTGGATTAGTTCCTGAAATGGAAGTTAAACCTGAGGCCAAAATGGAGGATTGAAGGAAGTCGCGTCTTTGCATATTAATAAGTTTTGAAAATCTAAGTTAAATAAATAATTGGATTCTCTTATATTTGAATAATAGTCAATAATAAAATGGTCAAAAAAATAGCGCTCATCTTTCTACTCTCAACCCAATTTTCTTTTGCTCAAACCTCAGAAAAAGCTGAAGTCCAACAAGTAATCACGCGCTTTTTTGATGCATTAAGTGTAGCCAATATTCCTCAGATGAAAGCAGAAGTTTCCGATGATTTTATTCTGTTAGAAAATGGGGAAATATGGACGATTGACACACTTGCCAACAAAATATCTAGGCCCAAACCTGAGGGGTACTTAAGGCAAAATTCCTTTATCTTCATTGAGACTAAAATAGATAAAAATCGGGCTTGGATTTATTACAAAAATAAAGCAGAAATAAGTTCAAAAACGAGAAACACAACCATAAAATGGCTTGAATCAGCTATTTTTCGTAAAGAAAAAGGCCGTTGGCATATGGAATTAATGCACTCAACTCCCATGAAATAACCATGAAAAAAATAATTCTTATAGGTCTATTTTTAGGCAGCTTTTCACTATTCGCCGAAAGACAAAAACCCAAAAATTTTCTCATTTTTTTAGTCGATGATCTAGGCTGGCAAGATTTATCCCTCCCTTTTGCGGATAAAAAAACTCCTTGGAATTCCTTATACAGAACACCTAATTTAGAAAAATTAGCCGCGCGTGGCGTTAAGTTTACGCATGCTTATGCCAATCAAAACTGCACTCCTACCCGCGTTTCTTTGTTGACGGGAATGAATGCGCTATCCCACAAAGTAACTTCTTGGACTTTCCAAAAAGACAAAAATCCGAATGAAGGAGGAGATCCCAAATTTGATGTGCCAACCTGGAATATGAACGGGTTAAGTCCGTACGTGAATAAAAATAGTATTCATGCGACCAGCATTGCTACCATCTTATCAGAAAATGGCTATGCAACAATCCATGCAGGAAAGGCACATTTTGGCGCCTATGGAAGCCCGGGTGAAGATCCAAAATTGCATGGGTTCCAAATTAATATTGGGGGTTCGGCGGCAGGCCAACCGGCTAGTTATTCAGGGCTACAAAATTTTGGAAATAAAACGAATGGAGAGCCTAATGACATTCGAGCGGTCCCTAATTTAAATCGATTTTGGGGAAAAGATATTCATTTAACCGAAGCCTTAACCCAAGAAACAATGAGGGTCATGGATTCTGTTTTGACCACAGAAAAACCATTCTTGTTATTGTTTTCAAATTATGCAGTTCACACGCCTATCCAACCTGATCAGCGATTTGTCCAACATTATTATAAGCTGGGAATTGACAGCACTGAAGCAAAGTATGCCTCCATGGTGGAAGGAATGGATAAAAGTTTAGGCGACTGGATGGCGTTTTTGGATCAAAAAAAATTAACCGAAAATACGGTGATTATTTTCCTTTCGGATAATGGAGGACTGACCGATGTGGGAAGAGGCAAACAAGGGAGAAATACCTACAATACCCCACTAAGAAGTGGAAAAACTTCAGGCTATGAAGGTGGATTACGTATTCCATTTGTCGTTTCAGGCCTTGGAAAAAAAGGGAGCATTAATCACGAAAATATTATTGTGGATGATATTTTTCCGAGCATACTCCAACTTACCAACATTAAGCCTAAGGGTAAAATACAGCATGTGGATGGTCTTTCGTTAGTGCCTATCATTCAAAGGAAAAATTCGAATCAAAATCGGTATTTTACTTGGCATCACCCGCACATGAGGACCAATGGATCCCCAGATGTCCAACCCTTTAGCGCCATTCGTCAAGGAGATTGGAAACTTATATTTTTCCATAAAGACCAACATTTTGAATTATACAACACTCGAAAAGACCTATCAGAGAAAAATAATTTATTTAATCTCATACCTGAAAAAGGCGAATTTTTAGCAAAAAAATTGGGCGATAAACTCAGGAGTACAGAGTCAAAAATGCTAATCGATAAGGAAAAGCAAAGAGAAATTATTTATCCCTTTTAATTTCAATTGACAAAAACGGTAATATTATTCGTATTTTTAATGAAACAATCTGCCAAAAAACTCATACGAAAACCCATCGTGAAATAAGCACGCGTGTCGATTTTTTTGCAGCTAATGATCAATCTTCATGACAAATTTAGGAATTAGCTCAGTGCACCATATTGCGATTATTTGCAGCGATTATGCTATTTCAAAAAAATTCTACACTCAAAAATTAGGCCTTTCCATCATCCGAGAAGTATATCGGGAAGCCAGAGATTCCTACAAATTAGACTTGGCACTCGGCGATCAATACATCATTGAACTCTTTTCATTTCCCAATCCTCCAGAAAGAACCTCTCGGCCTGAAGCCTGTGGTTTAAGACATTTGGCATTCCAAGTTAAAGATATCGAAGCAACGGTCCGCCAATTGGCCCTCGTGGATATCAACTCAGAACCCATCCGAATCGATGAGTTTACGGGAAAACGTTTTACATTCATTGCAGACCCCGATGGTTTGCCCATTGAATTTTATGAAATATGAATCGTAACGAAAAAAACCTTTTTCCAAACTTGGATACAATTTTGTACCATAGTAATATTTAAAAAAGGGCAAACTGAGTTTGACCATCGATTAAAAAATATCAATTCACTTGGGTTTCGAGCTTTAATAGATAAGGAAGTATAAATCTAAGCGGCTAATTTAAACGATGCCGCAATTTGGAAAGCACTCCGCGTCAAAAATGGCTTAAAAAAAGCCATGAAAATATCCGAATTTTAACTGCGGAAATTTAGAATTCTAGAGCATAAGATTTTAATGACCCCTTCCATTAAGCCATATTAGAAAGCGAAAAGGAGATGGAAAAGGTGATTGGATCCATTCATGAAAATGAATTTATTTTGGATACAAAAGAAAAATTCAAAGCCTTTGGTGCAAAAACAAAGGAATTAATGTCGACCATAAAAAAATAGCGTTTGACCAATTTCTCGTCAAACGCTATCCAATTAAATTCGAAAATATTTAAGGTTTATTAGAATCTACTTTTAATCGTTCATTGCGATTTGTGATGTCCCATGCCATATAAAATACCAATCGGCCTATCTTCTGAACTTGGTCAAAATCAATTTTTTCCACATCGTCCGTTGGCTGATGATAATCTTCATGAACTCCATTAAAGAAAAACGCTACGGGTATTTTTTTCTTGGCAAAATTATAATGGTCTGAACGATAATAAAAACGATTGGGATCATTAGGGTCATTGAATGTAAAGTCTAAATCCAATCCCATGTGATTTTTATTTTGTTCCAAAAGCACATCGTGCAATTGAGACGATAATTTATCAGAACCAATCACATAAATGTAATCTGGCTTGCCTTCATGTCCTTCATCACGGCGACCCGTCATGTCAATGTTTAAATCACACACGGTATTTTCCAACGGAAACAGAGGATGATTTGAGTAATATTCGGAACCCAACAAGCCTTTTTCTTCTCCGGTGACCGTCATAAATAAAATACTCCGACGAGGTTTATTTCCTGCCGCCGCAGCCCGAGCAAATGCCTCCGCAACTTGCATCACAGTAACGGTACCCGAACCATCATCATTGGCTCCATTGTTAATTTTTCCATCAGCTGAAACGCCAATGTGATCGTAATGCGCGGTGATAACAATGACCTCATCCTTTTTGTCAGTGCCCTCTAAAAAACCTACTACATTGTACGTATCGACCGGCTTTTCAGTTCTCTCAATCGTTAAATTGATAGGTGCTGATTTAAATTTAGCCGGTAGTGATTTTTTTTGACTAACCAATTCCGATTTATAAGCTAAAAGATCGGCTTCCGTTGTGCCTAAAATTTCAGCAGCCAAGGCAGTCGAAATCATCAAAACAGGCGCTTCATTTGCCGCAGCAACTTGGTCTGTAAAAGCCATCCGCTCATTACCAAAACGCTTCATCATGATTTGTCGTTGGCGCATTTCATTTCCAAAATCCTTTTCAGATTTACTTGAAATTAAAATTAAGCCTTTAGCACCAGCTGCTTGGGCTTGTTTCAACTTTTCTTTCCAACCATCACCCTTGCCAAAAACAGATGGATCCTTCGTTCCAGAAAGAACATAATTTCCAGATGCTTCTTTGGCCTCCCCCTCAAATGCCATCAACATGGCACCTTTGGCTTTTAACTGACTGAAATCCGTGTATCCTCCTTGTTGTACGCCAAAACCAGCAAAAACGACAGGTAATTTTGAGTTGGCCACTACCGGAGCTAGCGCCGTAGCCATAAACTGGTTCATGTATTCGTAATTTTTTCCTCGAGAGGAAAACAAAACATTGGACCATGAACGATTCGCTAATCCTACTTTTTGGAAATAACTTCCTTGTACGGGTGCTAAACCAATTTTCTTAAAATGATCGGCGATGTAATTAGCCGCCACTTTTTGTTCGGCCGACCCCGTATTACGACCCTTTAAACTATCTGAAGCTAAAAATGTCAAGTGTTTTTTTAAATCCTCAGCTTTAATATTGTAGGCAAATGGCACTGGATTTCCTTGTGCCAAAACCGGGCTTGGGATCAATTTTGTCCCTAAAATTAGGGCTAATACATAGATTGTTGATTTTTTCATTTTCTAAAACAAATTTTGAGAAAGCGAAGTTAACAATTGAAAAATTAATCGCTAAAAAAAGATTATTTTTGTCAAGTTTTCAACAAAATTCGTTCATTCAACTATGCACCCAAATTTTAAATACCGAGAAGATTTTTCCTTAAGACATAATAATTCAAATCCCGAAGATATTGCTGACAT
>Ga0209499_1002992_pt1 | contig 10543 bp, 18 predicted proteins | sample C_130208_EF_Meta_FD_187306 | JGI IMG/M metagenome (GOLD analysis project Ga0209499, IMG submission 187306) | Freshwater microbial communities from Lake Croche, Canada to study carbon cycling - C_130208_EF_MetaG (SPAdes) (version 2) | ecosystem: Environmental > Aquatic > Freshwater > Lake...
TTAAGACCTGTTCCATCACATAATTCATTACAGACATTTCTACATCCGTTGTACATTCCTTATAATTTAATACTTCTTCCACTCCTCTTGTGAAGGGACCAGAATATGCTTCCATTGTAGATACCTTATGATTTAATACCTCTTCTACCTCAATTCTTCCAACGTAATCAAGTGAATCGGTTGTGGATACCTTATGATTTAATACTTCTTCCACCAATGAATGCTCGGGGTATTTGAGAATGGTAGTTGTAGACACCTTAACATTATGACTTAATACCTCTTCCACCCCGCTGGAATGGATAGATAAGCTCGGTGTTGTTGTGTTTACCTTATGATTTAAGACCTCTTCCACCGTCACTCCATTTACATAAACGAGTTTGTTGGTTGTAGATACCTCACTATTTAATACATCTTCCACCATCATGCTTTCAACACCGCTGCCTGTCACGGTTGTGTATACCTTATTATTTAATACCTCTTCCACCTGCTTCAATCCGTCTCCAAAGTCGCCTTCTGTTGTGGATACCTTATTATTTAATACCTCTTCCACCCAAGAAGATAGAACAGGACAAAAATCATCCGAACTCATGGAGAATATTTGAAAAAACGAATTAAAAAAATCATATCTCCACCATAAAGTACCTGACTTATCAAGTTCAAGGTACCAATGTTTATTATCCCTATTAATAAACCATATAGACCCATTATAAGGAATAATCTCACAATCACCTAACTCTCTATATAGGTGTTTAAAAATAAGTTGTTTTAATCTATCTGTAATAACCATAAAGCAAATATAGTAAGAAATTATGAATTAAACAAACTCATTCCCCCATTCCACTATCGTGTCGTTCCATTCCCCTAGCGGGTCATTACACTAATGGGTTCATTCATTTGTTTAATTCATAATTTCCCCTATTGTATGAATCTATAATTAACGTACAACACTAATCTATAATAATTCCCCCATAATGAAAGACACCTCAGTTCCCCTCGGGTCAGGACACATAGTATGAAGGGACATAACATATTACTGTTAATGGTATTGTACCCCATCGGGATAATGAAATACCCTAAAGGGTATATAAGATTATATGAGTATACCTGTTAGGGTATAACATATATAGTGGAATGTGAAGGGGACAATACGAAACATATCTGTTATGTCAGGTTAAACCTGACTATAGTGATATGAAACATATGTCCCACTTTTTACCACCACTATAATTGTCCATATCATGTGTCTATATGGTAAGGGGAAATCTTAAAAACCTCATTATATTCGGGTCAAGAACCCCGTTGAAGACACTATAAAATACACTTCCGTTGAAGGATTCTAAACAACTAAAGTCAGTCCACGCCACTTTATTGTTACATCCTATTTTTATCTGGAAATTGTATATAGTTAAAAAAACCCTTCTGACACTATCAGGAAGACCACTTTTTTCACTTTTCATATAACCAAAAACCCCTCTCATATATACGTCAGTGGTAAAAAGTGGGAACATTTACCTATGGACAATATACATAATATACACTATATTTATAGTTGTTAATATGACTAAAACCCGTCAAGGGGATTATCCCCCATCTGACACTCACCTGACATTTTGACAAAATCAAGAAAAAATGAATAATAATTTATCAACAATTCCCCCTGACGATATGTCTAACCCCATTTCCATAACTGACATACTGAAGAATGTGAGGGTTGTAACTGACCCTTTACGGGATGTTGTTGCTGTGACCCTGTATTATAATGGGGAAAAGGTGGGTAAGATGGAGTATAGGAAAGCTTCGTCTACGTATCAGGGGGACATGAAGATATTAACATTGTATTCACTGACCCCTGAGTTCATGGAGTTATTCAAGGGTCAGGAAAATCCGATACGTATTTTGGACAACCATGTTAAGGGGTTTGTTTAAATTGTTTCCATACAATACTTTTGTACTTTGTTTCATTCCCCCGAGCTTCCACTTCAAAGGGACATTCCCAATATCCGTTTTTCTTCATGGATGATGCGTAGTTACGTTTGATACCTTTTTGTATGTGGTGGGTGTATTCGTGTATGATTGTTTTAACGAACATTTCCATTGTCTCACATGATGAGGGGTTTATCACCAATGCTTCAAAATCGTATTGACCATATGAACCTGTTAACCCGTTTCTGATTTTCAGTTTCGGGGATGGTTTGTTTCCATGACCGAGTGTCTTTCTAACTATGGTTATAAGTTGTAGCCCCATCTTACGAAGTTCAGGGGTTGTGTATGTATTGAGGTTATCTTTTAATGTCATATTAGTCGATGAATTTGTAGGTGATGTTTCCGATGATTTCGTCAGTGTGTCTTGGTAATGAGATACAAGCGGCTCTGAAGAATACGGGGATGATTGTTTTGTTGATTAGTTTCTGTGCTCCGTTGGTTGCTGACCACTTTCTGCTCTTGAAGTAACTTGCTCTGTGATGACTACGAAAAGAGTTAATACCTGGGATTGACGACTCAGAGTAACGGTGACCTTCTCTCTTCATGGTTACCTCGATGTTAATCACACGACCATAAGAGTCGGTGTTCCAATTCCACTTGTCTGTCTCACCCACAGATACAATACGAACCGACACCTCACCGAAGTGGTTCCATGTGTCAGTCATAACAACAAGGTTTTGCTTCTTGATGAATCTCATTAACAATTTGGTCGATAGTTTGTCTTGGGTGATTTTCATAGTGTCGGGGTTGTTTATTGTTCTACAAATATACAACAATTTTCTTCCCCCACAAATAAAACTTACTTTTTTTTTAAAGGCAGGGTGGAGTACACACTCCAAGCATTGTTAGCGCCAGCCCTTTATCCCCTTATCGTTATAAGGTACACTTACGGGGCTAAGTTACAACGAAAATAATTAATAAAAAATTAGGATGCTAACTTTCTTCGCCGTATCTTTGTGTTGACGCTCTTCTTATAAAAAAAAATATATAAGGCACCAAGCTAAGTTACGGCAAAAATAATTAATAAACAAATATATTTCCCCAAGATATTATCTTATATTTGTATAATGAGACAGAAGATATATACCATTAAAGACTTTGACTTCAAACCCCATGCTGTCATAGAAGGTGCGGTACAAGGTATACTTAAGCTCCCCAATGGTATTACCGTTTCAATAGTAGGCGGTGGTCTTCAATCTATTGTCGGTGGGATGAATAGATTACGTGGTGATGGTGTTGATACCTTTGAAGTAGCTGCTTGGTGGGACAAAGGTAAGTCGTTTGATAACGATTGGATAAAACTATCTGACTACGATGATGTGTTATCATATGTAGATAAAAATATACTACCAATCATACTACTTGACTTATCTAATAAATAATTTGTATATATAAAACCTTTGAACTATATTTGTAGTCAATACACTATGAAGAAATACATACTACCCCTAATCATGTTAGTCGTTATACTAACATCTTGCTCTACCCCACAACATGGGTACAACTACAAGAAACATTCTAACACACAACAGAAGATGTATAAACAAACTAAACGTGTGAACAAGGGGAAGAGCCAACTCAACCATCAGTGTACCCCTAAGAAACACAGAAGATAATATGAAACGATTTAAGATGACCCCCGACTTGGGGATACTAATATACATAGCCGTAGTTATTACCCTCGTAGTAATACTAAGAGCTTACCACATACTGTAAAGGGGAGGGGATACTTATCATAAGTTATCAACACCCCCTACTACTCCCCCCTATACCCCCATATACGGGGTACCCCCTCCCGTATCCCCCCTTATATAGGGGGTTTTTTGGGTCAGAAGGGGGGATAATCCCCTCGAAAAAATCCTGGAAAAAATTTCTATAAAAGCGACCCTTTGTTTTAAAATGTTCCCTATATGTAAAAAATAAATTTTGGGAATTTTTTTTAGAAAATTGGTATTTATAGTAAACATTATATATTATGAAAAAAGTTGTAAGATTAACAGAAAAAGAATTATCCGATATAATTAAAAGGGTTATTAATGAGGGTAATATAGATAGGTCGACTAAGACAAAAGATTTTGACGTTAAGATGGATAATTTCCAAGATAGTGTTAAGAAGTTTTTAAAGGGTAAAGATTGTAAGGTGAATCAGGTGGGTGATGATTTTGAGGTTCATTCGGGTGATACGATTATTCAGGTTATGTTTAGAAAGACGGGTATTAAGATTAAGAAAGAAGGTGATAAATTCGGTAAGGAATTTGATTTTAACGAAATGGGTAAGATTAAATCTGAATTGAATAAGATGTTGTAACCTCTCCAATGATAGTATTGTTGGACCGACCCCTTCTTTAACGGAGGGGTTTTTTATTTCATTTTTTTTTCTTATTATTGATATATGGAAATGGAAGAAGAAAAATTATCAGTTACTGTGGATGTAACATTAAAGGACAATAAATTTTTTTATAACATAATGGCCATGAAGGGTATGAATATGGATGATATTATGTCTGTATTATGTGGGGCTATTTCGTTATCTATTCGTAGTAGGGAAACCCCTGAGTTACAGGGTCAGACTCTTAGGGATATTATTGGTCATTTGGAGTCTGAGTTTATTAATGTGAATTCATTTTCTGACGTTAAATAATTTTTTGGTAAATTAGTATTATTGTTTTATCTTTGTAAAAAATATATATATGGAACCTGAAGAAGAAAATATTGGTATGATGAATATTTTAGGAGATAATGTTTTGTTAACAAGGGATTATGGTAGTTATACTATAACTAATGGAGGAATGGCTGTTAATCCGTATATTAATAATGATTATCGTGTTTCTTCAATGAATAACAGAACGTATAATAAGGATGGTGAATTTGTTTTTCCTGAATTATTATTCAAGGTTCTTAAGAAGAGTTTACCTGGTATTCATTCAATTGTTATTAATAAGTTTGAAACTAAATTTACATATACTGTTGATAGTTTTGAATTTACCCCAGAGTATTTGGTATCTGTTGATGCTAAATACAATTGGGATTCAAATGAGATATTATCTCCTGAGAAGTTGGGTGATAAAATCAACATGTCATTTCCTATGATATATACTGATGTTAACTTTGTTAAGTTTCATGTAAACACCGTTAGGGTTGAGAGACGTGATTACGAAAAGGAGTTTATGAATATATTTGGGAAAAAATAATTTTTTTCTTATATTTGTATTATGAAACTTACAAATAAACAATTGGTTAAGGTTGAAGAGACATTGAAGGATTTTCTTTGTCTTGTTCCGAGGTATTTGGAAGTTAAGGATAATGATGTATTATATGATATGTTTTTATCTAGGAACCGCAACCCTTTGTTTGATTTAACTAACACTAAGTTTTGGCATACAGGTTTATCATCTAATGGCGTTAAGAGTGGTGGTAAGATTGTTCATGACCACTATGTTCCGAGAAAGATTGCCATGGGATATATTATGGATGAGTTATGTAAGAATCCTACTATTGGTGTTGATGATTTTGTCTTATTATGTAAGAAATACGCATCCACCATTTCTTTGACTGAACAGGAACATTCTTTGGTTACTCTTAGAGCTAAGAATACGGGTAAGTGTAACTACGAGTTTTATTCTGAGTGTGGGATTATCATTGAGGGATTGGATGAACTTGTTGGTGAATTATAAAAATATTTTTTTTCCGTTGTTCCAATTCCCCCTACCCCCTTTTTTATTTTGATGTATTTATTGTAATATGAAATACAAAATCACAAAGGAACAATATTCTAAACTTGTCTATACGTTAATTGAAGTATTTTTTAAGGATGCTAAATTTACCAAATCGGAAACTAAAGATAGTTATGTGTCTTATGATATTACTGTTGATGGTGAGGACGTTGCTTGGATTAATTCAAACGAACACACGTCTAAAACTAAGAGATGTAAACATGACCTTATAATATATGATGCAACTATATCAATGATAACAAACTTCGTTCCGATTTATAGAAAGAAGGTATTCTCAAAAATACTTATTAAATATTTTTCTGATATTATTGGTGAAGATATTGATTGTATTGATTTTGATGTAAAACCTTATGGGAGTGAAGATACAATTACATATAGAAAAAAATTCAAAAATAAAAAATAATTTTTTTTTGTCGTTCAATTCCCCCTACCCCCTTTTTTGTTTTGTGATGTATTTATAATAAAATATTAATATGAAAAAAGTTGTAAGATTAACTGAATCTGATTTGGTTAAAATAGTTAAAAGAGTTGTTAAAGAAGAAAAAGAAACAGATTTATACACATTATTACATTCGTTGAGGAATTCAATTAACGATATAAAAGTTGCGTCACTATTAAAAGATAAGAAAGAGTCGTTATCCAAACTTGAAGATATTTTATCTATGGTAAGAGACATGGAAGATAAAACTAAATCAAAACGTAAGGTTAACGAAAATACACATGAAGAAAAGGATATTTTCATATCTGGTGAGTTCAAGGGTGTAAGAAGTGAGTTTGGTGGTGAAAAATATGTATCACCACAGGATATTATTAAAGCGTACAACGATACTGTTGAAGAAGGAACACCATTGGTTGAATATCTTGGTAAGGATATGTTTTTAAATGATAATGATGAAGAGATTGATAAGTATTCAGTTCTTGATGAGTTGAACTATGCTATTCTTGGAAGGGAAGAAGATGAGGAAGACGATTATATGTAAAATACGAAAATAATAATATACAACCCCTCCGATGTGAGGGGTTTTTTATTTGGTATATATTTATTGTAATATGAAAAAGATTATAAGATTAACTGAATCTGATTTGACAAGAATTGTTAAACGTATTATTCGTGAAAACGAAGAACAACAAATTACTGACGAGGTAACTAACATAATTCTTAATAACATATCAAAAGAAGATTTGTTAACTCTTGGGAAACTATACAACTCTATTGGGGAAGATGAATTTAAAGACGTTGCTGAAGATGTTGTTGATAGTGTTATTGAAGGTGATACGGTTAGTGAATCAATAGGTTTTTCTAAAAGGGGTATTACTGTTGATACTGAATCTGAAAAAGATAAACTTGAGGTTACAAAAATAATCACACGATTGGCAACTACAGTATTGTCGTTAATGACAGGAGCGGTTACTATTAATACCTTGAATCCACAACACCAAGATATTGATAGTGCGATGGTTGCTGGTATAATTACTGCGGCATTGGTAGGAACAAACTTACTAACAAGGATACCACATAAGATTGCTTCTAAGCCATTACCTAATAAATTAAAAAATTCAAGAATGGTTACATTGGTTGATTCTGAATTGAAAAATTTCGATAACCCAAAAAGCACATTCATTCATCACCCAATTAAATATCTAATGTTTAAGGGAATTCCTGAAACAGTAGCAAGACAATTTATTGAGGATTGGGAAGAAAGAAATAATATCAAATTTAAAAGGCCTTCTGAAAAAAAGGTTGCAAGAGCCAAATAACATTAGGTAGAATATGAAATATATTATCACCGAGTCTCAGAATTTTCAAATGAGAAAAATTAATTTCTTTAAAGAATATCTTGAGAAGATGTTATCTGAGTACACATGGTTTAAAGGTGATGTTACAATAGAAACAAAAAATTGGAAAGTTAAAGATAAGACATATCCTGTATATCAAATTATACTAAATACAAATGGTCGTAGTTATCACTCTTATGACGAGGGTACAGAGATTGAGGATAAGATTGGAACCATGTTTAGTTTATTATTCCCTAAAGATGAAGACGGAGATTCTACAGCGGTGTGGGATGTTATTTTTGTGTAAAATATTTTTTCCGTTTTTCAATTCCCCCTACCCCCTTTTTTATTTTGGGATGTATTTATTATAAAATATTAATATGAAAAAAGTCATAACATTAACTGAATCAGATTTGGTTAAAATAGTTAAAAGAGTTGTTAAGGAACAGGATAAATCCCCAACTACTTATAACAAACTTGAGAAGGCAATTCAGATGCCTAAAGCGAAATCACCTAAATCACCTGAAGGACGTAATAATCCTTTATGGAAAAAATTGGTGTCTACATTACAGTATCTTAAATATCCACCGAAAGTCTTAACTTTTGACAGTTATGGTAGACCATCAATTCCATCACAGAGTTTAAATTGGGGAACAACTGCGGGAGATAGAGGTCTTTATGGTTTATCAATTGCATCAACAGATTCCACATCACCTAAAGAACAAATTCAATTATTTAATACTAATAATAAAGAAAATCAAATGAATATGCATAAATGGTGGCAATCAAAGGGTTATAAAACTAATGGAAGAGAAATTGAAATAAAATTTTCAGATGCTGAAAAACTAAAGGAAAATATTGAGTTGTTTTTTGCAAAGTATCCTCCAATCAGAGTTAAATAATAATATACAACCCCTCCGATGTAAGGGGTTTTTTATTTATAAGGTATTTATTGTAATATGAAATATATTATCACTGAGAGTAAGTTAAATGAGGTTATTAAAAAGTACATGGACGCTACCTATGGTGATGTTGAAATGAACATTGATGATGATGGGTATATTCATTTCTTTAGTAGGAAAGACGTTGATAGTGATGGACACCCTGTAAGAATTGCTCACAGAAATAATCACGGGACATTATGGATTGATTATTCTTTTTTTGAAATGATGCGTGTTTTATTTGGAAATTCGGTTGGTGAAGGTATTGAAAAATATTATACTGATAAGTTCGGAATAGAGATTAAGAGAATTAACATGGAGTTTTAAAAAAAATATATTATGAAAAAAATTATTAAATTAACAGAATCTGATTTGGTTAGAATAGTTAAAAGAGTGATTAAAGAAAATTCTTCTGACTTAATTTTACAATTACATAATGGGGACATGCTAATGGGAGGTAACTCAATTTTCAGTGGAGAAAGACCAAAGAAATTTACAGTTAAAGACCAAGCAATATTTCAGTTAAAAGCAATATTGATGCACTTAAAAATTTGGTCAAGCGAAAATGACCCAAAACATGCAACAGATGAAGAAAAAGAACATGTAAAAAATTATACTGATTCTATGATTGAATCTGCGTTTAATATATTAGAACGTGAAAATTATCCATCTGAAGATTTTTTAGAACTTGAGGAGTTATCAAACAGAGTAAAAAATTATGCTTATACTCTATATAATATTGAGGATGATAATTTATAATTTTTTTTATTGAGTTTTTTGTTTTATATTTGTTCTATGGATTTATCTAATTACACAATAGAACAACTTGTTGAATTAAAAGACAAGATTAACAGTCAAATTTATTCTTTTGAGGATGGATATTTTTATATCTGTAAAATTAATTCCTATGGAAGAAGTTGGGAAGATAAAGGTATAACAAACCCATATACTCTTCAGGAGTTATGTTATCAGTATAATGGTGATGAGGGTATTCTTAATGTTTACACTAACAACCCTAATTTGAATGTTCAAAACTACGGTGACGTTAAATTTGTTCCCACACGTGAGGACTACGAGAAGTGGTACAAATATTCATATGTAAAACGACAAATCCCTAATATAGAAAAAGAATTGGAGGAGTGGGAAAACCGAGATAACGTTCCATTTAATCGTCGTCCATTATTTGCTCCCATCTATTCAGTTGAGACTGTTGAGGAGTATAAGAAAGAAATGTCCGAACTTGAGGGTACATTTGTGGAACCTGTTAATCTTGGTAGGTATCATGACGAGGAAGAGTAATTTTTAAACCCCATTCATCTGAGTGGGGTTTTTTGTTTTATAATGTATTTATCTTATATGTCTGATAATTTTTCACAAAAAGTAATTGGTTTAATAGATAATGGAGGGTCTGTTTTGGATATTGCCAAGTTTTTTGGTGGTTTGGAACAATTTATCCAAAAAGTTTCGAGGTATCCATATTTAAAAGAATTGGTTGTTTCAAAGTTAGGAGGTAGTATTGAGTTCTATCTTGACGATTTGTCCAAAAGGTACCGATTTCCTGTTCAAATAAAAGATGTTGAAGAGGCAGACGACTACTTTGGAGAAATGTATGATGTTTATGTTGATGTGATAATACCTGAAGTTACAGATGAAGTTGATATTGCAATCTTATATAATTATTTAAAAATGTATGAAGATGATACTGCGGATGAATGGGCATTACTTAACGATAAAAAACTTAATTCAGGTATGACAATGGTACATGTTCTATCAATCAATGGTATTGATTGGAGAGATATGAAACAAGTGATTAATACAACAGAAGAAGACGTTGATAGAATAATTCCTGACGAATACGAAATATAATACATGAGTAATTTATCTTCCGAATACAAGGCGTTTTCTAAAGTAATGTCCGTTTATTTTAAATCAAAAGAGATTTACGGATTAATAATTTATCATGATGATGAATACACTGGAGTTTATTTGAATAATGAAATAGTTAAGGTCCCAATCTTAAAGATAAAAAATCCAAATAATATTCCGTTTTCATACAATGCACTCAGCTCTTTACTTGATGATGAATTAGATACTGTTGGAAATTTTGCC
>Ga0209499_1002993_pt1 | contig 10540 bp, 10 predicted proteins | sample C_130208_EF_Meta_FD_187306 | JGI IMG/M metagenome (GOLD analysis project Ga0209499, IMG submission 187306) | Freshwater microbial communities from Lake Croche, Canada to study carbon cycling - C_130208_EF_MetaG (SPAdes) (version 2) | ecosystem: Environmental > Aquatic > Freshwater > Lake...
GATGGGGCAGGAGCAGCCGGCTTGGGCGCGGCTGAAGCGGGAGCGGCGGGCGCAGGGGCCGGTTTGGGCGCGGGGGCTGGGGCACTGACGGGGGCGGGCGTGGCGACGGGGGCCGGGATCGGAGCGGATACAGGCGGCTTGGGCGCGGCGGGCGGGGCGATCGTATCGAGTTTGATCCACTCGGCCGCCCACGGGCCGGGGGTGGAGGTCTGGCTGGTACTGGCCAGACGGAGAAAGCCAAACCAGGCGGGTGAAACGCTGGCCTCGAGTTCCGGGGTGGCGAAGGTGAGTCCGGTGGATTTCGTCTCGGGGGCAAACGCGGCGAGTTCCAAGGCGGCGGCGAGTTGGGTGGAGAACCAGTGCTGGGCGGCCGGCAGGCCCGAGCACGCCAGCGCGATGGGGGCGCTGTTGGCGCCGCGCAGGGCGGCGAGTTCGGACTTCACGCTGGCGGCGAGGCGGGCGGCGATCTTGGGCCCGACGTCGGTGTAATCATAGACGGCATTGAAAAACAGCTTGATGGCCGAGCCACGGAATTTCAGGCCGAGCTCGGCCTGCACGGCCTCGGCGATGCGGTCGAGGTTGAGTGATACCGGGCCGGCGGCGAGCACGCCGTCGCGGCTGATCAGCAGCGCGGACGAGCCGAGCTCGCCGATTTCCAGCAACCAGATGGGCGCGCTGACCGTGGCGGCGATGGCGCCGACGGAATTGAGAATGGCGGAGAGACTGCGGGCGGGCTTGACCGCCAGGCTGCCCAGCAGGGTGGTGGACGCGGCGTGGCCCTCGGCCGAGGTCAGCGTGGCGAGCCACGGGCCGGCGCCGGGTGCGGAGCCCTCGCGGGCGGAAACCGCGGCGAGCCACGCGGGTGACAGATCACTGAGGGCAGAGTGGGTGGTGGCGAGCTGGCGCACCCCGCCGAGGCCGGGCAGACGCTTCGCCTCGTCGGCGCCGGCGAGATGGAGCGCGCGCGGTTTCGGGCGCAGCGCACACAGGGCGGAAGCGGACTCGGTGGCGAACACTGCGCGGACCGCGGCGGCGAGCGCGTCGGCGTCGGCGAGCGGGACCTCCTGCAGGGCCTCGAGGCGCAGCGGCGACGAACCGGCGGCGCCGCGCGCGAGCAGCAGCGAGAAATCGGTCTGTTCGAGGAAGCAGACGGAGTCGTTGGTCATGGGGATAAACCGACGGATCGGGGGACGAGGAGAAAACGATGCAGTGGATGCAAAATCGAGAGAGAGAAGCGATGCGGGGATTTTTTACGTGCTATTGACGAGCGGGGATTTACTCGGAATTGACCACCGCAAGCTGGAGTTGTGCTCCGAGGAATGGATACACCTTGGCTCCCGCAAATCAGGCCGTCCGCCCCAACCGTTTCCGCCATGTCCGCCAAAATCCTTCTCGCCCGAAAACTTCACAACGAAACGCGCGCCCATTCCATCCTGGTCGGCGACACGGGGTTTTACTGGCGCGACTTGCCGGCCGAGGCCGAGCTCGTGAACGAGCTCCGTGGTGAGCGCTTTTCGCTGATCATCGTGGATCACCGCGATCTGACGGACGACCCGCTGGCATTTGTGGAATCGCTGCGCCGCTGGCAGAAGGATACCCCGGTGCTTGTGGTGAGCGAGGAGCTCGCGCTGGAAAATGTGATTCGCGCAATCCGCGTCGGCGTGAAGGACCTGTTTCACCACCCGATTGACCTGCGCGCCATGGTTGAGCGCATCTACACGACCCTGAAGCCGGAGCTGGGCTCGGCGCGTTCGGCCAAGCTGGACGAATGGAGCGAGCTGATGATGCAGCTCACGGATCCCGACGCGGCCCCGCCCTTGCGCGGTTCGCGGGCTGGCTTCCCCGGCAGTGCCACGCCGCTGCCCGCCCCGGGAGAGTCCGACGCGCTGGCCATGGAGCTTAAGACGGTCCGCGAGACCATGTCGCAGGTGAAGGCGCGGGCGACTGAGCTGGAGCAGGAGGTCGACCGGCTCCGCACCGCCAAGCCGGTGATGTCCGTCCCGGCACGATCCGCGGTGGACACGAAAGCGGAGGAAGCGCTGGCCGCGGAGCGGGAGCAGCTCGAGACCGAGCAGCAACTGCTGGTGCAGCAGCGCAAGAAATTTGAGGCGGAGTGCGCGGCCCGGAAAACGGCCGAAGGCCCGGCATCGGTCTCGCTGGCGGAAGTGACCAGACGGGAACAGGCTCTGGCGGAGAAACAGCGCTTGCTGATCGCGTCGCAGGAAAAGCTCCAAATCGAGCTGCTCCAGCTGGCCGAGGCGAAGACGCAGCTCGAGGAAGAGCGCGCGGAGTCCGGCGCGCCGCGCGCCGCGCAGAAAGAAGTCGAGGCGAAGATGAAGCAGCTCGTGATCGAGCAGGTCGCGATGACCAAGGCGCGGGAAAAGCACGAGCGCGACTGTGCGGTGTGGCAGGCCGTGCGGGTGAAGGCCGAGGCCGATCTCGCCAAGCGCGAAGAGGCGATGGCCCAGGCACAGGCGGAAGCCCTGCATCTCACGGCGGAGCAGGAAAAATTTGAGGCGGCGCAGCTGGTGTTGCAGCAGGCGCAGGCCAAGCTGGATTCGGAGCGCACCGCGTGGGCGCAGACGCAGTCGGCCCACCGCGAGGCGGTGGCCCGCGCGACCGCGAAGGAAGCCGAGCAAGCGCAGGCCCGGAAGGCGCTGCAGACCAAGGAAGCCGCGCTGAACGAGGCGGCGGAGCATCTCAAGGTGGACCAGGAAAAATGGGAGTCCGAGCGGCTCGTGGCCCTGCAGGTGCAGGCGAAGTTCGCGAAGGACCGCGCGGCCCTGGACAAGCTTGCGGCCGGGCAGCAGGCTGAGATGGAAAAGCTCAAGGCGCAGCGCGAACAGCTGGCCGCCGAGCAGCGGAAGGCCGCGGACGAACTCGCCGGTCGCGAGGAGCAGCTGGAAACGGCCCTGAAGGATCTGGTCCCGAAACGCGCCGAGCTGGCCGCGGCGCAGCGGAAGGCGGAAGCCGAGCTGCTGCTCGCCAAGCAGAACGTCGCCAAGGCCGCCGCCGCGCGGAACGATGCCGAGGCCCTGCGCGAAGAACTGCAGCACCAGACCAAGCAGCTGGCCGAGAAAGAGGCGGCGCTCGAGGAAGCCGAGGCCGTGGTCCAGAACCAGCTGGAGAAAGCCACGGTACAGAAGGCCGAGTTCGAACAGGAACGCGCCAACCAGAAGGCCGCCAGGCTGGCCATCGAGCAGGAGACCGCAGCGCTGGCCGAGCGCGTGTGGATGTTCGAGTCCAAGCAGAAGCAGATCAAGGAGCAGATGAAGCAACTGCTCGCGGCGGGCTGAGGCCGGCCCCAATCAAAGTTCAGGCCGGCGCCCGACCCGCGCCGGTCTATCTTTTGCCCAGCGACGCCGCTTGCCGCCGATTACCGCTCGGCAAGGCGGGAGCTCCAGCCCATGCTGGCCGGGTCGCATGGAACTCATCGATTCGCACGTCCACCTGCTTTACCCCGGGAAATTCACCTACACGTGGTGTGCGGCGGAACCGGTGCTGAACCGCGCCTATCGCATGGAGGACTACCGCGCGGCGGCGGCGGGCGCCCCGGCGGGCGTGACGGTGAAGTCCGCGGTGTGGCTCGAAGCCGATGTCCCCGCGGCGCAGCAGGAGTCGGAGGCGGAGTTTTTCGCCCGGATGGCGCAGGCGGAGCGCGGACCGTTACCCCTCGCCGCGGTCATCGCGGCGGCATGGCCGGAGTCGGAGGATTTTCCGGCGCAGGTGGAACGCTACTCCCGGTCCGGGCCCATTCGCGGGCTGCGCCGGGTGCTGCACACGATGCCGGAGGGATTGGCGCAAACGCCGCGGTTCGCGGAAAATCTCCGCCGGCTGGCGAAACCCCGGCTGACATTTGATCTTTGTCTGCGGCCGCATCTTCTCCCGGTGGCGACCCGCCTCGCGGCGCTTTGCCCGGAGACGCAGTTTGTGCTCGACCATTGCGGCGTGCCCGACGTCGCGCAGGGAGAGCTCGATCCGTGGCGGGGCCACCTGCGGGAACTGGCGGCGCAGCCGAACGTCACCTGTAAATTTTCCGGGCTGGCCAGCGGGTGTGATCCGTTGCGGCCGATGACGCCGCAGGTGCGGCCGTTTTTTGATCACTGCCTGGAAAGTTTCGGCCCCGCGCGGATGATGTGGGGCAGCGACTGGCCGGTGTGCAACCTGACCTTCGATCTGGCCGCGTGGCTGCAAACCACGTCCGACCTGCTCGGCGAGCTGAGCGGACCGGAGCAAACCGCGATCGGGCTGGGGACGGCGACGCGGGTTTACCGCTTGAACTAGGCGGCAAGGACTGGGCGAGGGGCACCGCCCGGAGCTTACTCGGCCACCGGCTTGGAGATGGCCTCGATCCGGGCCAGGTGCGCGGGCGTGAGTTTCTCGAGGACGGCGAGGGCGCCAAAGTTTTCCACCAGCTGCTCGGGACGCGAGGCACCCAGGATGACGGAGCTGACGTGCGGGTTTTTGAGACACCAGGCGAGGGCCAGGCAGGGCAGGGTGGTGTTCAGCTCAGTCGCGATGACCGCGAGTTGCTGGACGGCGGAGATTTTTTTCGGGAAGGCGGGATCACCGGTGAGCCGGTCGCGCAGCCAGGCCATGCTGGGGGTGTCGAGGCGCGAGCCGGCGGGAATGCCGCCGTTATACTTGCCGGTGAGCAGGCCGCTCGCGAGGGGCGACCACACGGTGAGGCCGAGGCCAGGCGATTGAAAGAAGCGCGCATATTCCTGCTCCACGCGGGTGCGGTGGAAGAGATTGTACTGCGGCTGCTCGACGACGGGGCGGTGCAGATTGAGACGGGTGCAGACGGCGAAGGCCTCGGCGATTTCCGGCGCGCTCCACTCGCTGGTGCCCCAGTACAGCACCTTGCCCTGCGTGATGAGGTCGTGCATCGCGCGGGCGGTTTCCTCGATCGGCGTCTCGGGATCGGGGCGGTGACAGTAATAGAGATCGAGATAATCCACCTGCAGCCGCAACAGGGCGGCGTCACAGGCCTCGATCACGTGCTTGCGCGAGAGGCCGGTCTGGTTGGGGCCTTCGCGCTCCGCGCCGAAGAAGACCTTGCTGGAAACGAGGAACGTGTCGCGCGGCCAGTTGGACTTCTTGAGGATGGCGCCCATCACGCGCTCGGCCTCGCCGTCGGCGTAGGTCTCGGCGTTGTCGAAAAAATTTACGCCCGCGTCGTAAGCGGTGTGCATGAGCTTCGTCGCGGCGGTGTCCTTAATCTGCTTGCCGAACGTGACCCAGGCGCCGAAGGACAGCGCGCTGACTTTGAGGCCGGAGGAACCGAGGCGACGGTAAAGCATGCTCATGGCTAGAGCATGGAGGCGCGAAACGGATTTGTCTAGGATACCGACGGCGTGAATGTCTTTGAACTCACGCAGAGGCGCGGAGACGCAGAGGATCTGGATGTTTCGGATCGGAGGGCAGATTTCGGCGTTTCGCCCTCTGCGTCTCCGTGTCTCTGCGTGAAAAATGTCCGGATTGGACGTAAAGACCGAATTAGGTGAGGAATTTTTTTGCAGCCGCGATGTCGCTGGGGGCCAGTCCGTGGCCGGCGGGGGAAGCGTGCAACGATACCGTCGCGCTGCCGGCGCGCAGGAGGGCGGCCAGCCGCGCCGGGTGATCGCCGGGCACGATGGGATCATCGGTCCCGCTGGCGAGCAGCACCCGTTTGCCGGTCAGCGAGCCGGCGGGGGCGGGCTGGTCGAGTACGACCATCGCGCGGAGCAGCACGGCGCCGGCAAGGGACTCGGGTCGCAGTTGGAGCAGTGTGGCGGCGATGTTGGCGCCGTTGGAGAACCCCACGGCGATGAGCTGCTGGCGGTCGAGGCCGTGGCGCGCGGCGGCGGCGGCGATGAAGTCGGCGAGCTCGTGCGTGCGTTGCGTGACCTCGGCGGGGTCAAAGCGGCCCTCGCCCAGCCGGGCGAAAAACCGCGGGGCGCCGCGTTCGCTCACGTTGCCCCTCGGACTGAGCAGGGCGGAGCCGGGCGAGAGGGCGCGACCGAGCGGAAGCAGGTCATGTTCGTCGCCGCCGGTGCCATGGAGCAGGAGGAGCGGAGGCGAGTTGGGATCAGATCCAGGCTCGAAGAGGTGGTGATAGGCGAGAGGAAGCATGAGCGGACGACTTTAAAACAGTTTGGGCAGGGCGGCCTCGATCTCGGTGCGGTGCGCCTCGAGCCGGGGCGGCAGCGAGAGTTTCTGGCCGAGGGTTTCGACGGGTTCGTCGATCGCGAAGCCAGGCGTATCGGTGGCGATTTCAAACAGCACGCCACCCGGCTCGCGGTAGTAGAGCGACTTGAAGTAGGCGCGATCGATGATGGGACTCGAGGCGAGGCCGTGCTGGTGGAGCGACGCCAGCGCTTCCTCCTGGTTCGCATCGTCGGGTGTGCGGAAGGCGACGTGGTGAATCGTCCCGGCGCCGTCCAGGCCGCGGGGAAGCTTGGGATCGGTGAGCAGGTCCACGTAGGTCCCAGGCCCGCCGGTGGCGACGGTGTAGCGGGTGCGGGCGCCGGCGGTGGCGAGCTGGCGGTAGCCCATGGTATCCACGAGTACGGCGGCGGTGGCTTTTGCGCTGGTCAAGCCAAGGGTCGAACTGTGGAAACCGCGGATGGCGTGTACGGCGGGAACATCCTGCGACGGGGCCGGCGGACGCAAATCGGCCTCGGCGGTCGCGACGAGTTCGAGGCGCAGACCGTCCGGATCAAAGAACGTCAGGACCTGTTCGCCGAAGCGCGTCTCCACCTCGCCGGTTTGGATATCGAGGTCGGTGAAGCGCTTTTGCCAAAAGGGCAGGGAGCCGGCGGGGATGGAGTAGGCGGTGGCATAGGCCTGGCCATGGCCGGGCCGGCCGCGCGGGACGCCGGCCCAAGGGAAGAACGTGAGGATCGTACCGGGCGAGCCATTGTAGTCACCGTAGTAGAGGTGATAGGTGCCCGGGTCGTCCTGATTGACGGACTTCTTGACGAAGCGCTGGCCCAGCACGTGGGTGTAGAAATCCACGTTTTTGCGGATGTCGCCCGAGATGGCAGTGATGTGATGGAGACCGTGAAGGTTCATGATATACAAAAGGTTATGGGCTATGGGCAACAGGCGATAGGAAACTTATATTATATTTTGAACTCGAAGTAATGATTGCGAACCGCGGGAAAAGCAAATGAGGGAGGGCGCCTACTAGGCGGCGGGGGCGGGGATGCCCAGGCCGGCTTTTTTGCAGAGCCAGCCCAGGGTAAACTGCTCGGCGGCGGAGAGGGAGCCCGAGTTCGCGGGTGATACTGGCGGCGACCTTGGGAAAAAGCTCGGTGATGAAGGCGCGGCCGGAATCGGTGAGGGAAACGGTGACGAAGCGACGATCTTCGGAACTGCGCTCGCGCCCGACATGGCCGGCTTTCTCGAGGTTATCGACGATGAGGGTGATGTTGCCGCCGCTCTTGAGGAGCTTGCCGGCGAGATCAGATTGGCAAAGCGGTCCGCAGTGCAGCAGCACCTCGAGCACACCGAATTGGGAGAGGGTAATATCCCTGGGCAGCACGGTGTGCGCGCGGGTCGTGACGGATTCAGCGGCCCGCATCAGCTTGATGTAAGCGTTGAGCGCATCGGTTTCTGCCTTGGTGCCTTTAAAGGGGGTTTCCATAACGATTGAACATCGAAGCAATAATTAGATTAATGTCAAATCATTAGATACGCGACTTAACTGACCAGTGTATTACAACGGCTTAGGCAACTCCATCCGTATATCGCCGTTGGATTCACGTCTGCCGGAGTCCCTCCAGCCGAGCTTGGAATAGAGATGGAATGCCCGCGTAGGTCGCGGACTTGTGGTCAGCCAGAGTGTTTCGCAGCCCTGGCTCCAGAGCCAGTCTTGCGTGAGCGTGAGCAGCTTCTGGCCAATGCCGCGGCCTTCGAATTCGGGCAACACGGCAATGACCCACATCTCGCCCGTGCTGCGTATACCCACGGCAAATCCGATCACGATGCCGTTGATCTCGCAGACCCAGCCCTTGTTCGTGGTGGCCATGGCGCGGACGCACGATTCAACGGTGATGCCGAACCTGGCCAAGTCCTCCAGTGAGAAGGGATGTTCCTTCGCGGCGGTGCGAACCAGAAAGGTCATTGGCACATCGGCCGGGGTCATTTCGCGGAAGATCATAACGGGGGCGAAGTGACCCGGCGGGCGACCCACCGACTCACGCCATGCTGTCGAGCTTCTGAATCCGCGGGATGTGCCGGCCGCCTTCGAATTCCGTGGCGAGCCAGACGCGGACGATCTTGAGCGCCTCTTCGAGCGTGAGGGTGCGCTCGCCGAGCGAGAGGCAATTGGCGTCGTTGTGGGACCGGCTCCAGACCGCAACTTGCTCGTTCCAGCAGAGGCCGCAGCGGACGCCGCGCACGCGGTTGGCGGCGTTGGCTTCGCCATTGCCGGACCCGCCAAGGACAATGCCGCGGTCGACTTCACCGGCCGCGATGGCGCGGGCGACGGGGAAGCAAAAATCCGGATAGTCGCAGCGCTCCGTCGAGTGGGTGCCGCAATCGCGCACGGTGTGGCCCGCGGCGAGCAGCATGGCCTTGATGGCTTCCTTGTAGGCGAACCCGGCGTGGTCGGAGCCAATGGCGATTGAGAAAGTTTTATTCATGAGGGGTAAACCGGGTCGGGATTGCGCTCTTCATTTGCGGAGTCCAGTCTGGGCCCAGCAAACAAAATCCCGCCCGAAGCCCATGAATAAAATCCTCCGCTCCCTGCCCGTGCTGCTTGTGCTCATCGCGGTGGCTGGCTGTTCGACGCCCGCGTCGCGCATCCAGAATCACCAGGCCGCCTTCGAGGCCTGGCCGGCTGCCGTGCAGCAGGAAGTCCGGACCGGCCGCGTCGGGGTCGGCTTCACCCCGGAGATGGTGCAGGTGGCGCTGGGTGAGGCGGACCGACGGTATACCCGCACCTCCCTCCAAGGTACGTCCGAGGTCTGGGTTTACCTGGACCACGGACCGAAGTTTTCCGTCGGGCTCGGGATCGGGGGCTCCAGCGGCAATTCGGCCTACGGGGTCGGGATGAGGACGGGCGACGACACTTTTCGTGAGGACGAGAACCTGCGCGTGGTTTTTGAGGGCGGCCGGGTGGTCGCGCTCGAGACGCGCAAGAAGTAGGGCCTACGCGGCGCCGAGTGTGCGCAGCAGCGCGGCGGTGTCACTGAGATCGTCGAAGACCGCGGTGGGCGACTCGGCGCGAAGTTCGTCCGCCGAGTACTGGCCCGTGGCGACGGCGATGGTCCGGGCGCCGATGACCTTGCCGCATGCGATGTCGTGCGGCGTGTCCCCGATCACAAAGACGCGCTCCGGGGCAAACTCGACGCCGTGATGGGCCCGCGCGCGGCGCAGCGCGACCGGGCCGAGTTCGTTGCGCCACTCGCTGTCGTCGGCGAAGGCGCCGAACGCAAAATAGTGCGAGAGACCGAGGTGGGAGAGCTTGATGCGGGCGCCGCGCTCGACGTTGCCGGTGAGCAGCGCCTGCGCGTAGTCCGCGCGGGCGGCCAAGGCGTCGAGGGCGGCGGTGACTCCGGGCAGGATCCGGGTGCCGGGGTTTTTCAACGCCTCCGGCAACTCGACGAGGTAGGCCCGGAGCAGGCGGGCGAGATTGTCCGCGCTGTCCGGCAGCCCGAGGCGGGCGAAAATCTGCCGCATGATCCAGGCGTCGGTGCGGCCCGCGAAGTCGATCCCCTTGGTGGGGGCGGGGGCATCGATGTTAAACTCCCGCCGCAGGGCCGACTCCAGCGCCTGCATGCCCGCGCCACCGGAGAGGGTGAGCGTGCCGTCGATGTCCCAGAGCAGCAGGGTTTTCATGAAGTGGGGGGATAAAAAACGAAACACCCGAAAAACACGAAACCCAAACTTCCCGAAGCCAATATTTCACGCAGAGACGCAAAGACGCTGAGAGCACATGAAAGTATTTTGGAATGGCGGGATCCGAACTTTGCGTCTTCGCGTCGCTGTGTGAAGCCTCTATCGTGGCTTCGGGTATTTTGCGCCTAACCCAACTGGGTTGTCGCTTACAAGGGTCCAAGATACTTCCCGATTTGCAGAACCAGCCGGGGCGAGTACCCTTCCAAGTCGTTAGGTTTCCCCTTCTCCCATGAAAACTCTCCTGTCGGTTTTAACCCTGGTCGCCGGTCTGGCCTTACTGGCCGGTTGTTCGACGCCCCAGTCGCGGATCAACCAGAACCCCGCCGTCTTCGGCCGGCTCACGCCGGAGCAGCAGCAACTGATCAAGGAGGGCAAAGTCTCCCTCGGCTTTGATGCCGCCATGGTCAAACTCGCGCTGGGTGACCCGGATCGCATCCACGAACGCACGGACGCGAGCGGCACGAGCGAGGTCTGGAGCTACGTGACGTACGCGGGGGACGACGGCCTGATCCTCTACACCGGCTACTACCACCGCTATTATTACGGGCTGAGCGACCCGTTCTATCCGTATTACTTAGCGTATCCCACGCGGCACGAGCATACGCATTTCCGGGTGGTCTTTCGTGATGGGAAGGTTTTGCTGATCGAGAAC
>Ga0209499_1002997_pt1 | contig 10533 bp, 7 predicted proteins | sample C_130208_EF_Meta_FD_187306 | JGI IMG/M metagenome (GOLD analysis project Ga0209499, IMG submission 187306) | Freshwater microbial communities from Lake Croche, Canada to study carbon cycling - C_130208_EF_MetaG (SPAdes) (version 2) | ecosystem: Environmental > Aquatic > Freshwater > Lake | place...
GCCGACGCCGGGCGGGCCGACGAAGAGATACGAACCCGAGATCCGCCCCCGGGCGTGCGCGGCAACGAACCGCTCGGCGATCGCGTCGTGCCCTTCGATGCCCTGCCAGGCCATGCGTCCTCCTACGCCATCTCGGGCAACCGAGCGGCCACGGCTCGGCGGATCGCCGCCGCCACGTCGTCGATCCCCCCGGTCGCGTCGATCGCGACCACGCGGTCGGGCTGGCTCGCAGCCTCGGCGAGATAGCCGGCTCGCAGCCGCGCCCGGTATTCGTCGCCTCGATTCTCGAGCTTGTCGAGCGGCCGCGCGAGCCGCCGCGCGCTCGTCTCGAGATCCACATCGAGGAGGAGCACGAGGTCGGGCATCCGGCCGGCCGTTGCGATCCGCCCCACGTTGCGGATCGCCTCGGGATCGAGGCCACCGGCGTATCCCTGATAGACCACGTTGGAGAGCAGATAGCGGTCGGAGACGACCCACTCGCCGCGGGCGAGCGCCGGCTCGATCACCTCAGCCACCATCTGTGCCCGCGCCGCCATGTAGAGAAACATCTCCGCGGTCGCCGCCAGTTGAAGGTCGTGCCGGTCGAGGAGGATCGCGCGGACCGCGTCACCAAGCGGTGTGGAGCCGGGGTCGCGGCAGGTGGTGACGTGGCGGCCTGTTGACCGCAGCCAGTCGGCGAGCCGGCCGATCTGCGCCGACTTGCCGGCGCCGTCGATGCCCTCGAGCGAGATAAAGCGGCCGGTCGTCACACGAGTCTCCAGGTCATGGAACCCACCGCGCGGGAGGCGGAGGGACGGAGCGAAGATGTCGAGCGTCGGCTCTCCTGCCGTCGGCGAGCCGCCTTGCCCCGTTCCGCAGCCGGGTTCGTAGCGTTGAGCATGAACGCTAAAACCCTTGTGCGGCAAGCCAGCGGCGGCATTCATCTGTCCAGGGATGGAGCGTCTTCGAGGGTTCGTAGGGACGCACGCCGAGGCCGAGGCCGTGGGCGCCGGTTTCGTAGACGTGAAGCTCATAGGGCCGGGCGTGCGACTTGAGCTTCACGCAGAGTTCGAGAATCGGTTCGAGCTTCACGGCCTTGTCTTCCCAGGTGTGCCAGATGAACAGCGGCGGCACATTCTCATGGGCGGCGAGTTCGCCTGAGAGCTGGCGGGCCACCTCTTCGTCGGGCGCTTCGCCGAGGAGATTCTTTCGCGATCCGCCGTGCGTCTTCTCCGGCAGCATGCTCACCACGGGATAGCAGAGGATGCCGAGATCGGGCCGGGCCGACACGCGGTCGATCGGGTCGGCCGCCTGCTCGTCGCCGGCGCCGCCGTGGATGCACGACGTGAGGGCGAGGTGACCGCCAGCCGACGAGCCCATCACGCCGACCCGCTTCGGGTCGACGGCGAATCGCTGGTGGCTGTGCCGCACGAGCCGGATCGCCCGCGACACGTCGCCGAGCATCACCGGATGGCGGTAGCCCTTGTTGCCGAGTCGGTAGCGGAGCACGAAGGCCGAGATGCCGTGCGTGTTGAGCCACCGGGCATAGTCGCTTCCCTCGTGGTCGGCGAGGTGGCCGTATCCGCCGCCCGGGCAGATCACCAGCGCCGCCGATGGCGTTGCCTGCTTCACCGCCGGCCACCAGGCAAGGACTGGAATGTCGTGGTCGGCCGTACCCAACGCACCCGGCGCTGGGCCATCCCAGAGGCGGATCGTCTCGGCGGCAGTCGCCGTCACCGGCGGGGCGTCTTCGGCTCGTGAGGCGGCGAATGTTGTGAGGAAACCACCGGCTACGAGAGCGAGGACCACGGGGAATCGATTCGGCATGGCAAGACTTCCTCCGAAGACGGATGACGCGGACGACATGATACGGCCTGCGGCCTGTCGCTACCGCCCGGCGATCCGCTGGATGCCGAGCGGGTCGGTGGGGTCGAGCGCGGCCAGCCGCTGGCAGACGTCCTTCGCGGCCTGCTTTCGGCCGAGCTCCATCAGGCTGTGCACGAGCCCCTTCGCTGCCTGGAAGAACGGCTTGTTGCTATCCAGTTCGTAGGGCAGCGGTTGCGGCGAGCCGGCGGCGTCGAGGGCGCGGATCGCGAGCTCGTAGGCCCGGCCGAAGTGACCGCGGGCAAGCTTGGCGTCGTCGTCCTCGAGGGCGATCAGGCCGAGTTGTACGTGGGCCTCGAGGAAGTCGGGGCACTCGGAGAGCAGCCAGACGAGCTCGTCGTGCGCGATCTCGGTCTCGCCCTCCTCCACCATCGCCTCGACCTCCTCGATGTCTTCGCGCCGCTTCCGGCTGCAGCGTGGATGGACGAGTTCCCAGGCGGTGCCCATGGGCGTGTCGCGGCGGGCGACGGCAAGCTTTTCCTTGCCGCCGGCCTTGCGCGGTCGGCGGCCCGCTCCATCGTGGTGTTGATCGTTGCTCATCGCCAGCATCCGCGGCCGCAAAACGTTTACTACACTGCCAACGGTTTGACCGCACGGGACCGGAGAGTGCAAGTGTCGCGGGTTCGCCAGGCTGCCGGAAAACGGTCCAACGCCCGTGCGGCTGACGCCGCGGGGATCGCCGATCCGGCTGGTGTGCGGCGGCGGCTGACACGCTGGTATGCGCGGGCCAAACGGGATCTCCCGTGGCGGCGAACCCGCGATCCCTACGCCGTGTGGGTCAGCGAGGTGATGCTGCAGCAGACGCAGGTCGAGCGGGTGAAGGATTTTTTCGCGAGGTTCATGCGACGCTTTCCCGCCGTCGGCGACCTCGCGGCCGCCGGCGAAGCGGAGGTGCTCAAGCACTGGGAGGGGCTCGGCTACTACCGCCGGGCGCGGCAGCTGCATGCGGCGGCGAGGGCGGTGATCGCGGAGCACGGCGGTGAGTTTCCGCGGTCGGTCGATGGGCTGCGGAGCCTGCCCGGGATCGGCCGCTACACCGCCGGCGCGATCGCCTCGATCGCATTCGATCATCCGGCACCGATCGTCGAGGCCAACTCGCGGCGGGTCCTCGCCCGGCTCGCCGGCCACGATCAGCCCGTTGGCGGCACGGGTGACGAGCCGATCTGGGAGCTCGCGGCGGCGGTCGTGCCCAGGAGGGGTGCGGGCGTCTTCAATCAGGCGCTGATGGATCTTGGGGCGATGGTCTGCACGCCCACGCGACCGCTCTGCGAACGCTGTCCGCTGAAGGGTGATTGCGCGGCAGTCGCGCAGGGTCGCGTGGCGGAGATTCCGGCAATGGCTGCGCCGCGGGCGACGAAGGAAATCCGCGAGACGGCGGTCGTGACGCGGTGCGGCGACCGCGTGCTCGTCATCCGTCGCGGCCCGGGGGAATGGTGGGAGGGCCTCTGGGATTTTCCGCGCGAGCCACGCGGGGCTGCAGGACGGCGGATCGGCCGCGTGGCCTACGGCGTCACGCACCACCGAATCGACTGCACGGTCGTCGAGCGACGGGTGCCGCTCGCTGGTCCGGCACCCTCCGGCGGCCGCTGGGTAAGCATCTCAGCGCTCGCAGGGCTCGCGATGACATCGCCGGGCCGTAGAATCGCGGTGATTGTGGCTGACCATGGGGCGGCATCGAGCCGGTCCGCATCGCCGCGGGGCGGCCGCAGGTTGAATCGGGGCAAACGCAGTGCGAACCTTGTGAAGCCGTCGCGCGTCGAGTGACTCCGAACGCGCGCGTTCCCACTTCGACAGGAGTTTCTTCATGGCCTTCGCCCGCCCGTGGTTCGCTTTGCTTTTGGCCGCAGCCGCGGTGGCCTGGGCCATGGTGGCGCCGGCACGGGCCGTCGAGCCGGCGCAGGCAGCCGCCGAGGGGATCGACGCGATCGCCTGGGACCTCGTGCGGGCCGCCGGTGCGGGCAACGTGGTGGTCTCGCCGGCGAGCATCTGGGAGGCCTTGGCGATGACGCACCAGGGGGCCCGCGGCGAGACGGCAGCCGAGATCGCCGGCGTGCTTGGCCTTCCTGATGACCGCTCGGCGATTGCGGTAGCGGCCGAGGCGCTGCGAACATCATTCGCCGAGGCGAAAGGGAAGGCGATCACGCTCGACGTGGCCAACAGGCTCTGGACGCAGCGTGGCACACCGCTCGAACGGGAGTTCACCGCAACGCTCGAGCGGCGGTTTGGCGCAGGGGTGGGTGTGGTCGACTTTTCGGCGACGCCGGAGGCGGCCCGCGGCACCATCAACGAATGGGTGGCCGGTCACACGGCGAAGAAGATCCCCGAACTGCTGAAGGCCGGGGTGATCACGCCGCTGACGCGACTCGTGCTCACCAACGCCGTCTATCTCAAGGCGCCGTGGGCGAAACCGTTTGAGAAGTCGGCCACGCGACCGGAGCCGTTTCAGCTCGCACCGGACAATGCCGTGGATGTGCCCTTCATGCACGCTTCCGAGCTGCTCGTAGCGGGACGGGTGGGCGCGGCCGAGAAGGCCGCGATGGTGTGCGAGATCCCCTACGAGGGCCGCCGAATGATGATGGTCATCGTGGTGCCGGACGTGGTGGACGGTCTCGACGAGGTGCTGGGCGAACTCGACGGCGATTGGCGGGCGAAGTGGGGCAACGTGGGGCACGGCGACATTCGCGCCCGGAAGGTCGTGCTCTCGCTGCCGAAGTGGACCGCCCGCAAGCCGCTCGGTCTGAACGAGGCGCTCAAGTCGCTCGGGATGAGGAAGGCCTTCGACGCTGGCGCGGCTGACCTCTCGGGCATCGATGGCACGCGAGACCTCTTTGTGACTGACATCGTGCACGAGGGATTCGTGGACGTGTCCGAGGAAGGCACCGAGGCCGCTGCCGCGACGGGCGTGGTGGTGGGCGTGAGGAGCATGGCACCAAGTCGCGACGAGCCGCTCGTCATCAAGGCCGACCGGCCGTTCGCCTGGGCGATCGTGGATCGCGAGACGGGCGCGGTGCTGTTCGCCGGCACCGTCATCGACCCCCGCGGGTGACGACCAGCCCCGTTGGCTCCATCGGGCCCACTACGCGAGGATCGGCTTCACGACCTTCGCCGGTTCGACGCCGGTGAGCTTTGCGTCGAGGCCCATGAAGGGGAACGTGAATCGCATGGGTTCGATGCCGAGCAGATGCAGCATCGTGGCGTGCAGGTCGCGGACGTTCACGGGGTCGGATACCGCGAAGTAGCCAAACTCGTCGGTGGCACCGTGGGTGACGCCTCCTTTGATGCCGCCGCCGGCGAGCACCATGCTGAAGCCCTTGATGTGGTGGTCGCGGCCGATCTTCTTGCCCTCCCCCTGGCCCATCGGCGTCCGGCCGAACTCGCCGCCGATCACCACCAGCGTGTCGTCGAGCATGCCGCGGCGGGTGAGGTCGGCGAGGAGGCCGGCCGCGGCGGTGTCGGTGGGCGGGCAGATCTCCTGCATGAAGCCGTCGATGCCACTGTGGTGGTCCCAGTCGCTGGCGTAGACGTGCACGAACCGCACGCCCCGCTCGACGAGCCGCCGAGCCATGAGGCAGTTGGTGCCGACCGTCGCCTTGCCCGGCTCGGCGCCGTAGAGGGCGAGCGTCTCGGGCGTCTCGTCGGAAAGATCGGCGAGCGTGGGCACGCTCGTCTGCATTCGGAAGGCGAGTTCGTACTGCTTGATCCGCGTGGCCACGTCAGGGTCGTGGAGCGAGGTGAGCCGGTGCCGCTCGAGCGCCGCGATGGTGTCGATCAGGTCGCGTTGGTGGGCCGCCGACACGCCGGGCGGATTGGCAACGTAGTGCACCGGGGCGCCGCTGGTGGCGAACTCGACGCCCTGAAACTGGCCCGGAAGAAAGCCCGAGTGCCACTGACGGGCGGCGATCGGCTGCGGGTTGCGGCCCAGTTTGCTCGTCATCACCACGAAGCCCGGCAGGTTGTCGGCCTCGCTGCCGAGGCCGTAGGTCACCCAGGCCCCCATGCTCGGCCGACCGGAGAGGGCGGTGCCGCAGTTCATGAAGGTGTGGGCGGGATCGTGGTTGATCTGCTCGGTCACCATGCTCCGCACGATGGCATACGAGTCGGCGAGCGCCCCGAGTTTCGGGAAGAAGTCGCTGACCTCCGCGCCGCAGGTCCCATAACGGGAGAACTTCGTCCGGGCCCCGAGGCAGATCAGCTTCTTGCCCTGCAGCTGTGCGATCGGCTGACCGGCCGTCACACTCTCGGGCATCTCCTGGCCATCGAGTTCCGTGAGCTTGGGTTTCGGGTCGAACGTCTCGAGGTGGCTCGGGCCACCCGCCAGGCACAGGAAGATCACCGCCTTCGCCTTGGCGGGATGGTGTCGCGGGAAGACGGCGCCGGGATAGCGGTCGCTGGGGAGCGACGCCGGCGCGGACACCGTGGCCAGCCCGTCGCGGGCGAGCATTCCCGAAACCGCGGCGCCGCCGAGCGATAGGCCCGATCGGGCGAGAAACGTGCGGCGGTGGATCGAAAGGTCGGGTGTCATCAATACCTCGCGATGGCTTCGTGGAGGTTGAGGACGGCGCGGGCGGTGGCGGTCCAGGCGGCGAGATCCTGTTCGTCGAGGTTCTTGTCACGCGGGGCGATGCCGACGGTGAGCAGTTCGGTGGCGGCCTTGGGGTCGGCCGAGTAGTCGGCGCGGCGGCGGGCGAGGAGGCCCCTGGCAAGGGTGAGCTCTGCGGTGTCGGGCGCACGGGAGAGCGTTCGCTTCCAGAGGAAGGCGAGCTTCTCGTCGTCGGAGCCCCCGTCCTTGATCGCAAGCTCGGCGAGTTTTCGCGCGGCCTCGACGAATGTCGGATCGTTGAGGAGGACGAGGGCGGCCTTGGGCGTATTCGACCTCATCCGCACCGCCGTGCACTCCTCGCGGGTCGGGGCGTCGAAGGCGAGCAGCTGGGGATGGAGAAACATCCGCTGCCAGTGAACGTAGAGCCCCCGCCGCCACTGGCGATCGTCGTCGTCCTGCGTGTATTCCCGCTGCGGGAAGTTGAGGTGCCGGTAGTAGCCTGCCGGCTGGTAGGGATGCACGCTCTCGCCGCCGAGCCGCTCCACGAGCAGACCGCTCGCGGCGAGCGCCGTGTCGCGAACGCTCTCCGCCGGCAGCCGCCAGCGGCCCTGCCGGGCGAGAAGCCGGTTGTCGGGGTCGCGGGCGAGCAGGTCCTCCGGGGCTTCCGACGACATCCGGTAGGCCCGGCTCGTCACGATCGTGCGAATGAGGTCGCGGATGCTCCAGCCATGCTTCATGAACTCCAGGGCCAGCTCATCGAGGAGTTCCGGATCGTCGGGCAGCTCGCCCTGGCCGCCGAAGTCGCCGAGGCTCTGGCAGAGGCCGGCGCCGAAGAAGATCGCCCAGATCCGGTTGGCGGTGACGCGGGCGGTGAACTCGCCGATTCCGCCCGCCTTCACCGGCGTGACGAGCCAGCGGGCGAGGTCGGCCCGCGTGGGGCGGGTTCCCGACGACGCCTTGAGCGTGCCGAGGAAGGCCGGGATCGCCGGCTCGACCATGTCGCCCGAATCGTCCATCCAGTTGCCGCGGGGCAGGATGCGGACCGTTCGGGGCTCCTCGAGCGCCTTCGTGATCATCAGTTCGCGGTCGAGCGAACTCCGCTCCTTCGTCAATGCGTCGAGCCGCTGCCGGTCGGCGACGAGCGCATCGGGCTCGGGCTCCGGCGGCTGGGCCCGCGGCGGGAGCACGAGCGGCGGCAGGCGGTTTTCAAGCGAGTGGATCTCGGCTTCGAGTTGCTCGGCGCGGCCGCGTTCAAACGGACCAACGATCGAAATCTCGGGGGAGCGAATCGTTGGCAGGCTGTTGAGGTCCTGCTTGCCAAAGCCGCTCCTGTCGAGATGCCTTTCGTCGTCGATGTCGGCAAAGAAGGCCCCGAGGCGATAAAAGTCGGCGGCCGTGTAGGGGTCGTACTTGTGATCGTGGCACTGGGCGCAGCCCACCGTGGCGCCCATCCAGGCGCCCGACACGCTGCGGATCCGGTCGGCCTGGTAGATCGCGCGGTATTCCTTCGCCTGCAGACCTCCTTCGTGCGTCGTCTGCAGGAGCCTGTTGTAGGCACTCGCCAGCACCGGATCCTCGGCATGCTCGCCCTCGCGCGGGCCGACGAGGTCGCCGGCCAGCTGCAGTTCCGTGAACCGGTCGAAGGGGACGTCGTCGAGGAATGCCTTGATCACCCAGTCGCGATACGGGGAGATGTTGTGCGGTTGGTCGCCGTGGTAGCCCACCGTGTCGGCGTAGCGGACGAGGTCGAGCCACCAGGCAGCGAGCCGCTCGGCATGGCGCGGCGAGACCAGGAGCCGCTCGACCAGCCTTTCGTAGCGGTCCGGCTTGGTGTCGGTGAGATAGGCATCGACCTCCGCGGAGGACGGCGGCAGACCCGTGAGATCGAAAGTGAGCCGTCGCAGGAGTGTGAGCGGGTCGGCGTCGGCCGCCGGGGCAAGGCCTTCCGTCTCCAGCCGCGCGAGCACGAACCGGTCGATCCAGATCGTCGGCCACGACGCATCCTTCACCGCTGGCGGACCATGCCGCTGCGGTGTCACGTAGGCCCAATGCGGGGCGTATGGGGCACCTGCGGCAATCCACTTCGCGAGGAGTTCCTTCTGCGTCGCGGTGAGCACGTGGTTGCTCTCGGGCGGTGGCATCACCACGTCGGGGTCGGTCTCGTGGAGGCGGGCCACGAGTTCGCTCTCCTCGGGATGGCCCGGCACGATCGCCCGGCTGCCGCTGTCGAGTTCCGCGACTGCCGCGTCGCGGTCGTCGAGTCGCAGGCCGCCGCGGCGGTCGTGCTCGTCGGGCCCGTGGCAGGCGAAGCAGTTGTGCGACAGGATCGGCCGGATGTCCCGGTTGAAGTCGGGCGGTCGGTCGGCGGCCAGCAGGGTGGCGCAGGTGATCGCCCACGCCACCGCCCCGCAGGCCGCGGACCGGGTCCATCGCACGACAACCACCAGATTCGGCATGAAACGCCTCGAATCCATCCAGTCTAGCCCACGCTGCGGCCGCAGGCACCGCGGCGGCGCTCGCGTTGACGATGCCCGACCGCGAACGTAGATTCGGGCGGCTTTTGCGGAGAAAAACCTCGGGTTTTTCCCCATCCACACCACGAAAGGGATCGTCCTGCCCATGGCCACGTCGACCAAGAAGTCCGCCGCCAAGAAGTCTGCCAAGAAGTCGGGAGCCAGCGGTGGCAAGGCGGGCAAGATGACCTACTACTTCGGGGTCAAGAAGTGTGACGGCGACGGCACCATGAAGGCCCTGCTCGGCGGCAAGGGCGCCAACCTCGCCCAGATGACGAAGATCGGGCTGCCTGTGCCCCCGGGCTTCACGATCACCACCCAGGTCTGCATCGACTACTACAAGCACGGCAAGAAGTTCCCCAAGGGCCTCGAGGACGAGGTCGCCGCCGCCATGAAGCTCATGGAGAAGGAGACGGGGAAGAAGTTTGGCGACATGAAGAACGCACTCTTGGTGAGCGTTCGTTCCGGCGCCCGCGACAGCATGCCGGGCATGATGGACACGATCCTCAACCTCGGCCTCAACGACGAGACCGTGAAGGGGCTCGCCGAGGCCACGGGCAACCCCCGCTTCGCCTACGACTCCTATCGCCGCTTCATTCAGATGTACGGTGACGTGGTGATGGGCGTGCAGAAGCGGCACGAAAACGAGCACGATCCCTTCGAGGAGGCGATGGAGGGGCTGAAGCACCAGCTCGGCATCCACGACGACACCGACCTCACCGAGTCGCACCTCCGGGAGCTGATCGGCCGCTACCTGCGGCTCATCAAGGATCGGACCGGCAAGGGCTTTCCGCAGGAACCGTTCGACCAGCTGATGGGTGCCGTGGGCGCCGTGTTCGGCAGCTGGATGAACGAGCGGGCCATCATCTATCGCCGCAAGTACAAGATCCCCGACGAGTGGGGCACGGCCGTCAACGTGCAGAGCATGGTGTTCGGCAACATGGGCGACGACTGCGCGACCGGCGTGGCCTTCACCCGCGACCCCGCCACCGGTGAAGACGTCTTCTACGGCGAGTATCTCGTCAACGCCCAGGGCGAAGACGTGGTGGCCGGCGTGCGGACGCCGAAGCCCGTGGCCGAGATGAAGCACGAGGCGATGTTCGCCGGCACCTACAAGGAGCTGGAGAAGGTCCGCCAAACGCTCGAAAAGAAGTTCGGCGACGTTCAGGACTTCGAGTTCACCGTCGAGAAGAAGAAGCTCTACATGCTGCAGACGCGGCACGGCAAGCGGACGGCGCTGGCCTACGTGAAGATCGCCCACGACATGGTCAAGCAGAAGCTGATGACGGCCGAGCACGCCATCCAGTCGGCCGACCCCGACGCCCTCTCGCAGCTGCTCGCCCCGATCTTCGACCGCCACGATTACGAGGCGGCCAGGAAGAGCGGCCGGGTGCTCACGACCGGCCTGCCCGCGGGCCCAGGTGCGGCCACCGGTCAGCTGGTGTTTACGGCGGCCAAGGCCGAGGAGCTGGCCCACAAGGGCGAGAAGGTCGTCCTGGCCCGCGTCGAGACGAGCCCTGAAGACCTCCGCGGCATGATTGCCGCCGAGGGCATCCTCACCAGTCGCGGCGGCGTGTCGAGCCATGCGGCGCTCGTGGCCCGGCAGATGGGCAAGGT
>Ga0209499_1002998_pt1 | contig 10533 bp, 9 predicted proteins | sample C_130208_EF_Meta_FD_187306 | JGI IMG/M metagenome (GOLD analysis project Ga0209499, IMG submission 187306) | Freshwater microbial communities from Lake Croche, Canada to study carbon cycling - C_130208_EF_MetaG (SPAdes) (version 2) | ecosystem: Environmental > Aquatic > Freshwater > Lake | place...
TGGCATAACTTCCAGCCTTATCTAGCGGCTCACCACTCTGCCAGTAAGCTAATAGTTCTTGCTCGTTCAAGTGCCTAAAGGTGACCTCTGTCACGCTAACAGCCTGCCCATGCTCTAGGCCTCGCAGAGAAATGGCACTATAAACCTGATGGGTTTTTCCAGATAACAGCATTAACATCGCCAAAGCATCTGCCTGATTTTTGGGTTTGCCCATAATCATGTTACCCAAAACAACCGTCGTATCGGCTGCTAAAATCGGTATATCTGGGGTTAATCGCGCTTTACAGGCTGCAGACTTTTCTGCGGCTATTCGCTGCACATAAGCTAATGGTAACTCATTAGCTCTAGGTGTTTCATCAATGTCTACTGGATAAACTTTATAAGTCACATTGATTTGGTCTAACAACTCTTGTCGACGAGGTGACGCTGAAGCGAGAATAATCTGTGCAGTCATTAACGATGATAGGGGTGGTTATTAAGAATACTCCAAGCGCGATAAACTTGTTCGGCAACAATGATACGCACTAATGGATGCGGAAAGGTCAACTTAGATAAGCTCCATGACTCTCGAGCTAATTGTTTAACAGAATCAGCTAAACCTTCAGGCCCACCTATCAACACGGCAATATGCTGACCGCCTTCCAACCAACGCTGCATCGCTTGCGCCAACTCAGGCGTCGTCCAAGGCTTTCCCGGTATATCCAGGGTTACAATATGGGTGCTCTGAGGAATAGCCGCAATCATACGCTCACCTTCCTCTTTAACAATTCTGGCAACATCGCTGTTTTTTGTGCGCTTACCTGGGGCAATTTCTTTAAGCACCAGCTCGCATTCACGCGGTAAACGCTTGGCATATTCGTCATAGCCTTGCTGTACCCAGCTGGGCATACGGTTTCCTACTGAAATAAGATTTATTTGCATGGGTAAGCAGGATACAGACAACCTAGAGTTGATGCAATGACGCGTATAAGACTGATACATTTTTGATATTGAACCTTAAATAAGTTGGCAGCACAAACCTCTCATTCATCAATACTTGTAAGCATTAAGATTTGACATAATAAAACTATCCGCTTGCTACATAGTGACGCCTTATTGGGCAAAATAAGCTGTTGCTGCCGTCATAATGAGGGGGCTAAACAAACCTAACCTCCACCCTTTCATTTAAGCGTTTCCGCCTGACCTCCCAATCAGCCATGACCTTAGCCAACAATTTATAAAACGTCTGACTATGGTTGCGTATTTTTAAATGGCAAAGCTCATGGGTAATCACATAATCAATACACTCTTTCGGTGCGGCTATCAGCTCAGGATTCAGTATGATATTTCCGTGACTGGTGCAGCTACCCCAGCGTTTAGGCATAACTCGAAGTTGAAAGCCCTGATAGTGCTCTATACCTAGCTTAGCAACCAACTGCACACAAAAACGGTAACGTTCAGAAAATATGATTTGCGCTCTTGATCTTGACCAATAGAGTAGCAATTCTTTAACTTTATTTGCATTTTCAGGATCAGCCGTCTCAACCACAATTCGACCGTTAATAAGTTTGACGTGCTCGCCGATGCCTTGCTTTACCAATAACCGATATTGCCGCCCCAAGTAACGATAAGATTCGCCAGACACATAGCGTCGTTCTGGCATGATCGGCGGATAGGCGGCAAATTGCATTTGTTGTTTAAAAATCCATGAGGCTCGTTTTTTAACTTTTTGGGCAATAGCAACCTGACTCGCTGCTAGAGGTGCATCCACAACAACGTCCCCATCTGGATAGACATGAATTGCCAAGGTCTGACGATCACTGCTGTTAACAGTATAAGTAATCTCCGTTTGGCCGAACAAGACTGATTGTTTTTCTAAGTCACTCAATGATACTTGGCTCATGCGCCATCTCTGCGTTTGGCTATGGCAAGCACTTGATTAGTGAGGCTCTCAATAAGATCCAAGTCCATTGCCAATTCGTAACGACCTTTTAAACTAAACAGATAGTCTTCCAGTTCATTTAAAATCACATTATTAACATCCTGATTTTTTGTCCAATCCCTGATTTTATGTTCAGAAATAATATCTTCTAGCTTTAAGGCTGTTTCAGCCGCAAATAGCTCAGGCGTTAATCCCGAAATGTTATAACCCGATAGTGGTTCTTTAATCACACCGTAAAAGGCTTTGGCTTCATCACGATAAGATAAAATCTCCGGTAGATCAGAACTTGATTTACCACGCAATTCAGCTAGCGTTTTGCGAATACGCTCTAAATATTCTATATCAGAGAGACGTTTTGCCCGATGCTCGGCGATAGCCTCATCAATCATTTCCGAAAGGCGCTTATACAAAGCAGGGTCTTCCTCCATCTTTTCAGTGATAGTCTTTTTTATCCTTGATGCTATGGCGTCAGCTTTGGCGGCATCACCTTCGATAGAATCAATTTCTTTTTCAAACGCATCATTAGCAAACACATTCACTGGAGCAATCAGTTGTTTAACCGCATCCGCACCGATGTATTTGTTAACCATATTGCGGATTTGCTGCTCGTAAGATGAATAATCCACAGTCTCGCCAAAGCGCTGTTTAATGGCTTGTCTAAGATTAAGAAAATATTTTAAATCGTCTTTATACACCGTTATTTTCTTAGCTGGCGTTGCATCCTGAAATTTAGCATTAGCTAAGGCTAATTGCAGGGTTTTGGCAAATGTGGCTAAATAATCATAAAATCGCTGGCGCCGGTCTTCTGGCTCCAAGTGCAATTGCATGGCTTCCAAATCCTTTTGATTTACGACCGCCTTAAATACTTCCCAGACATTGGTATGCCGTTGTGGCAGCAGCTTGATTTCTTCTGCGATATCAGTCAGCGTGCCTTCAATATCTTCTGGATCAAAACCTTCATTTTCCAAGGCTGCGTAGGTATCAATGGCTTCATTAAGTTCACCAAAAATTCCTCGATAATCGATAATCAAGCCAAAGTCTTTACCTTCAAACAAGCGATTTACACGGGCAATGGCTTGCAATATATTGTGTTCTTTAAGGCGTTTATCCAGATACAACACAGTGTTTCTGGGTGCATCAAATCCCGTGAGCAGTTTGTCCACGACAATCAAAATTTCTGGATCGTCAGAATATTTAAAGGCCTTGATAATGCTTTCCTGATATTTTTCATCATTGCCATATTTCGCCATCATTGTCTTCCAAAAGACCTGTATATCTTCCAGTGTATCTTCATCAACGGACGTATGACCTTCTCGCGTATCGGGGGGAGAGATAATAACTTCAACGCTTACATCGCCAAACTCATTAAAGTATTTTTTATAACGCAAGGCCATCGCCTTACTAGAAACGGCAAACTGGCCCTTTTTACCTGTGCCTCTGTAATTGGATTTAAAGTGCTGACCAATATCGTAAGCAATCTCAGCCAAGCGTTGTTCGGACTTACTAAGCTCTTCCTCACGACGAAATTTCTTCTTTAAATCCGCTTTTTGTCCCGGTGTTAAGCCTTGGGTAATTCGCTCGAACCATCTGTCAATTTGCGCCTGATCGCCATGTAATTCACTCATCCGGCCTTCATACAATAAGGGCGTCACCGCGCCATCTGCGACCGCTTGATTCATGGTGTATTTATGGATAAATCCACCGAACTTGGCTGCCGTGGTTTTTTCTTTCTTTAGTAGTGGCGTGCCCGTAAAGCCAATGTAACAAGCATTCGGAAATACATTCTGCATTTTGGCATGAGAAACACCGTATTGTGAGCGGTGCGATTCATCGACTAAAACAAAGATATTGCTGCTGGTATCGCTGATTTTTCGCTTACGACTGGCCGACTCAAACTTGTCGATAATCGTGGTAATGATACTGGCTTTATTATGGGCAATAAGCTCTAATAAATGTTCACCGGTTTTAGCTTGCACAACGGGCTTACCGCAGGCATGAAAGGTTTTATAAATCTGGTCATCAAGATCAATTCGATCGGTCACCAATACAATTTTGGGGTTCTGAATAGCGGGTGCCAACACCAGCGCTTTCGCCAACATCACCATCGTGAGTGACTTTCCTGAACCTGTGGTATGCCATATCACGCCTCCAGGTCTTTGCGAATCACCTTTGCGTTGGGTTACTCGATTTAAGGTCGCCGCGACTGCAAAGTATTGCTGGTATCGACAGATTTTCTTTTCTTTATTGTCAAAGACAATAAATTGATAGATTAACTCTAATAAGCGTTCCGGCCTCAATAGACTATGTAACACTTTATCTTGCGGCGAAGGTGTTCGTTGACCGGATTGCCAAAGCGCTTCCATCGCTAGTCTTTGCTGATCATTACGTTCTGAGAACAAACGATTTTTAAATTCAAGACTGATAGGCATATTGATTAATTCATGTAGATAACGATCTTGTTCATCCTTATCTTCTTCTTTCCAGAGCGCCCAAAACTTAGCAGGCGTCCCTGTGGTGGCATAGAGAGCTTTATTTTGGCTTAGTGATAATAAAATCTGTGCATAGGTAAACAGCTCAGGGATTTCATCACCGCATTGATTACGCAAGTGTTGGCTGATGCCTTGCTCAACCGCATCTTTTAAGTCCGGGCGCTTACATTCAATCACGACCAATGGAATACCGTTTACAAACAGCACAATATCGGGCCTACGCTTTTGTTTGCTATTGCGGCGCTCTACAACAAATTCATCACAGACATGAAAGACATTGTTCTCAGGCTGTTTCCAATCGATGTAATGCAGAGAAAAACTTTTGGTATAACCGTCAATCGTTTGTTCCAGACTTTTACCCAGCGTTAATAAATCATAAACCTGTTCGCTGGTATTCATGAGGCTATCAAACGGAATGCCGACTAATGCGTGTACGGCTTTTTGAATATTGCTGTCACTAAAAGCCGTGACTTGGCCTTTAAAAGTAATCGAATTAATCTTGTGTAATTGCTGAGTTAGAATAATTTCCAGCACACATTTAGAGGTTCTGTCACCCCGTAAAGCTAATTGATCTGCTGGCGTTAAATAAGTATAGCCCAGCTGTTCCAGCACCGTCAGCGCGGGTAATAATGAAGATAAATCTTCCAGATATTCATTTACAGCCATGATGCACTTCCTGTAGGCGAGCAATTCCAATCTTTTGTTAAAAGTTGATTAGTTGTGTATATCAAGTAAAATGGCTAGCAACACGCCCCCTTTCGATTGTGCTGTTTTTACAGTCTATTGCTTAGGGGCTCTTTTTTGCCTATTGCTTTTGTCATCTTTTACTCTGTAAGAGATTGTAAAGATTACAACTCCATAGTTTTATTTAGATTTGACAGCCACTTTAATTTAACTATAATAGCTGCCAACACGGCCCCTATCGGTTTAACTGCTTTTGCAGTTAAATTGCTTAGGGGTTTTTTATTGCCTGTTGATTTCGCAATCTCTCCTACCATCTTTGCTCCCAATCCTCTGGAGCGCCCATACTGGCAAGATTAAGTCCTAGATGCTGTAAATCTGGAAATTCTAATAAGTGTTGCTTTACTCTTTCATTCCACGTTGAGTTGGGATTAATGCCAATTAAAAGATGTTTGATTATGCAGAGTAACAAAAAAGGTCGAGCTAATTGATGTGAATTACCTAGAAACGGAGTAACCCAAGGTGGTGCGTCAATATTAGGTAATTTAGGTTGATCAATGATATTACGATTCCATAGTCGACTGTGATGCGCACAAACATTTCGTAGATAGTTTAAACTTCTTAACCACGAAGCAAATATACGACCATTACTCAATGAGTATTTGTTTGCTATTGTGTCTTGATCAGCTTCAGTTATCCCCGCAAACAAGGCAGATAGAGTGCCAAAATCCCAAATCTCACAAGCCACCCAAATGGGTAGAGGGTAGCCATACTTTGCTTTATTATGTTTGATAAAATCTTCTTTCGATCGGGTAATCAAAGATGCCTGTTTATCTAACCAGTGATGATGTTTTGTTAGGCCTGTTTTATTGTCATATTCTTGCGAAAAATCTTTGAAAAACAACTCTGGCCGAAGATAAGCAAACGTATCTTTTTTTCCTAATGAGTGGGAAATCTCAACGCGTAAAGCTATCTCAATACGCTCTAACGCATCTAAAACAAGTAATCGAAGTTTTTTATCAAAAACATAAAGCTCAATAGCATTATGAAAGCTTGCATCAGCCTTGAAGTTTTCTAGGACGATACGGTCGGTATTTCCTTTCTTGTATTTCTTCCCATTACAATCAGCTAATGGACAACAAACCCCGCTACGCTCTTTGAAGGGGTATAGATACCCACTTAATCGATAGTATCCAATTCGCTCTAAGTAAATTAACGCTTTGTTGGAGTCAGTAACAATCAATCCTCTTTCAATCAATAGATCCAATTGCTCTTTATAGCTTTTCCAAGGTTTGTCGTAGACCATTTATTGAGCTCCTACTTTAAACAACACGTTTTTTGCCGGTAAGGAGTTGCTGCATCAGGGCTTTTTTCTGTTGTTTTAGTGCGGCGAGTTGGTTTTGGTGTGTGGTTATTTCCTTGTCGGCAGAGGAAAGGATAGTGGCGATTCTTTGTTGCTCTTTAATATCTGGAATTTTTACAAGTATGGATTTTAAATTCGACCCATAAAGATGGATGATAGTAGCTCCTTGAGCCTTAGAAGCGATTTGATGTTTTTTAATATGTGTAAGTATGTATGCAAGGAATTCTGAACATACTATTGTTTTATTAGGCCTAAGAATGTTTATATCACCACCAAGCAAAACGTCAGCTTCAAGTAATGCTACCGCATTTGCTAAATCAATACTGGATGTTGTTGTCGAAGACGGAATTAAAACATCTCCATAAACTGACTTAATTGAATTATCTTCATTTGTTTTACTAACGACATCACCGATGACATCGTTATATTTTGTATAAAGCTCACCGTAAAGAATGCACTTATATTTTCCATCTGAAATAAGCATATCTTTTGATAATCCTTTGCCTCGCTTAAATTCACAAAGTTCACCTAACTTATATTCATTCCATGCTTCGTCAACATTAACTCCTCTATTGTTTCCAGTCAAAAGCTGTTGCATCAATGCTTTTTTACGCTTTTGCTTAGCGGCAATTAACGCTTCCAACTTATCAATAGCTTTGTCCCAAGTGGATAGAATCTGTGAGATTTTTTGTTGTTCATTTATGGGTGGAAGCGTTAACTTTAGTAAAGAAAACTCATTTTGCCCCAATGTCTTATTTCGACCCGCTCCACCGGGAGAAGCAAGTTCAAGTAAGTACTTGCCTTTAGGTGTCTTGAAGAAATAAGTTAAATAATCGATATCACATTGATGGTTTCTTGGTCGAAACATAGGAAATCTATGTGATGCAATCATGCCAATTTCATTGGCACTTGTTTTTGCAACAGCTTGTTCCCAAGCAAAAACAATATTCACGATGAAACAATCAGGATGAATCCGAAACACTCTTTTATTTCCTAATGCTTCACCAGTCACTGCTTCTTTATAAAACAAACCTTTGCCATGAGATCGTATACCAATTTGATAATAATTTTTCTCTAGCTCTGGAAAAACAGGGTCAGAAACTCGTTCTAATATTTCTGAAATAGGCAAAGTATTCCATCCATCAGGTACTCTCATAGACGCTTTCCTTGTTTCACATTAGCCGCCAACCTATTACCATTAAGAAAGCACTGTGTGTCATGCCTCATAGCCAAGTTCCTTCATATAAGCCGCCATTTGTAGTTTTACGTCAGCCAGTTCAACTTCTAAGGCAACGATCTCTGCTTGCAGCGCATTAATATCAAGCTCTTGCTCTTCTTCAAAGGTATCAACATAACGAGGAATGTTGAGATTAAAGTCATTTTCTTTAAGCTCTTTAATGTCTGCAAGATAGGCATATTTATCAACAGAGGCTCTCGCTTGATAGGTGGCGAGAATCTTATCAATATCAGTTTGTCTGAGTCTGTTCTGATTTTTATCGCTCTGATACTCTCGACTGGCATCAATAAACAGTACCTTGTTATCGGCTTTATTACGTTTGAATAGTAACACTGCCGCTGGAATACCCGTGCCAAAAAACAAATTGGCCGGTAAGCCAATCACTGCATCCAGTAGATTTTCTTCTATTAGTTGTTGGCGGATTCGACCTTCGGCAGCACCACGGAATAATACCCCATTAGGAACCACCACGCCGACCCTACCAGAATCTTGAGTCGTCGTTTCAATCATGTGCGAGATAAAGGCATAATCGCCTTTAGACTGGGGCGGCAAGCCCCGATAAAAGCGTTGATAAGGATCATTGCTGGCCACTTCATAACCCCATTTATCCAGTGAAAACGGTGGATTAGCCACCACCACTTCAAACTTCATAGTAGTGTCATCTTCAATCAGCTTAGGGTTTCTAATGGTGTCGCCCCATTCGATGCGGGCATTATCCATGCTGTGCAAAAACATGTTCATTTTTGCCAATGCCCAAGTGGCACCGGTGATTTCTTGACCATATAAGGCAAAGTCTTTGATGCCACGTTTTAATAATTGATTGCCACATTTGATCAGTAATGAACCTGAGCCACACGCAGGATCAGAGATACGCTCTCCTGCTTGTGGATCAACCAGTTCGGCAATCAATTCTGACACTTCTGCGGGGGTGTAAAATTCACCGGCTTTTTTACCCGCGCCAGCGGCAAAGCGTGCAATCAGGTATTCATAAGCATTACCGATTACATCCAGATTACCCACCCGAGACGGTCGCAAATTTAAACGGCTATCATTAAAGTCATCTAACAGATGTTTAAGCCGAGTATTACGATCTTTGGTCTGACCTAGGTTAGCTTCTGAGTTAAAGTCAATGTTACGAAACACACCGGAGAGCTTTTGCTTATTAGTTTCTTCAATGTGTTCTAAGGCAATATTGATAATTTCGCCAACATTGGGCTCGTTGCGTTGGTTGTAGAGTTCTTGAAAGTTGCAGCCTTTGGGCAGCACAAAACGCTCACGCTGCATTCGGCGTAAGATCATGTCTTCATCATTGCCGAATTTTTCTGTTAGGGTTTCGTAGTGTTCTTGCCAAACATCAGAAATGTATTTTACGAACAGCATCACCAGAATATAGTTTTTATATTCTGAAGCATCTACAGTGCCTCGAAAGGTATCGCAGGCTTTCCAAAGAATGCTGTTAATTTCATCCTGATTGATTTGTGTACTCATGTTTTATCCTCTTGATACTGATCTAATGTTTTATCTAGTAAGCCCTCTACAAGCTGCTTTTTCTTCTCGATTAACTTTTCCAGTAGGGCTTTTTCTTTTAGCCTACATTGATGCAATTTAATGAGTCGTTCCTGTACCGCTAAGGGTGGAACTAGCACAGGTAAATTTTCAAGCGTGGTACGGGTAATATGCGGCAAGGCTGAGCCTGCTGCATGTTGAGAAAAATAGCGTTGCGCCTGTTTATGATTGATATACCAAACCAGATAATCTGGCCTGACAGCTTGCTTGTTTGGTTTAAGTTTGAGAATAAAGAAGTGCGATCCAGCCACGGTGCGCTGTAAATCGTGATCAACTAAAATAGCAAAAATCCGGTAGCCACGTCCGATAAAGAGAATATCTCCGCGTTGCAGATAATCAGGACTTTTACGACCTGTTAGATGCACACGGTAAAGTTGGGTACTATCAAGCCCTTTTTCTGGGTCGACATCTTTGAGTTGCACAACGGCAGTATCGCCGTCTAAAGCATGTTGAATGCTCTCACGAAAAGGATGCCCTGCTGATACGTTGACTAGGTGTTTAATGTTCATTTTTTCTGCATCTTTATAGTTGACGCAAAGAGTAAAGCTAAAAAACACGGCTGTCAAATTATTTTTATTGCATTAAATAGGAAGATGCGGAAAGGTTAGCGATAAGCACACTAGCCTTGATGAAGTAAAACGGAATCGAGCACCTGCTTTTGGTGCCCGACCATGGCCTTATATTAAATTTGCGTATTGAGACAAGCTATTAAACACCTACGGTAATACTCAGCACATCGATCCAATGTCCGACTTGCTCGTCGTGTAAGCGATAGATGGCTTTATATTTCCATATAGCACTGGTAGCGGGCAAGGGCTGGGTATCATTGGTATTGGGCTCGGTGTTGATAGTCAGAAAGACAAAACCAGCGCCCTCACCTCGGTCTACCCAAATTCCTATGGCGGCTGCAGCATAATGCGCTAAGCTGCTGGCAACATGCTCTAACAAATCCGCTTTTCCGCTATCAGTATTCAGTATTAGACATAAAAGCATTACTCGTCATGATAATTCCTTAGGGTTTAGTATTGGTTGGTGAGTGCTACGCAAGCTTTACTGAGCCCTCAGCGAAGCTTGCTTAGTGCTCCGCAAGTCCTTAGCTCAATAATGCTGATCTTATTAAGCGTTCCTCTAATCGTGTAGAGTGTTACGCCAATCTTGCTGAGTGCTCAGCAAGCTTGGTAAAGGCTAAATCCAACCTGTAAAGCACTTAGCAAAACCTATCGGAGTATTGGCCATAACTTGCTTAGCGTTCAGCAAGGTCTGGGTAGCCCTCCCC
>Ga0209499_1002999_pt1 | contig 10529 bp, 11 predicted proteins | sample C_130208_EF_Meta_FD_187306 | JGI IMG/M metagenome (GOLD analysis project Ga0209499, IMG submission 187306) | Freshwater microbial communities from Lake Croche, Canada to study carbon cycling - C_130208_EF_MetaG (SPAdes) (version 2) | ecosystem: Environmental > Aquatic > Freshwater > Lake...
TTATTGTTAATCTTATATGTTTTCTTAAGCTCAATAAGTTCACTTGGTGTCTTACCAACAAATTCTGGCTTTAGCTTTTCACGCATTTCACTAACACCAAATCCAATTGATTCAACACTATGAACCATTTGAAAAGGTTCAATTTCAACTGTCATATTTTGGTCTTCAATAGTGAAAAGCTGTTTTTCAGTAAGACCATACCCTTCATACTTCTTATATTGTGTTGACCTACCAACACTCATACTAGCATTAGCATTCAAATAATCACGAATCATAGGAAGTAGTCCTGGTGTAGTGATAATCTTTGGAATCTTACCAGGAGTATTTGCAGCAAGATTAGGATAAAGTTCAGCAATATGGTCCAAATGACCATGACTGATTAGATACATTTGTGCTTCGAATGGGTGAACAAAACCAGCATCGAGACAAATTTTATATGGAAACAGGATTAGTCCAGTCTTAAACGCTCCGCGTGTAAAACCAACTAGTTCTAGCTTACCAATAGTTAGCTTAGTTTGTGTAGCGTCAAAAAAATCGGACATAAACTATTAATTGTAACCAGTAAGCTATTTTATTTTCAATTTTTTAATAAAAAATTGAAAATAATATTATTTATATATATGTAAGAATAATTATGAACAATAATGCAAATAATATAAATTATCTAATTAACAATGCAGATATTATTAACAATGGTGAAATGAAAAATATTTTTAATAATTGTAATAATATCTTGATGAATTATATTGATCGTGAGATGATGCGTGATTATCTTTTGGCGGAGATGAATTATTATTTATGGTCTACAGGTCCTGGAATTAAAAATAATGAATACGAAAATTTTCTACTTGAACAATTGAATACACTTGAAAATATTAATTTTTCAGTTGAAGTAAAAAATATTTTAAATAATATTTTAAATGATTTTCAACTTCTAAACCTTGAACAGAAAAAGCTTATGTATAACTATATTAGTAGTCTTTATAGAAACTACTAATATCTTTAATTTTTTTTAGAAATAAAATTTAGAACCTAATTTTAAGTTAGCTAATTTTAATACATTTTTAGGAATATTATTAAAATAACTACCTCCTCTTAATGAAAATTGTGCAGGGATAGGATTTGTTAAAGGACCTGAATTATTTAATTGTACAGGAGGTGCCATTGCAGCATTTCTGTTAATATCTGGCATTGCTTTTACATTTGCAGGCATTCCCATACTTTGGAATGATTGTGCATTTTGAACAGGTGCAATTTGTTGTAACATTAAAGGGTCGTAGTTAGAAGGGGAATACATTTGTTGGAATTGGGAATTAGCAAATTGTGCTTGTCCACCTTGTCCCATCATTTGTTGTCCCATCATTTGTTGTTGCATCATCATTTGTTGTTGTTGCATCATTTGTTGTTGTTGCATAGGAGAATGTAAATCATTGTCATATGCCATTAATTGTTTAGGTGCACCATTAAAAAATTTTGATGATTTATCTATAACCGTTTCTGTGTTAGAATCAAGGATTGCTATCATTTCTTCAGTGGTATCATTCTTAGAATTTTTCTTAGAATTTTTTTTAGAATTTTTTTTAGATTTTTTATTATTATAAGTACTATTTTTTAAAGTTCTTGTATTTTCCTTACCCATTATATATACTTACAAAGATTTTTAAATAATTGTAAAAATATATATTATCTGTTTTTTATAGTAAAAAATTACTAAACTAATTTCTTATTTTTTATTTTTCTCTTTTTTAGCAACAGATTCTATATCTTTTAGCTTCTGTTTTAATTTTTCATTTTCTGTATGTTGTTCTTCTAATAATTGTTTCATATATTTTGTTTGGTCTTTTAATTTATTATATTTTTCTTCATCAACCTGTTTTATTTCTTGAACTTCTGTTTCAGCTGTTTTTAAAATTTCTTTACTATTCATTTTAGCCCAAAATTGGTTACTACTATTATTTTGTACTGACCAAGAAATAGTTCCATTACTTAATATAATGTATTTATATTCATCTCCAAATTTTGTTAAAAATCCTCCCAATCTAAAAACATTAGCTTTTGAATCTTTGTCTTTACTAAAATATCTTATATGTGTTCCAATTATAACTTTTCTAATATCAGAAACTTTTTTATATTCTTTTAATTTCTCTTTAATGTCATCACTTGACATTGAATCTTGATATGTTTTTTTAGGTCTAACATATCCAGTGTCACGAGATAATCTTTTTGTATTATTAAACTTTTGTGGGTCCATTATAATATAGTATTTTTATTTTTCTAAATTAAAGTTTTATCATTTTTTATATCTATCCATTAATTCCTTTAAATGTTTATCTCTTTCTGTAACTTCAGTGTAATCATTAATTTCATTTTTACTAACAAATTTATCTAAAATATTTTTAAATGATTCTGTTTTATCATCATTTATATTAATTGAATGATATGGAACACGATAAAATATATAATTTGTATCAAAATAAACAGGCCATATATATCCTTTACTTGGAACAGATAAAAGAGCATACCATTTATTTTTTTCTGTTTTTGTTATTTTTACTAAAATTCCTCCTTTTTTAAATTCCTCATTTCTTAAATTAATAATTTTAATTACACCTCCTAATTGTAATTTTTGAAATTCTTCTAAAGTATGAATATAATTGTAATCTATGAGATCATTTTTATATTTTTTTTTCCATTCTTTATATTTAACTAAACCATCGGCTTTTGGATTATAATCTTTTAAAAGGTTATCTAAACTATTGCGATCATTTTTGTTCATTTATAATGTTTGACATTTTTTCTTTATTTAAAGATTATACTATTATTATTAATAAGTTATGACCGATATTATTGAAACTAGTTGGTATGAGAAATATTATAATCCTAATAATAAAATGTTAATTGATAAATCTGATTTTAATAAGTTAATTAATATTTTGAAGAGTCAAAGTGACCAAAATGTAGTTCAAGTGAAAATTGCTCAAATTGAAACAGAATATCTTCTAAAATTAAAAGAAATAGAAAATTTATGTATAAATGTAGATGAAATAAATAAATTATGTAATTTAAATAGTTTAAAAATTCTTCAGAAGGAATTAGATGTGATAAAATTATTAACAAAATATTCTTTGCAGAATAATCAATTAAACTATGATTTTTTTATGAATGCATTAAAATTATTATTATCATTGAGTGAAGCATTACGAATTAGATTAGGACAAGCTGAAATTAAAATAGAAAAGACAATATATAATGATGATAATATATCAAGATGTTCTTATAAATTTTGTAATTATAAAGATTCATGTAATTATAACTATAATAAATCAAAAAATTTAATTTGTTATCAAGATCATTATGTACACAATATGGTATCTGGTGATTTAAGAGTATTAATAGAATATATTGAACAAAAATATGGCGAAATTAAAGTAGTATCTCATAATAAAGAAATTTTAAAAACAATAAATACTTTATCATTTGTAATTAATCATATGGAAAGTGAGTTAAAAGCAAAATGTATGTATTTATCTGAAGGTGAAATAGAAGGATTTCATTTTGTTAAAAGTAAAGCAGGTTCTACTGATAAAGTATAAAAATTTGATTTTTTAATTTATTAAAAAAAATTGAAATAAAGATAATCTATTAATATTTATATAATTATATGTCAAGTATTGCTATTAAGCGTATTAACAAAGAAAAATCCAATATTGTCAAGGAACAAATAGAAGGTTTCGTTCTATTAGATTCTGAATCATTATGGATTTGGAAAGGTGAATTAATAGGTCCACCAGATACTCCTTATGAAAAAGGTTGTTTTCCAATTCAAATAACATTTGAGGAGGATTATCCAATAAAACCACCTTCTGTAAAATTTTTAAAACCAATTTTTCATCCAAACATTTATCGAGATGGTAAAATTTGTATAGATATTTTACAAAATGATGGATGGTCACCTGCTCAAAATGTTAGAACAATTATGTTATCACTGCGTTCATTGTTTATGGATCCAAATCCAGATTCACCAGCAAATGCAGATGCTGCAAAAATGTATAAAGAAGATAGGATGAAATTTGATAACTATGTAAGAAATAGTATTAAGTAATATTTTAAATGATAAATTATTTTATCATTTAAAATAATGAAAGTATCTTTTCCTTTATTAGAAAGTATTAAAATGAAATTAATGTTAACAATAGGTTGGATAATATTTTTTGCATTAATTGTTTTAATAAATTGTCAATATAATGCAATTGACTCAAAAGTATTTTATGGTTTAGCAATTATAAATCTAGTAATTGTTTTATATGTAACATATTATTCATATTCAAAATATAATGAAATAACAAATATGAGTAGTAAAGACTTATTACTCAAAGGAACTAATTTATTAGCCGAATCTTTAAAGTAATAAAAATTGTTAAATTTTTTTATAAATATATTAATCAATATACTTATAATGAATAAAGAAGAATATTTGAATTTGGAAGAACTATCATATTTAAATTTAATTGATAAAATTTTGGAAAAAGGTGAAGTACGTGAAACTCGTAATGCTACAACAAAATCGTTATTTGGCGAAAAGTTAGAGTTTGACATTTCTAATTCTATACCATTTTTAACAACAAAAAAATTAGCTTGGAAAATAGTTATCAAGGAATTATTATGGTTTTTATCTGGTTCAACGGACAATAAAAAATTACAAGAACAAAATGTAAAAATTTGGAATGGTAATGCTACCAGAGAATTTATGGATAAAATAGGCTTTTTAAATCGTGAGGAAAATGATTTAGGACCTATTTATGGTCATCAATGGAGACATTTTAATGCAGAATATAAAGATCAAAATACAGATTATACAAATAAAGGTATTGATCAAATTAATCAAGTTATAAATCTATTGAAAAACGACCCAATGTCTAGAAGAATATTATTATCAGCTTGGAATCCATCACAAATATCTGAAATGAATTTACCACCTTGTCATATGATGGCTCAATTTTATGTATCAGCGGATAAAAAGTTATCTTGTCAGATGTATCAACGTTCAGCTGATGTAGGTTTAGGTTTGCCTTTTAATATTGCTAGTTATTCAGTTTTAACATATATATTAGCAAAATTATCGAATCTAACACCACATAAATTAATTATAGTATTAGGTGATGCTCATATTTATAGTACACATGAAGAATCATTAAAAGAACAAATTAAAAGAAAGCCATTTAAATTTCCAAAGTTAGTTATTAATCCAGATAAAAATTTTGAGAAAGTAGAAGATTTCAATATTGAAGATTTCATTATTGAAGAATATAGTTATTATGAAGCAATAATAATGGATATGGTTGCATAAACTTATTTTTTTAATTATAATCTTTTATTACAATAAAAAGGTTTTGGTTGATTTAATGTAATATGTAAATGTGAAATACTACCATAAACATTTTGGGTTGGTTTACCAGGAATTAATCCAGTAACTGATGTACTATATGGCCACAAATTAAGCCAACTCATAGGAGGACCAGTTGATGCAACTTTAAATCTTCTTATAATTTCTGCACTTTCTAATCCAGTATCATTTGTTTTAACTATTGACATATGTGGCAACCAATTAGATGAAAATGAACCGATAGCTAATCCAGAATCAGGATAACCTTTAGATGGAAGGGAATAATGTGTAAAAGTTTCTGGTGGATTAATAGGTGAAGCTACAGGAAGTATATTTTCTTCTACTTTTGTAAATTTTTTAAATAATGATAAAATGCTATTTTTAAATGGTGTAAAACTATTATCTTTAACGCTAGTCATATAAGGTTCATTATCAAATTTTCTGGCAATAAATTTAGTTAATTGTGTATAGTTATCAAGGTCTGAATGTAATTGTGCTTTTTTATCAGTAAAATTAGATTTGAAATATGTGTTTACATCTTCACAAAGTTTTTCAAAATTAACAGGAACAGATAAAAATTTATCTATATCACCTCCTTCTGGAAAAAAGAAACTTAATAATGTAATATGTGGATTACTTAATTTATCTCTATCTTCAATTGGTTTAAAAAGAGGAGGAACTTTAATTTCTGGTTTACCACCCTTTCTTAAATCTTCATTTAATTTTCTAAATAGTTCATTATATCTTTCATTTAATACTTTACCTAGTTGCGAATTTGGTTCAATTACAGCTGCAATAAATATTTTTTTTGCATTAAAATTCCATGGTTTTACAAATAAGGAGCGAGCAATTGTAGGTGGTTTAGTTAATATTGTTTTCATTAAGACAGCTAATGCTTTTTTAGCTGCATCATCACCACTAGCATCTACTACAGCTTTTAAAGCACTTAATTCTGAACCAGATGATACTTTACCTGGTTTAGCTAATAATACTGGTTTGGCTAATGATACTGGTTTAGCTAATGATACTGGTACAACTGATACTACAACTTTTTTTCCAGTTATAGCAGAATTTGCTTCTGATAATTTCAATGCTCTTTCAACATTTGATTTTTGTGAAACTGCTACTGAATGACTTTCAAAATTAATTGAAAACGAAGTGTCACTATGTTTAAACCCAGAAACATCTGTATTAAATTTAGTTATACCTTTACTTTTTAAGTAAGCTATTAAATTATCTAAAGTGGTTCCATTAGGTAATTTATTAATTTTAATAGAATTTGAACTATCTTTAATATCCATTATTTCAAAACCACCTAATTGATTTTTTAATTCTAAATATTTTTTTTTATATTTTAAATATTTCTCTCTATAAATATCATCCATTATATTTATTGAGAATAAATTTTAAAATCAGGAATATCTATGACTTCTCCAATTATATAAGTATCTTTATCTAATTTAATTGGTAATCCAGTTTCCAAATCTTTATTAACTCTACCAATTGGAAATTTTAAATCAAAATCATAAACCATACCAGATTCATCGTAATACCAATATATTTGTGATTCTGAATATAAATTATCTTCTATGAGTCTTACAGCTTTAATTTGTTTTACTTTAATTTTACTTCTGCTTGATTCAGCAGAATTTGATCCATTATCGATTTTAATATCATATTCTATATTTTGATTATAGGCAGGACCAATTGGTTTTTCTAATAATGAATCTTCGTTAAAATTGAAACATTTATATTTGCTACCCATCATATTATGTGATTTAAATAATTCACAATCAACAGCAACTTCTTTTACAGCTTCAATAAATGTTAATAATAAGTTATTTTTCTTTCTAGAAATATTTTCCATTTTTTCATCAGCAGTTACTTTACCAGTTTTTCTAATCATTTTATATCTAAATACATCAACCTTTCTTTTATCTAATGGTAAATCTTTATGTACGCAAAAACGTACGGCTCTTCCCATAATTTGTTCAATACGTGCTTCGTTCCAAAAAGGTTCTAATATATGAACTTGACGAGTATTATTTAAAGTAATACCTTCTGCGCCAGCAGGTGATAACATAATAATTTTAACAACTCTACCATTAACATTTTCAACATTATTATATAATTTTTTATTAGCTTCTCTAACATCTTTATCAATAGCTCCATGATATTCAATATATCTAAATCCATCTAATTGACCTTTCATAGTCAAATCTTTAATATTTACTTCAAGATCTCTGTGATAATCATTAAATCCAAAGAAACTTAAATAAATTTTAAATATTTGTAATCCTTCCATTTGAACATAATTTGAATAAACTAAAACTGGTCCTTCAGATTTTAAAATATTGAATATACACGTTATAAATTTAGGTGAACAAGTCATTAATGCAATAAATAAATTAGATTTATTTTTTTCTAAAGTTAGAAATGATGTAAAACTTGATTTATATATTGTTTTCCATTTTTTTATATCTTCTTGTAATGTATTTTTATTTTCTTTATCTTTAGCATGAATATTTTTAAGATATGTTAGGAAACTACTAACATAATTACTTATAGCAGCAATATATGCAGCAGCTTCTTTATCATTTAATTTTAATTCTTTGATTTTATTTACTTCTTTACCTTCGTCAATTAATTCGGCGTCTTCATTTTTAATTTTAAATTTACCGGGTCTTGGTCTTGCTTCACCATTAACAGTATCATTAATATGAGGGAAAACAAAATTACCAGCTTGTCTAGTGTAAGCATTATATGTTGAAATTTGTTCACCAACTTTTCCTCTAGATCTCATTCTATTTAATTTTTCTCTATGTTCTTCTATTTCTTCAAAGTGTTCATAAATTTCTAATTGATAATCTTGCATTAAAATATTTTTATAATGAATTGTTTTTGCTGGGAATTTATCAGGAGTTGCTCCTAAATAATAAGAAACTAATCCTAATATTCTTCTTTGAAACATATTTTTAGTATTTTCATTTAATGATTGAAAATTAGTTGATGAAATAAATAATTGTTCAAATATACTTTCACTTGTTGGAAAAGAACCAGGTCTTAATAAATTAAATATTAATGCAAATTCAAAAGGATTATTTACTGCTGGAGTAGCAGACAACAACATAATTCTAACATTCGTATTTTCTTTTTTTTCACGTTGAATATAATCATAAATTACTTGCGCTCTTTTACCCTTTTTACTACTTACATTATTATACACATTATTTATAAATCTATGTGCTTCATCGATAATAAATAAAGATTGTTTGTTACTATCTGCTTTTTTAATTTTTTCTAAGAAATCTCTATCAGCAAAAGGAGAATCATAGTGAATAAATATTAAATTTTTCATTCTATCATCTTCATTTTCTTTAGATAACCAATTTCTTAAATCTTTTAACCAAGGGTCATCATGAAGTGCCGCAGGAATTAATAAAAATATATTCCATTTAGGTGTATAGTTATATAATATATTATAAACATTAATAGCACTAACCGTTTTACCAGCACCAACACCATGATATAGTAAAATATCTCTGAATGGAGAACGATAATTTAAATATTCGCCAATAAATTGTTGATATACAGTAAGTTTATTTTTATCGATTTTTTCATTACAAGGGTCTTCACCTTCCTTTCTTACTATTTCTGGTAAAACATATTTTTTAAAATTTTTCATAATCCAATTTGGAAATATCCTTCCATTTTGATCTAAATTAATAATAGTTTTAGACATTATTATTAAGTTAGAAATTATTTGTTTAATATTTCATTTCCTGAAGTATTATCAAATCTATACACTGGTACTTTTCCAGGATTTCCTTTTGGTTTATAATTAAATGTTGCTTGTTTACCTGCTTCTCTTTTTCTTAATCCTTCCAATCTTGCCATTCTCATCGGGTCTTCTGTTGAACCTAAACATTGTAAAGTAAATTCTTGAAATGGTGATTTATCTAATATTGTTATATTATGAGTGTCTAAATAATATTCTCTTGCTTTTAACAATCTTGTTATCATACTCATATAATTATTTTTTTCTCTATCATTTCTATTACAAATAGCATATTGGTAATCAATTAATAAATATAAGAAAACCAATTGAAATGTTCCAAAGAATACTTTTTTTCTTTCGGAGAATGAATTAACTATACATCTATTATTATGACCATATAATTTTAATATACATATATTATTATAATAGTATTCAGTATGAAAATCATAAAATTGAAAGAAAGGTGTAAAATGTTTAACAGTTATCTTATTATTATATTCTTTCTTTAAAAATTTTTCAATAGACTCTTTATCATCTTTATAATTAATAGAAACAGCTTGATAATAAGGACAATTTTCAAATTCTAAGTTCTTATTTACTTTTTTAACTAAATAATTAAAAGCATAATTACCAATTACAATTAATTGAGAACCGTGTAATACTTTATGTCTTATAAAATGTTTAACTTTCTTTAATTCATCTTGTGAAATATTAATATCGTATACTATTTTATATTTTTCATAATTTGTATCAAATGGATAATGTTTAATTAATGTTGCAAATCTATTAAAAGTTTTATCCAAACGCCAATATGATGTTAATGGATCAGCATAAACTCTAAATGCATCAATTAACATTAAATGAGGATGAGAATATTTAATTCCATCATCTTCAATGGTTGGTAAATTATCATAAACATTTTTTGGCATATATGATACATCAACATAATTTTCAAAGTTTACAAATATTTTATATGTTTCTTCATGAACACCACCTTTTCCTTCAACATATTTAAATCCTTTTGAGTGTAAAAAATCAGCTAATTCAACAATATCTTTTAATGGTTCATATGAATAAAATTCAATATCAGCAATATCAGTGTCTTTATAAAATACATCATTTGAATTTTTCATTTTTATTAAATGATTCTGTGCATAACCTCCATACACTATTCTTTTAGTTTTTTTAATATATTCTAAAATTGCTTTATAAACATTTTTATACTCACTAATTGTAGGTTCTATTATATCTTGTCTTTTTTTAAGAGCTTCATCTTTTATATAATCTAAATTTTTTTTTATAAATTCTAAATCTGTTTGTCTATACATTAAATTAAAGGTTAAAATAATAATTTTTAATTATTATTTT
>Ga0209499_1003004_pt1 | contig 10516 bp, 11 predicted proteins | sample C_130208_EF_Meta_FD_187306 | JGI IMG/M metagenome (GOLD analysis project Ga0209499, IMG submission 187306) | Freshwater microbial communities from Lake Croche, Canada to study carbon cycling - C_130208_EF_MetaG (SPAdes) (version 2) | ecosystem: Environmental > Aquatic > Freshwater > Lake...
CCTTGGTAATGAGAACAGCTTGTTTCCTTCACGGAAACAGTGGTACAAAAAACTGCGCCTACGGCCTATTGGGGGCCGGTCCGGCACGGGAGGCTACCTTGGAAGTTGTTGCTTTTGTTATCAATCTCGATAGACGAGCCGACCGGCTTGCCTATATGCAGGATCAGCTAGACAGGCTGGGTATTGTTTGGCACCGTGTGTCAGCCAATGACATGCAAAACGTCGATCGCCAGCGCCTGCGGCAGGAGGTCGCCGAAACCGGCCACATCCGCACCATGGGCATGGGTAGCCAATGCTGTGCTTTGACCACCTTCGACATCTTTCGCCACATCCTCAAGACCGAAATCCATTTCGCGCTCATCCTTCAGGATGATGTTGAACTGTCACCGGACTTGAAGGCGTTCCTTACAAGCCTCGATTGGTTGCCGGAGGAAGTCGATTTGGTCCAGTTCGAAAAATACGGCCGTCCCCATTCGAAAAGACTGCTCGGCCCGCCACTGGGAACACCGCCAGTCCCAGGGCGGCGCCTGCGCCGTCTCCATTCGCGCACTGGCGGGGCTGCTTGCTGTCTCATCAAGCGAGAGGCAGTCCAGTTGATTATGGAACGAAAGCCGCTTTTGCGCATGCCGATTGACCACTTCCTGTTCAGCCCCAACATCTCGCCGGTCTTCAAACACCTGCGCGTCGCCGTAGTGACCCCCGCGCTTGCTCGCCAGCGCGAGGATGGATTTGAATCCGACCTCGACCCCGAAAGGTCGAACCGAACCAAATCCGTGCTCCGACGGTTGCGCCGTCTTTGGCAAGAAGTGAACTGTCTGCCCTCGCAGCTCTTCTTATGGATAGGAGGTGCCCGATGGCACCCTTTTGGATTCAAACGCTAGAGGCGCCCCAGATGTGTCGCGACGCATGGTCCAACGCCACCCGTCGCGACACGCAGCCAGACTTATCTGCAATTTTCATCCGGATCAGGTCAATTAATGCGCTTATCATCGTTTCTGCGTTCGGGAAAACGGTCAGAAGTGCCGCGCATTGCCGTGATGGGCGGCCTGCGCAGCGGCACCAACCTTGTCGCCCTGCTGCTTGAGCGTTACTGGAATGTCACTGTTGATTTCCACCGCTATGGCTGGAAACATGCGGGCCTGCCCGTCTTTGCGCCATCATCCGGCCTTGCCTATCCCGATGTTCCAATCGTGTGGGTTTCCAAGCACCCTATTTCCTTCACGGCCTCGTTGCACCGCTATCTGATCTCAACGCCGACCGGTCGCGGTATCAGCATCGACGGGAACCGTGACCCAAAGGCATTCGTTCGCAGCCCGATCCGCATATGGGACAGCCAGATGAAAGGCTCACCGCAGTTGCGATTCCCAAATCCTGTCCAGTATTGGAACTTCATAACCTGGAACCTCGAGACCCTTGATCCGGCGCGCTTTTCTGTTCTGTCCTATAATTACGAGGATATTCTGTCCAATCCGGCCACCTTGCTGGGGGTGGAATCGCTTTGGCCGCTCTCGCGCAGGGTGCAGGGCCCCATAGCCCTGCCTAAGACAGAGATGGGACGCGGCAAGGCCAGATCCATCCATAATACGTACCGATACTCGGCCGCCACGGATTTCATGCGGGGCGACAGGTATGTTTTCGATGAGGCGGAGCTCGATTTCATTCGGTCGGAAGCTGACCCCTGGCTAACCTCTCGCAGGGGCTATGCCTTTTGATGACCTGACCCGCCCCAGATGCCATGGGTCCGGCGGAAGTGATCGACGCAGGCCAGGTTGAGTTTGTCGCGCCCATGCCCCTCCATCTCGAAATCCAGCAAAGCAAATCGCTTCGCGGATTTCGTCGGCATCGACCTCGGCACGGGGCCCGACTTGTGGATCCGCGTGCCGCTTAGTGCCAAATGCCCGGACAACCAGATGTCATCCACGGCCCAATAGGCATCGGGGATCTCGAAGACGTCGGGGTGCAGGAACTCGGAACGGATAAGTACACCGCCATATCCCTTCGCTATGTCCACAGCCCCGCAGGCGGGGATCATCCGTCGGATTCGGCGGCGATGAGGCTTGCCTGAAAGACCCAGCGACAAGTCATTGAGCCGATGGTTGAGCGGGCTGTCCCAAGCCGCCCGCGCATCGATGGCTGACACCGGATCACCCGCATCGACGATGCAGGTGTCAGGCATTTCGTCACTCAGGCCCATCAGCCGCGATGCCCAGTCGCTGTGATACACCCTGTCATCGTCGCAATAGATGATCCGCACATCCTCGCCCTTGAAACGCAAAACCGCTGGCAGGACTTTCGTCGCTGGACCAAAATCCTCGTCGAAATCGAAGATCTCGACCCTGTCGGGCAGGGGCGGCAGGGTCGCCGGTTGGAAGGCCCGCTTGCGGTAGGCCCGCGGAATGGTCAGCAAAATGCGTGAAATATCTGCATTCTGGTCGCAAAGTGAATAGAGCGTCGGCAATATGGCGCTAAAGCGCGGCGGAATGGTGGTGAGGGTAATGATGGTCTTCGTCGGCATGTTCTTCCCTGACACAGGTCGCTACGCAGTTGTGTCGATACCATAACCCGACCGCGGTGCAACGGGCACTGACGACGCGACTGCGCCCTGTCAGCGGCAGGATGGGTCCAATGTCCTTGTCGTTGCAGGGGCAGACGGCTATACGATGCGTGCAAAAAGCTGGAAAGTCTGGGTAGCAGAGATCAGGCGGAGCATGGCCCGGGAAGTGAACAGACACCAAATGGCGCGATACTGGATCTCGGATTGGATGATCCGGGCTGCGCTTTTTGTTTTGTTGAGCCTGCCTTACGGGACGCGCGTGCGCCTGTCGGCGCTGCTGATGTCGCGCATCGTTTCGCCACTCGCGGGATATGACGTGCGCATCCGCAAGAACCTGAAGCTGATCGTCCCTGACATGCAACAGGCTGAGGTGGACCATATTGTCCGCACCGTACCCGCCAATCTGGGCCGCACGCTGGCCGAGCTTTATTCCGGCCCGGACTTCGTCAACCGCGTGGCGTGCGAAACCTTGCAAGGCCAAGGCGTCGCCGCACTGGACGAGGCCCACCGCACCGGTCGCCCGGTGATGCTCGTCACGGGCCATATCGGCAATTACGACGCGGTGCGCGGCATGCTGACGCGGCGCGGCTACCGCGTCGGCGGTCTGTACCGTGAGATGGAAAATCCCTTCTTCAATCGCCATTACGTCGCGGCCATCTCGCGCATCGGCACACCGCTGTTTCCGCGCGGGCGGAAGGGCTTGGCCAATATGGTCCGCTTCCTGAAATCGGGTGGCATGGTGGGGCTGGTCTTGGACCAGCATGTGCGGGACGGCGCAAGGCTAACCTTCATGGGACGCGACGCGCTGACCGCGCTCTCGGCTGCCGAAATGGCCTTGCGCTACAATGCACTGGTGGTGCCCACCTACGGTATCCGCCGCCCCGACGGCGGCTTCGACCTGATCATCGAAGCCCCGATCCCCCATTGCGCGCCCGAGGTGATGACACAGGCGCTAAACGACAGTCTTGAGGCGCGTGTGCGCACCAACATGGACCAATGGCTTTGGACCCATCGTCGTTGGAAGCCGGCAGCACGGCGGTCGAAGAAGCTATTGGGCGAGGTGGGTGACGAAACGCCAACCAAGCCACCTAAACCTGTTTCAAAGCGCTAACGCCAGCACCTTCGTCTTAAGTGACGCAAAATCCGTCCCCACTTACCCAGACCAGTTACGTCGGCTTTGAACGCTCCCGGCCGCAGTTGATCATGACCATGGCGGCCGATAACTTCTCCAGACTGCCCGGATTGCTTGCCGCACGACGCAAATAAGCGGCCGCCGGCGCATAAGCTGCGAAATAGCCCAAGAAAGTGAAACGTCCCGAGCAAGAGCAATTTCTCTGAGCGTGTCGTCATCTTGTTCTTCCGAAAAGACTATAAGCCCATATTCTTGAGGTATTTCATCCTTGCCAGATGCCAAACCGCTCACGATACCATTCAACGCATAAACGGTCTGCATCAATTCTATCGTGATCGGCGTAAGAATAAGCGTTCAGCGGCGTGATAGCGGCGCCCAAGGATTTTTCGCACATCTTGCGTTCGGCCACCCGTTGGATGGGGATTCCTTGTGTCGCCAAATGCCCCGAGAGCCAAGTGTCATCTACCGTCCAGAGCACATCGGGAATGTCAAAAACCGCTGGCCCAAAGAATTCGGGGCGCACTAGCACACCGCCAAAACCCTGGGCAATGTCGACCGGGCCAATTCCGGGGCGTTTTCTAGGCATCTTGCGCCGCATAGAATGTCCGTAACCGCCCAGCGTGATCGCGTTTAACAGGCGAAACCGCGGGTGGCGAGAAATTGCGTCATATTCGATCCGCGAACGATTCAATCCGTTGATGCAAACGCATGAATGGGGATGGGCGTCGGCGCCATCCATCAGTGTTTGCGCCCATTCGGGTTGATAAAGCTCGTCGTCGTCGCAATAGATTATCCGCACATCCTGCCCAGAAAATGCCTTTACCGAAGGCAACACTTTGGTCGCGGGGCCGAAATCCTCGTCTGCGATGCGGATCTCTACGCCTTTGGGCGGCTTCGGAATCTCAACATCGCGGAATTCAAGACGCCTGTAGTTCTTCGGTACCCAAAGGATAATAGATGAAATCTGCGCCGTCTGGCGTCGCAAGCCTTCCACCACTGGCTCCAACTGATCCATCCGGGATGGGATGGATGTAAAACTGATAACCGTATCGGTCATAGTAATTCCTTCATCGTGCAAACGCGGTTGTTGTGGAGCGCCGGCATCGGCCGGTCCGGTCTAGATGTTAACACGCATCGTTCCAAGTTCGTGCGGCTGTATTTGACGGCCACACTGCGCTTGACATACCCGCCACTGAAGTCGTGAGAAAAATCTGTCCTTGGAAAGGACGACCTCGCTTGTCAAACGATTTTTGCATCCGAGCCATGTTCCTCTTTAAGTACGAGCGGCAGTTTTTTTAGCCAGCGATGCCCAGCCCTGATTTCCCATTCCATCCGCTTTTCTGATAGTTCCAGACTGGGCACAAGTCGCCGAAGCGCCTCGAGGATTTTGGCGGTTTCCATCCGAACAAGGTTGCTCCCGATGCATGCATGGCTGCCAAGCCCAAAAGCAAGATGGCGTGGACCCTTTCGCCCGAGGCGGAACTGATCGGGATCTTCGAAGACCGCAGGATCCCGATTTGCCGCCGCCAAGCCAACAAACACAACTGAATGTTTCGGAAGGACAGTCCCACCGATCTCAATAGGTTCTAGAGCAATTCTGCCCTGATATTGCCCAGGGCTTTCTAGTCGCAGGGTTTCATCAACGACAGCAACCCAAGTCCCGCCTTCGTTCAGAAAATCCTCTATGGCAAGGGAGTGCTTGATCAGCAGCAAAACCGCGTTGCCGATCCCAGCTCTTACGTTTTCAATCGCATCCGAAACAAGCAGCATTGCGTTGTCCACCAGCACAGTGCCGTCCAGCGTTTTTGGATCAGCCCCACAAAGCATTGACAGCAGGTCATCACGCGGCGATATCCGGCGCTCCTCGATGGCAGAAGCCAAATAAGCCCGAAACGCACCAATCTTCGCATTCATCTTCAAGAGGGTTCCCCGATCCGATATCGGCTGGAACAAATAAAAAAACGCCTCCGACCAGATCTTAAGCTGTAGCAGGTCAGTTTCCGGAAGCCCAAAGATCAGACACATTGCCCGTAAAGCATAGGGCGCGGCAACCGCCTCGATAAAGTCAAAATCTCCTGGTTTCAGACCTGCGACCAGTTCAGCGGCAAGATCGTCGAGAAGTTTCCAACGGGTTTTGATCAGAGCATTCAATTCGGTCGCCATCAGACGACGCGGTTGAACCGGCTGAGGCGGATCCTGAAAGGCGATCAGATTTCGCGCCACATCAGCCCCCACGAAGGTTGCGTGATTTCGCTCGTGCAAAAGAGCAAATAGTGCAGGCCGATTTGATAGGCGGGCGTCCAGCAGGGCGTTTACAGCCGCGTTGTAACCTACGATCAGCCAAACACCCCGGTCCATTGAATGCAATGGCCCCCGCGCGCGAAGTTTATCGTAAAGTTTATAGGGATCCGAAATGAATGCTTCATCTGCCAAAGCAAGCTTGAGGTTCTCAGTTTCCATTTTTCAGTTAGGTCTGGTCTACTAAAGTGGGCGAAGGCTGCCCCCGCTGCTGACCTTATCCGTGTTTCGGAACGTGTCAACAACTTTGAGACAGTGGTTTTTTGAGTTTAGGCTTGGTCTTGCTTTGGTTTCTTGGGCGGGTTGATCCAGACGGCAGTCGGGATTTGGGGCGGTTTGGGGTGGTGGCGGACAAACCGTTCGGGTGTTTTGAGGAACGCGTCGTCCAGGGCGATTTGGCGGGCGGTTTGGATTGCGTCGGCCTGCCCGAAGTGGATCTGGTCTGGCGTCATCAGGCCGATTCCTGCGTGATGATGGTCCTCGTTATACCAGGCAAAGAAGCGGCGGCAGAATGTGCGGGCCTCTTCGATGGTTTGGAACCGTTTGGGGAATTCCGGCTGGTATTTCAGGGTCTTGAAGTGGGCCTCCGAGAAGGGGTTGTCGTTTGAGGTGTGCGGCCTGCTATGCGACTTGACCACGCCAAGATCGGCGAGCATCAGGGCCGTTGCCTTGGCCTTCATGGGGCCACCGCGATCTGCATGCAGGGTCAGCTGGTCGGGTGGGACGGAATGTTTTGCCATGGCGTCTTTGAAGAGTGCTTTGAATTGAATGGCACTTTCCGCGTGCTCGATGCGCCAGCCGACGACGCGACGGCTGAAGATGTCGAGAATGACATAGAGATAAAAGTAGGACCACTTGACTGGCCCCATCAGCTTGGTGATGTCCCAGGACCACACTTGATTGGGCCCCTCGGCCAGAAGTTCGGGCTTTTGATAGACCGGATGGCGACGTTGGCGGCGACGCTCTGCAACCTCACCATGAGCGGCAAGGATGCGATACATCGTTCGGATCGAGCACAGATAGACGCCTTCATCGAGCAAGGTGGCATAGACTTCGGTCGGGGTCTGATCTGCGAAGCGGGGTGTGCGCAAGTAGGCAAGCATCTGATCTCGTTCACTTGTCCGCAAGGCGCGTGCAACAGGCAGCCGAGGTTTTGTCGCGCGTGGCGGGTCCGTCAGGGCCCTGCGATGCCGTTGTACAGACGCCCGCGACACCTCCAGGGCCGCGCAGACCGCCGTCGTCAGACCGCTGGCCGGCGACAAAGACACAACGGCGGCCATCACGACTTGCCGCTGCTGCCGGATGCCTGGTCCATCTCGTCCAGAAGCGCCGCCACTTTTTTTTGGATGGCGATGATCGCCTCCGCCTGATCAAGGCGGCGGCGTAAGGCGGCGTTCTCACGATTGGCCTTGGCCAGTTCGGCCTGCAAAGGGTTCACTGTGGCCTTTTCGGGACCGCGCGCGCGGGGCTGAAGGGCGCCCAGAGTGCCTGCCTCGCGCTGACCCCGCCAGTCGCTCAAGGCCGAGGAATACAAGCCCTCTCGCCGCAGGATAGCTGAAATACCCCCCGTTTCAACGGCGCGGTCGGTCTCCGCAAGGATCTGCAGCTTGTATTTTGCCGAGAAACTGCGCCGCTTCGGCACCGCAGTGAATTCGGCCGAAGCCACTTTGGCCGCCGCCACAACGCGGGCAGCGGGCGCCGGCAAAGCAACACCCTCAGGCGCGGCAGGCAAGGGCGTGGGCAGACGTTCGGGCATAACCATCAGATCGTTCTCCTGAGCCCTCGAGTGTAAACTTCAGACAGTCGAATGTCTCACTCTCGTTGGCACGGAGGGTTTTGCGACTTTGTGTGGTTGAGGGCGGCGCTGTTCTACATGGACGGGATCGCCCGACAGGGCGCGCATCTGCACCTCATTTTGAGCCTATTGTATTCGGTCGCGGGCGGCGCATGAACTGGTTACCCAAGCTTGTGGGCGGCCGTCCTGCGGACGATGCAGAGGTGCGGTTGATTGCACACCTGGCTGTGGACTGGCTGGAAAGCACCGGCGTCGAGCCTGAGGCCGGCCGCGATGGACATTCAGCATTCAGTGGGTTGGTCCACGATGTGTTTGGCTGGATTGGCCGTTCAAAGAAAGCGACGTTCAGCTTGCGGACGTATTGGGCGATGGTGCCCGACAGGGCTGGAACTCATCCCGCAGCGGATCAAACCGCGGGCAACTAACCCTTTCTGACCCTGTCACGGGATTTTCGCCAGCGTGGCTTTTGGGCGTTGCGTATCGTGATTCGCATGACCCAACACGCGCCCTCCTTTGCCGCAAAGGCCCAGCACCAACCTGCAGCTTCGGCTGAAGGGGCGGATGAGGTGCATGCGGCATTGGTAGCACTGGTGCGGGCTTTGGCGCGATCGGAAGCGCGGCGTTGGGTGGCGGAGCAATCAGCGGCGGGAGGGTCTGGCCATGACGAAGGCTAAACCGAGTGCCCCTACAACCGCACCCCGTATGGCGCCCCTACCCACGCTTCTGTCGGTCGAAGCCACGGCCCAGCAACTGTCGGTCTGCACCAAAACAATCCGCCGTTTGATCGATCGTGGCGCACTTCCCTGCTGCCGCGTTGGCCGCTTGGTGCGCATCCGAGCGGTGGATTTGGCGGAGTTTGTGGCGTCTGGGATTGGGCCTTGAGGGAACTTTTGGGTTGGTTTTGGATTGGGTTTGGGGGTCGTTTTGGGTGGTTTTGCATGTCTTTTAAATTACTGTTTTTGTTATATTAGTTATGTTTTTGCTTAAGTTCACTTGCAACTTTGTATCTAGATTTTCACGTTTATGCCTGCTATGTCCACGTCAGTCACTAGGAGTCTACGCATGACCACGAAGAACACCTCACTAGTTTCGCCTACCACCCTGCAAGGGGTGATCGACGCGCTCGCCCTGCGCAGCGATCTCACAGATCAGCGCCGTATGGATCTGCGCTCGTCGTTGCGTACCTTCGCTCGGGTGCTTGGAAAGGTGCCGGATCAGGTGCCTGCGGACATCGGTGTGCTGAACACCCATCTCGCTGGGCTGACAGCGCACGCGGCGGGCCTGTCTGCGCCACGTTGGGCCAACGTGAAGAGCGGGCTGACAACGGCGCTGTCCTTGACCGGCGCCAAAGTGATTGCTGGTAAACGGCGTGGCCCACTGGCACCCGAGTGGGAAGCGCTGCTGGATCAAGTGGAGGGTGCTTACGAACGCGCGCGGCTTTCGCGGTTCATGAGCTGGTGCACCACGGAGGGGATTGCGCCTGCGAATGTAAGCCAAGGGGACGTGGATCGTTTCGTTGTGGCGCTTGCCAAAGAGAGCTTGGTTGAACGCCCACGGGCAGTTCACCGCGATTTGGCTTTAGCATGGGATCGCTGTCGTGCCGCGACTGTAGGATGGCCAGATGTTGAGATTGCGGTGCCCAATCACAGCCGCGCCTATGCTCTGGCGGAAAGCGATTTCTCAGACGCTTTTGTGCAAGATGTCGACGCTTATCTTCATCATCTGGCGGTGGTCGATCCGTTTGAAGAGACCCCTCGCCAAGCGATGGCACCGACCACCCTGCGCGATACAAGATTGCGGATTATTCAATTGGCCAGTGCGCTTGCCCAAAGCGGGCGCGATCCGAAGACTATCACGGGGCTAAGCGATCTCGTGGCTCCCGATGCTGCCAAAGCAGCGTTGCGTGTGCAGCACGAGCGCAATGGTCGCCGCAAAACCGGCCAGTTGGCGAACTATGCAAGAACGTTGATCGCCGCCGCGCGGCACTGGGTGAATGCATCTGAGGAGGATATCGAGAAGTTGCGCGCCCTCGCCCGCAGCATCACGCCAAAGGTCAGCGGAATGACCGACAAAAACCGCGCGCGCCTGCGTCAGTTTGACAGCGATGACGCCGTACAGCGCCTGATCGGCCTACCTGCGCGGGTGTTTGACAACTTGCCGGCTGCGGGCAGGCTATCACCTGCACAGGCCCTTCGCGCACAATCCGCACTTGCAATCGCGATCTTGATGCTGGGCGCGCCCGTGCGCATTAAAAACCTCGCAAGCCTGCAGATCGGAGTGCATATCATGAGCATCCGTGCAGATGTGCGCCACCTTCTTCTGCCGGCCGCTGAGGTCAAAAACACCAGAGATCTTGAGTTCGTATTGTCCCAGATGATCTGCAAATACATCGACATCTACAATGCCCGCTGCCTGCCCGTACTGGTGCGTGGTGGCAGCAGCTATTTGTTCCCCAACACCACTGGCGGGACCAAGACCCCCGGTAGCTTGAGCGTGCAGATTCAGACCTTCGTCAAACGGGAGACAGGGCTGGTGTTAAACGTCCACTTGGCGCGGCATCTGTCGGCGAAGCTCTATCTCGAACGTAATCCAGGCGATTATCCGACAGTGCAAATGCTTCTGGGCCACAAGGATCTGCAGACCACCCTGCGGGCCTATGTCGGGATGGAGCAGGGCCATGCCATCGGACGTTTTGACAAAATGATGGCGGATCTGCTGGAGGGCGCGCAATGACACA
>Ga0209499_1003014_pt1 | contig 10502 bp, 11 predicted proteins | sample C_130208_EF_Meta_FD_187306 | JGI IMG/M metagenome (GOLD analysis project Ga0209499, IMG submission 187306) | Freshwater microbial communities from Lake Croche, Canada to study carbon cycling - C_130208_EF_MetaG (SPAdes) (version 2) | ecosystem: Environmental > Aquatic > Freshwater > Lake...
GAACGTTTACCCATTTTAGGGAACAGGGTAGTCGCTCCGAAGCTCGGATTCTGAATCGAAAATAATAATAGGGCGCTTGCTAATATGATGGTGCTAAATAAATAAGGTCTTTCTTGAAAAGAGTTTCCGGCAAAGTATGAGAGCGAGATAGCTTCAACGAACATCAGGAGTAGTGCGATTAGACAGAATAATGCGCCATATCTCAATAGCCTTTCATGCACAGAAAAATAATAACCGATGGTTAAAAATAAAAAAGCGATCAGCGGCCCTCGTTGCTCAAGAGGTAGATTAAAACCGATACTCAACATTGTTCCAGAATAAGAGGATGTCATTAGGGCAACTATATATAGGCAAAAACCTATTAAAAATATCACTATCGGACGCAATGATAACTTGATACAAAACACCAACACACTTATTGATGTGATTAAAGAAAACAGAAACCATAATGGCACTGCTGTTCCACGAAATACAAAAAGATCAGGCCGTTTCAAGGCAAATGAAGGAATTGCGTTTAAATTCCAAAGTAAAGGCGCGAAACTTTTAGCTGTTATTAGTTGCTCTAACCATTGCCCCCAAAAAATTCCATCAATGATTATCCATATCAATAAAAGAAGGACTAGTCTTTTAGTATAATCCCGCCATCTTTTATAGAGCCCATTACTTTGTATACCTTGAAAGAAAAAATATCCTGCTGTCACGAAGAAAAAAGGCACCGCAAAAGAACAAATTTGCTGCAATGACTGCCCTAAATAAGACCAGTCTTTTTTTATAACTTCGATGGCTAAAAAAGGTTCTGTGTGAATAATGATAACTGCCAATATAGCTAGGCCCTTAAAAGTATCTATAGAGGGTATACGCACGCAAACTACCTTTTAAAAACAGAGGTCGGACACCTACTGAGTGCCCAACTATTAGTTGAAATTGAATGTCAATGTTGGGCTGCATATTGATGCAACCTTACACCTTCACAATTGAAATTTAATGGTTTACAAAAAAGGCTTACCAACTTAAGGTGGGGGCAGTTTAGCTTAAGCGTTTAGTTTAAACAGGTCTTTACTGAGCGCAGGCGAAGGGTTAAGCCCAGCCCACAGTAGCGGCGCCACCATCACGTAATAAATTTTAAATTCTGTTAAATGATGCGCATAAGCTTGCATATCCACCATGCTTTTCAAGATATAGCGAAAAGCCAATGCATCTGCTTGAAGGTCTGCCAAATACTCATTAGTCACCTCCAATAAGGCTGCATATCGTGGCAAGATGGTGGCAACATGATCTAACAAATCGGCTTTTCCGCTATCAGTATTAGGCATAAAAGCATTACTGGTCATGATAATTCCTTAGGGTTTAGTTTTGGTTGATGAGTGCTCAGCGAGCGTTACCGAGTCCTCAGCGACGCTTGCTGAGGACTATTCCAATCGTTAGCTCAACGCTGCAGACCTTATTAAACGCTCCTCTGACCTTCATGAGCCCTCAGCGAAGCTTGCAGAGGGCTCATGAAGGTCAGAGGCCTCACGAGTCTTGCTGAGGACTCAGCAGGGCTAGCAGAACGCTCAGCATGACTTGATGAGGCTTCTTGAGACTTGATGAGCACTCAGCAAGATCAGAATAATCCGCAGCAAGGTCAGAATAATCCTCAGCAAGATCAAAGTAATGCTCAGCAAGATGCGGCTAGGACTCAGCCCTGTTTGCAGAACATTGCTCACAGTTCGCCTAACGCTCTACTAGGATAAAAACAGGCTATAGCCACATTAAAAGATGGTAACACTTAACACAATTCGCAAATAACGGGATCTGGGCATATAAAACCTGAATTACTTGTTAGTTGACGGCTACTTTATAACCTTAACTCATTAAAAGAGCAATCATTATCTTATTAATACTAAGTTATCATTAGTGACCGCAGCCTTAGCCAGCAACAGTCCTATAAACATCATAATAAACACTAATTTTTTAGTGACGAACAATGCTTTATGTCGGAGCTTATTGCGTTAAGGCCGTGTAGGCTGGATAATCAGCCAATTCTTTAAGTGGCTATCAATCTGGCATGGAATTTAATTTACTCAATACTGACGGTCACGCGCGGCGTGGACGTCTTAACTTTGCTCGTGGCGTAGTAGAAACGCCGATCTTTATGCCAGTAGGTACTTATGGCGCAGTTAAGTCCTTAACGCCAGAAGATTTAATCGGTGTAGGCGCACAAATCATACTCGGCAATACCTTTCATTTAATGCTAAGGCCCACTACAGCGGTGATCAATGCCCACGGTGACTTGCATGATTTTATGCATTGGCAAAAACCGATCTTGACCGACTCAGGCGGCTTTCAGGTCTTTAGCCTAGGTGCACTCAGAAAAATTACCGAACAAGGTGTGACCTTTAAATCACCCTTAAATGGCAGCGCCATCTTTATGGGGCCCGAAGAGTCTATGCAAGTGCAACGGGACTTAGGCTCAGATATTGTGATGATATTCGATGAATGTACGCCGTATCCTGCCACAGTCGATGAAGCGGCTATCTCCATGCGCTTATCATTACGTTGGGCGCAGCGCAGCAAAGACGCGCATGGCGATAATCCATCGGCCTTATTTGGTATTGTACAAGGTGGCATGTATGAACATCTGCGTAAAGAATCTATAGACGGCTTATTGGATATTGGTTTTGACGGTTACGCCATTGGTGGTTTGTCAGTCGGCGAACCCAAAGAAGAAATGATGGCGACCTTAGATGTCATCCATAACAAAATGCCGGTCGATAAGCCGCGTTATTTAATGGGGGTCGGTACACCTGAAGATTTAGTCGAAGCGGTTAGACGCGGCATTGATATGTTTGATTGCGTGATGCCGACGCGTAATGCCCGTAATGGCCATTTGTTTACTAGTTTTGGTGTGGTAAAAATTAGAAACAGCCAATATGAATTTGATAATCAGCCTTTAGATCCCGACTGCGCTTGTTACACCTGCCAGAATTATTCTCGCGCTTATTTGCGTCATTTGGATAAATGTAAAGAAATGTTAGGCTCACGCTTGAACACTATTCATAACCTTTATTATTATTTGAGTCTGATGCAGGGCATACGTGATGCCATTGAAAAACAAGAGTTTGATGTTTTTGTTAAGCAATTTTATCAACAACGAGGAAAAGCCATGCCGTCTATGGCATAATGACAAAATTTTTTTAATAACAATAACCCTTGAGGATGACCATGAGTTTTTTTATCTCTGACGCTTTAGCCGCTGCGGCACCTGCCGCCCAATCACCTGGCATGGAAGGTATGCTATTTCCACTGGGCATATTAGCTTTCTTTTACTTTTTATTTTTGCGTCCTCAGTCTAAACGCGCTAAAGAAAAGAAACAAATGATCGCGGCTATCAGCAAAGGTGTTGAAGTGGTGACCAATGGCGGCATTTTAGGTAAAGTTGCAGATTTAGATGACAACTTTGTCAAACTCGAAGTCGCTGATAATGTTTTTATTCAAGTACAACGCCAAAGCATTGAAAGCATGATGCCTAAAGGTACGTATAAAGCCATCACTAAAAAAGTAGTCATTACTAAAGCTTAGTGAGATTAGCGTAGGCTGGGGTTATCGACGTAAACGCTAAGCCTTTACGTCGAAACTAGGCGTTAGTCACGCCACACTCAGTTTAGGATCTGCTGCAATTATTGGAATAACACATGCAAAACCACTTCCCTCTTTGGAAAAATCTTATCATCCTGTTTGTTTTCGGCATTGGGATTATTTATTCGTTACCTACACTGTATGGCGAAGACCCTTCGGTTCAGGTCTCTTCAACCCAAACCGAAGCCATTAATCAAGGTCAGGCAGGTAAAATGGAAGCAGATCTTAAGGCGCTGGGTGTCAACCTTAAAGCCTTCGAATTTAATGATGGCCATGTCTTGGCCCGCTTTAATAATACCGATGATCAACTTAAAGCCGCAGATTTTCTTAGAGACAGCTTAGGCAGCAATTATACTGCGGCTTTAAATCTTGCTCCGACGACTCCGCAATGGCTACGTGCTTTACATGCCAACTCTATGTACTTGGGTCTGGATTTACGCGGTGGGGTACACTTTCTGCTGGAAGTGGATATGGATGCGGCTGTTAAACAAGCGGAAGATCGTTATAACGATGACCTACGCTTAGCCTTACGTAGTGAAAAAATACGTTATCAGTTGGTTGCTAAAGATAATGGCTATCTTAAAGTAACCCTCAATAGTGCCGACGATAAAGCCAGTCTGTTTACGCTATTACAAAAAGACTTTCGTAGCTTGGAAATCACTGAACCCGATGATAAAAATCAGGTTTGGCTAAAAATATCCGCCAAAGAAGAACGCGAACTTAAGAAAAATGCCGTCGCACAAAACATGACCACCTTGCGTAATCGTGTGAATGAATTAGGCGTGGCCGAACCGGTTATTCAACAACAAGGTGATAACCGCATCGTGGTGCAATTACCTGGTGTACAAGATACCACTCGCGCCAAGGAAATTTTAGGCACGACTGCGACCTTAGAATATCGCTTAGTGGATGTTGAGCATGATGTACAACAAGCGGTTGCAGGACATGTACCCGTCGGCAGTCGCTTATATTATGAAAGAAAAGGCGCACCTATCTTATTAGATAGACGTGTGATTGTAACTGGCGACCAAATTGTCGATGCCTCGTCAGGTGTCGATCAAGACGGAAGACCTTCGGTGAACATTTCTTTAAATGGCGTAGGTGCTGCGAAGATGGCTAAAACCACTCAAGTCAGTGTCGGTAAGCCCATGGCTGTGGTGTTTATTGAATATAAAGTAGACACTAAGCTGGTTGATGGTCAAAAAGTACGTCATAAACAAAAAGTAGAAAAAGTCATTAATGTCGCGACTATTCAAGGTGTGTTTAGTAAACGTTTTCAAACCACCGGCTTAGATAGCCCGCAAGAAGCCAGAAACTTATCCTTATTATTAAGAGCGGGGGCTTTAGCTGCACCTGTGGATATCGTTGAAGAACGCACGGTAGGTCCTAGCCTAGGCCAAGACAATATCGACAAAGGTATGTTGTCGTTTGTCGTCGGTTTTGCTTTAGTCGTCTTGTTTATGGCGGTTTATTACCGCTTGTTCGGCATGATCGCCAACCTTGCCTTAGCCTTTAACGTGGTTATCGTGGTGGCTATTTTATCCATGCTACAAGCGACGCTGACCTTGCCGGGTATTGCCGGTATTATCTTAACCGTGGGTATGTCAGTTGATGCTAACGTCTTGATCTTTGAACGGATTAAAGAAGAGCTTAAAAATGGTAATACACCACAATCGGCGATTTTTGCTGGTTATGATAAAGCCTTTGGCACTATTTTTGATTCGCATTTTACCAACTTAGTCGTCGCCGTCGTGTTGTTTGCTTATGGCACCGGTTCGATTAAAGGTTTTGCCGTCACCCTGATTATCGGTATTTTATCTTCTATGTTTACAGCGATTACCGGAACACGAATGGTGATCAACTGGGTCTACGGTAACCGTAGAGTCGAAAAATTATCAATTTAAAGGCGCTCTCGCTAGCTACCCTAATCCTGTGTGATGGAACTTAAGTTCAAGACTGAGAAGATTAACAACATGAAGACTACTAATATAAATTTTATAGGCAACCGAAATATCGCCATGATTTTTTCGGGCATATTGATGGTGCTGTCCATTATTTCGTTATCGACACGCGGCTTACAAATGGGTATCGATTTTACTGGCGGTACCTTAATTGAAGTGGGCTATCAAAAAGCTGCCGATTTAACGGTATTGCGTAATACTTTAGATGCTGAAGGTTTTAACGATGCCACGGTGCAAAATTTCGGCACTGCTAAAGACGTACTGATCCGCCTAAAGCCTCATGAGGGTGTGAGCAGTGCTGATCTAAGCTCTAAAGTTCTAGAAGCTATTAACAAAACCACTGCAGAACCTGCAAGCGTAAGACGTGTTGAATTTGTCGGCCCACAAGTCGGTGACGATCTGGCTGAAGACGGTTTTTTGGCTCTGCTGTATTCAACCCTAGGTATTTTAATTTATATCGCCTGGCGCTTTGAATGGAAATTTTCTGCTGGTGCGGTTATTGCAACCTTACATGATGTTGTTGTCACCTTAGGCTTATTTTCGGCTTTAGGCCTTGAGTTTGACTTAACCGTGTTAGCGGCAGTGCTGGCTTTGATTGGTTATTCCTTAAACGATACCATCGTGGTTTATGACCGTATTCGTGAAAACTTTCGCTTATTCAGAAACATGTCTACCGAAGAAATTATGAATATTTCGGTTAATGTGACTTTAAGCAGAACCATCATGACTTCATTAACCGTAATTTTGGTTTTAGTGTCTTTGTTTTTCTTAGGCGGCGAAATTATCCATAACTTCTCTATCGTCTTATTATTTGGCGTATTTTTTGGTACCTATTCATCGATCTTTATCGCAAGCCCCATGGCTTTGATTTTAGGCATCAGCCCAGAAGATTTAATGATACCCATCAAAGAAGGCGCTGACATCGATCATAGACCTTAACAGGTCGAGTATCGGTCATTTGGAGTGCAACAGCTTCAGCTGTTGCTTTAAAACAGCTAAAGCTATTTTACTCCAGATGATGTTTAAGGTAATACATTGAGGCTCAAGCGGGACGCGGCTTGTAGCCCCGTCCCAAACGTTTGATGCTACTATTATCTTTGCCAGATCTATAAAGAGAGGCATGCCCGCTACTGCTTTTTGATACAATTGCTCGCAATCCAATTAAAAGGAAGAGCCACGCCGTCACTACGCGTAGCTTCCGAACTGAAGTCAGGTGGAGAGATAAATGACTACTATTACTTTAGATGATAGCCTTATTAGCGAAGTTATTGCTGTTAGTCACCAGAAAAATGCTCAAGAAGCAGTCGTAAAAATTCTGGCTGATTATGTGTTACAACAGAAGAAAGAAAGCACATTCTTTGAGCAATTGCGTGTAGTTGATGGTTGTTCCGATGATGAAGTGGATGCTTTATTTGCCCGAAATAAAGATGCTGGCAGAAGTATTGGCTTGTGAAATATTTGATCGATACCTGTGTATTATCAGAGTGTATTAAACGCACACCTAATTTTTTAGTCGCAGAATGGTTTAATGATCAGGAACCGACTCGACTTTACCTTAGCAGTATTACTATCGCAGAAATTAAGAAAGGACTCTATAAAATCCAAACTACACAGCCAGATCGATTTAATAAGCTTGAAAATTGGCTTTTTGCCGTAGAAGAAAAGTTTAATAGGCGCATATTGCCCATTACAGAAAATATTTTAGATAAATGGGCCGAAATATCTGCAGATGCAGAATTAAATGGTGAAAAACTGGCCGTTATGGATAGTTTAATAGCAGCAACAGCTTATGAGCATAAGTTGACATTGGTTACTCGTAATGTAGATGACTTTAAACGGACTCCTATAGAAATAATTAATCCATATATAATTTTATCCTAAAGTAGGATGGCGTCTATTGTTCTTACGCGCAAAGGTGTTGGTAATCCCGTCCCAAACGTTTAATACTGCCATTATCTTTGAAATTCCTGCAAAGAGAAGCGTACCTGCTAGTGCTTTTTGATACAATTTCTTAACATCCAATTAATAAAGAAAGCATCATGCAGCCCACTCGTAGCTGCTAAACTGAATGGCTTTAAACAAATCTTAATCCTTGAAGTGCTACTCAAGCGTTAATCCGCTATAATTATCTATCTTTTTTATCAACTCGGAGCTTTACCTTACCATGGCTATAGAACGCACTTTCTCAATCATTAAACCTGACGCTGTCGCAAAAAATGTAATCGGTCAAATTTACAGCCGCTTTGAAAGCAATGGCTTGCAAATCGTTGCTGCAAAAATGTTACATTTAACCCAAGCACAAGCTGAAGGCTTTTACGCAGAACACAGCGAGCGCGGCTTCTTTAACGACTTAGTGGCTTTTATGATTTCAGGTCCTGTCATCATGCAAGTATTGGAAGGCGAAAACGCAGTCCTTAAGCATCGCGACATTATGGGTGCGACTAACCCTAAAGAAGCGGCTGCGGGTACTATTCGCGCTGACTTTGCTTCTAGCATCGATGAAAATGCTGTACACGGTTCTGATGCAGTAGAAACTGCTCAAAGAGAAATCGCTTATTTCTTCGCGGATAATGAAATCAGTGCTAGAACCCGTTAATCTTACTTCCGTTAAACCCAAACAGTTTAACCTGCTAGATTACGACAGAAAAGGTCTTGCGGCCTTTTTTGTCGCTTTAGGCGAAAAACCTTTTAGGGCTACCCAGATACTGAAATGGCTCTATCAGGAGGGTGTTGAAGATTTCGACTTGATGACGGATTTAAGTAAGTCATTGCGCAGCTATCTCAATGAAAACTGTTATCTAGCCACGCCTGAAATTGTCATAGAACAAATTGCTAGCGATGGTACCCGTAAATGGGCGCTACAAACCAGTTGTGGTAACCGCATCGAAACGGTGTTTATACCCGAAGAAGGACGCGGTACTTTATGTGTGTCCTCGCAAATTGGTTGTGCATTGGCCTGTACCTTTTGCTCTACCGCTCAACAAGGCTTCAACCGCAATTTAACCACGGCTGAAATTATCGGCCAAGTGATTGTTGCCCAAAAGCGTTTAGGAACGTCAAAAAAAATCACCAACGTGGTGATGATGGGCATGGGCGAACCTCTGCTTAATTTTGATAATGTCGTTGCTGCGATGAATTTAATGATGGATGACTTTACCTTTGGCTTGTCCAAACGCAGAGTGACCATTAGTACCTCCGGTGTTGTGCCTGCCATGTATCGTTTAAGCCAAGCGTGTGATGTCAGTCTTGCTGTGTCTTTACATGCCGTCACCGATGAACTACGCGATGAATTAGTCCCTATTAATAAAAAATATCCATTAAAGGAATTAATGGAAGCCTGCAGAGACAATGCTAAAATTTCGCCACGGCGTACGGTTACTTTTGAATATGTGATGCTGGCGGGTGTAAATGACTCTATGCAAGATGCCAAGGGACTGATTAAATTATTAAAAACCGTGCCATCAAAGCTTAATTTAATTCCTTTTAATCCGTTCCCTAATAATAATTATCGCTGCTCTAGCAGTGAAACTATTCATCGTTTTAAAACGCTATTAAACGATGCCGGCATTATCACCACTGTCAGAAAAACGCGTGGTGAAGATATTGATGCAGCTTGTGGCCAATTAGTGGGCCAAGTAGACGATAAAAGTCGTAGACATTTAAAACTCAAACTGGTCAACTCAGAAAGTGCAGACTAATTGTTTAAAACCTAAGCTCCGTTACGCACTAGCGCTATTAATAGCCACTAGTTTAAGTTCCTGCGCATTATTCAAAGACCACAGCGCCGAGAATGCTGATTTTACGCGCATCCATTTACAGTTGGGTGTGCGTTATTTAGAAATGAATAAGCTGGAACTCGCTAAAGACAATCTACTCTTGGCAGTTGAACAGGATCCTAATAATGTTCAAGTACAAAACTCAATCGCCTTTTTGTATGAAAAGTTAAATGATATCCAGCTGGCTAATAGCCATTATCAAAAGGCACTGAATCTTGCCCCTGATGACTGGAGTGTACAAAATAATTTTGGTCGTTTTCTTTGTGAACATGGAAAAAGTCAGCAAGGCTTGGAATTACTAACGAAAGCGATAGCCACACCTTTAAACGATAAGCCTTGGTTAGCACTGACGAATGCCGGACGCTGCCTGTTGATTACTGAACAAGCACAAAAGGCTGAAACTAATTTTAAACAGGCACTCAACCTAAATAATAGTTATGCCCCTGCTTTACTGGAAATGCAAAAAATCAGTTATCTAAATACTGATTACTTGGGGGCAAAAACTTTTTTACAGCGCTATTTAGCGGTCGCAGGACAAACTGCAACTAGTTTATGGTTTGCTCTACAAACTGAGCTCGCCCTAGGCAATAAGAGCTTGGCTAAGCAATATCAAAAAGAGTTACTAGAAAAATTCCCGTTTTCTAATGAAGCACAAAAGATCGCAAACAATAAAGACTTTTAAAGGGTTATTGCAGTAACTCCTACAGCACAGACATAAGACATGGCTAATAATATACAAGCAATTCGCGGGATGCACGATGTGCTACCAGACCAAACGCCTTTATGGCAAACTACCGAACAGATACTGCGTGAAGTATTAGGCTGTTATGGCTATAGCGAAATACGTTTACCTATCGTTGAAAAAACCGAATTATTCAAACGCTCTATCGGTGAAGTGACTGATATCGTCGAAAAAGAAATGTATACCTTTGACGACCGCAACGGCGACTCTTTAACCTTAAGGCCAGAGGGCACGGCGGGGTGTTTAAGAGCTTGTTTGGAACATGGACTGTTACATAATCAGACCCATCGCTTATGGTATTACGGACCTATGTATCGTCATGAACGTCCACAAAAAGGCCGTTATCGTCAGTTTATACAATTAGGCGTTGAAACCTATGGTATGTCAGGCCCTGATATTGATGCC
>Ga0209499_1003020_pt1 | contig 10495 bp, 7 predicted proteins | sample C_130208_EF_Meta_FD_187306 | JGI IMG/M metagenome (GOLD analysis project Ga0209499, IMG submission 187306) | Freshwater microbial communities from Lake Croche, Canada to study carbon cycling - C_130208_EF_MetaG (SPAdes) (version 2) | ecosystem: Environmental > Aquatic > Freshwater > Lake | place...
TTTTGAGCAAACGAACTCAAAAAGAAGAAAGCCCCTATTAGCCAGGTTTTAGTTTTTACGCTTGTCCACATAGAGCACAAAAATAAGTATCCTAATGCAGAATTAGTAACTAATGCCTAGCTTTGTTAACCAATACTTACTATGTCAGGCATTTACATACATATACCATTTTGCAAAAAAGCCTGCCATTATTGTAATTTTCATTTTTCAACACAAACAAAATATATCAATGAATATACTTCATCCCTGCTAATAGAAATTGAACTACAAAAAAAATACCTAAATGGGAAAATCGAAACCTTATATTTTGGAGGCGGAACCCCCTCCCTTTTGTCTACAGAAGCCATTCAAACCATTTACCATAAAATCAAAGATTCCTTTGACTTATCTAATAATTTAGAATTTACGTTAGAAGCCAACCCGGATGACCTAACGGCTAGCCAAGCTCAAGATTGGTTGAATATAGGGGTGAATCGTTTGAGTATTGGGATTCAAAGTTTTCAGCCACATTCATTAGCCTGGATGAATCGAGCCCATAGCGTTCAACAAAGCCATCAAGCCATTCTAAACGCAAAAAAAGCAGGGTTTACTAATATGAGCGTAGATTTAATTTACGGAACACCTCAATTGAGCGATCATGACCTAGCCGAAGATCTTGAAATTTTATTAAGCTATGACATCCCCCATATTTCCTGTTATGCTTTAACTGTTGAAGAAAAAACTGTCTTGTATTCCAAAATTCAAAACAAGCATTTACAGGATGTAGATGCTGCACAACAAGCAAAACAATTTGAATACATAATGCAAATTCTAGCTAATGCTGGTTGGGAACATTATGAAATTTCTAATTTCTCTAAACCAAATTGTAGAAGCAAACACAATAGTAATTATTGGAATGGAGTTCCCTATTTGGGGCTTGGACCTGCCGCGCATTCATTTAATATCCATTCAAGACAATGGAATGTAGCAAATAACCAACTCTATTTTCAATCCATCAAAAACAATAGCGTTCCTTTTGAAATGGAGACCCTAGATACCATTACTCAATTTAACGAATACATGATGATTTCGCTAAGACAAATGGAAGGATTTTCTTTTACTAAAATAAAAAATGAATTTGGAGAAAAATACGAGACTCATGTGAAATTGATTGCTGAACCTTTGGCAAAAAATAAACAATTACAAAAAACAGCAATGGGTTATACATTATCTAAAGAAGCAAAATTTTTGGCAGATGGCATAGCGAGTAATTTTTTTTGGTCAAAAGATCAATAATTAAAGTATTCCATCTTAGATTAAAATTTTTTCTATTTGCTTAAAAGCTGCTTTCGGATTATGCCCTTCCCATAAAATGCCATAGATTGCTTTAATAATTGGTAATGGAACTTGATTGTTTTTATTGATTGCCATGATGCATTTACTAGCGTTGTAACCTTCAGCCACCATATTCAATTCCAATTCAACAGCACGAACCGAATAGCCTTTCCCAATCATATTCCCAAAGGTCCTATTTCTACTGTGTAATGAATAACAGGTGACCAGTAAATCTCCTAAATACACCGAAGCGTCATAATTCACCACATCGCTTTTGACTTGTGTTATGATAGCTTTCAGCAGCACTTGCATTTCTTTAGCTGCATTGGCTATAAAAACACTTAAAAAATTATCGCCGTATTCCAACCCATGAGCAATTCCAGCTCCCAATGCATAAATATTTTTGGCTACCCCCGCATATTGTACGCCTAGCACATCATTGTTAATTCTTGTATGGATGTACTCCGTTTCAAAATATTTGGAAATTAATTCAGTTGCCTTCAAGTCTAAACCGGAAAAAGTTAAATAAGATAATTTTTCTGCTGCTACTTCTTCTGCATGGCTGGGACCCAATAAAGTGAAATATTGATCTAATGGAAAATTAAACGCTTTATTTAAATATTCATGTAGCAGCAGATTGTGTTTAGGCAATACACCTTTAACTGCAGAAATAATTAGTTTGTCTTTTAAAAAAGCTTCCTCAACAACACTTAATGAAGCTTCAATATGAATAGAAGGAACTGCAATAATGAGCACATCAGACTGCTGAATAACTTGGTTTATATCAGCAAAGAAATTAATTTTTGAAACATCAAAATAAGTGTTTCTAAGATAATGTGGATTGTGGTGTCGTTTAATAAAATAATCAATATTAGCCGTTTGCCTTATCCACCAATTGATTGACTGATTATTATCTGTAACAATTTTAGCAATGGCGGTAGCCCAACTACCACTACCTATAATACCGATTTTTTCTGCTTTCATAGGGCAAACATACGAAACTCAATAAAAAAGGGGTGCATTATTAAAATGCACCCCTTTTTTCAAATCATTTAGATTTTTATTTTTTCTCTTCAAAAAGCTTCTCTTTAGAAACAATTTTAACTAAAGTTCCGTCTTTCAAAGTTTTACTCACTGTGCTGTATGGTCCAGTAATAACTTGTTCCCCTACTTTTAATCCTACTACTTCAATGTAATTTAAATCTTGAATGTCTGTTTTTACTTTAACCATTTTAACCTTATTGTCTTTTTGAACTACAAATACTACTTCAGACAGGTCGTCTCCATTTTGATTGTTTGGTGCTTCTTTATCATCCGTTTTAGTTGTAGAAACTGCGGTCTCTTTTCCTTGTCCTTCTTTGTCTCTAGTAGTGACTGCATTCAAAGGAACTGTAATAACATTTGCTTTAGATTTGGTTTGAATGTCAGCACTTGCTGTCATACCTGGTCTAAATGGAAATATATTATTGTCCTTTACTAAGTCAGTGTACCCTTCCGGAAGCAACCTTATATGCACTTTGTAATTAGCCACTTCAGTCGTAGCAGCCACTCCAGAAGAAGTGGATGTAATTGGATTGGCAATTTTGTACACCACTCCTTTAAATTTTCTATTGTTATATGCATCCACCTCCACTAAAGCGGTATCACCTAATTTAACTTTAGTTATATCATTTTCTCCTACATCTACTCGAACTTCGATGCTTTTCATATCGGCCACACGCAACATTTCAGTCCCCGTCATTTGAGCGGTTCCCACTACTCTTTCTCCTTTCTTCACATTCATTAAACTTACAATACCATCCATAGGACAGGTAATGATTGTTCTTGATAAATCTTTTTCAGCACGGGCCAATTGAGCATTCGCTCCTTGAATTTGTGCTTCTCCACTTTTAATAGTTTCCTTTGCTGAATTATAAGCGGATTCTGCAGAACGATACGCTTGTTCTGTTTGTTCAAATTCAGCTCTTGATACAATTTTTTCAGCAACTAATTTTTTATATCGCTCGTAACTTGCTTTTGTGTTTTCGTAACTCGTTTTAATACCACTTAAAGCGGCTTTCACATTTTCGTATTGTGCCTTTACTTGATTCACACTGGCTGTAATTTGATCTCTTTGAGAAGAATAAATATCAGCATAAATTTTGGCCAATACCTGCCCTTTAGTCACTTTGTCCCCTTCTTCCACAAATAAATTTACAATCTCACCAGAGATGTCTGGACTTACTTTAACCTCCACTTCTGGATATACTTTTCCGCTGGCATTTACCGACTCGGTAATCGTTCTTAACTGAACTTTTTCAGAAGTAACTTCAAGTCCATCCTCCTTGCCAATGATACCGGCTTTCTTCAAGCCAATTAAAAGTGCAATAACTACCAATAAACTTACGAGGATCCAAATTAATTTCTTGTTCATTTTTATTTATTTATTTCTACTATAATGTTAATGCTTCTCCTTTATAAAATTCTAAAAGTTTAATTCTAAATACATACTCGTACTGAGCGGTTTTGAAATTTACTTTCGCCTTTAAATAATTATTTTGATTGCTTAATAATTCAATAGTTCCCAACAAACCTAATTCATAGCGCTTGGTGGCAAATTGATAAGTTTTTTCAGAAGAGTTTAATGCTTTTTGGGCTGCATTTAATTTGTTATAAGCCACTATCGCATTGGTATAAGCAGAATATATATCCTGTTTTAATTTTAATTGTGTATTATCTTCCTGTAAGATTACGTTACTTAAATTCAATTTAGACTGACGATAATTTAATTTTGATTGATTGCCATTGAAAATCGGAATAGACATTTGAAGTCCAACATTTTGACCAAAGTTATTACTTACTTGCGTGTTCCAGCCATTCCATACATTACCCCAATCTTTAGATTGATTAGAAAAGTTAGAAGTTAAATTGTACCCAAAACTTAAAGTTGGATAAAATCCAGCTTTAGCTGCTATGGCATTTTTTTCAGCCGCTTTTACGCGCAATGAAGCAGCTTTTACATTAGGCATATTTTGAGAAGCAACATTAAATACATAATCAGGTTGCAAATCGGTGAAAGTTTGTAATTTAATTTGATCTACTGGCTGTGCCAAAATTTCAAAAGGCTTTGATGCATCCAAATTCAATAGCGCTATCATATTTAATTTACTTTGCTGAACTGAAGAAATAGCATTTATATAATTGCTACTATCATTGGCCAATTGAGTTTCCAATTCCAATAAATTTAATTCCGGCAACAAACCCACTTCTACTCTTTTACCAGTTGCTATGAGCTGCTCTTTGGTTTGCTGAATTTGAATTTTAGCAATTTCAGATTGTTCAATAGCCGATAAAATTTGCAAGTAATACGTGGCAACATTCAAGGAAATATCATTGGCAATGGTAAGCTTATCGGCTTCGCTTGCATACCAACTTAAGCTGGTTGCTGTTGCATTGTTTTTTAATTTTCCTGCATTGTATAATTGTACTCCGCCATTTAAACCAAAATTGTTGTAGAAAAATTGGGTATTAGAAAAGCCATTGGTGGTGGGATCAATGGACCTACCAAACCGCATCCCCATCCCAGTTGAACCGTTGAGGGTGGGCAATCGATTCGCATTGGCTAATTCGGCCTGTAATTTTGCTAATCTAGCCGATACATCGGCTTGCTGAATGGAAATATTATGCTGAATGGCATATTCAACACAAGATTTTAAATCCCAATAGGCTGGTTCTTGGGCCTGAAGGCTTAAAGCACCAGAAAGAAGCAGTAAAGAAAATAGATATTTCATGAGTATATTATTAGAACACTTTTTACAATACAAAAGTAATCTAATAAGCAGTAGATAGCTAATTTTTAGACAGACGGAAAAGGCATCGGCTGAACAGCATTTAATAACGATGAAAGGCTATATAAAGGGTATTGATGAGTAACAATTTGCTTGCGACTACCGTTTTTAATGATTTGGAATCGATTTTTTATAATAAAATAAGCGGTAAATAATGAGTACTAAAGCCACTAGAACTATAGCTGTCATGGCAGAATAAGGTTTGTCAATAACAACTGCCACCGCCACCAAAGCATAGGCAATTACAAAAAATACACAAAAAATTGGCGTAAACTTTTTAAGTGCCCCACTGACGACATCATCCCCCTGTTTTTTATTTCTTAAAATTAATAAGGTTGCAGCGGATGTGCTCATTCCTAAACAGTCTAAGAAAATACTAAAGCTTAATACATCATCCACCCCCTTACCAAAAAAAGTAACCAATATTGTAATGAGGGCAAAAACGGTTAACCCAGGAACCAAGGCTTCAGTTTTAGGATGTTTTTTTTGAAAGAGCGCAGGTAAAACTTTATCCTCACTCATAGCAAACATTACTCTAGGATTGCTCATTAATATCACATTCACATAAGCCAAGACACTTAAAATCATTGCGAAATCAAAAACCTTAGCTCCAAACTTTCCAAACCAAGCTTCAAATAATAAGGATCCAATGGCATTTGCATTTTTCATTTGATCAAAACCAATCACTTTAATATAAGTATAGTTAATGGCTAAGTATAAAAATAATACCACCAATATACCCACTACAATACCTCTTTGCATGATTTTAGCCGACTTCACTTCAGATCCAAAATTAATAGTTTGCTGATAACCCCCATAGGTAAAAAAGACAGATACTAAACTTACTAATAATAATAAAGCCCCATTTTTCCCATCATAAGTATAAATCTTTCCTTCGTTTATTCCATGCGAAGGAATGGTGACACCTTTAAACAAAGAAGAAATTAATAAAACAATTAGCGCTATTTTAACCACCGTTAAAATGTTCTGTGTGCGACTACTCGTTTTTAATCCCAACAAGTTAACAATATAAAATAGTCCTACAGAAACCGAAGCCACTAGAATATTAAAAAGAGTGCCAGAAGGTTGACCAAATAATAAATCACTTACATAATCGGCACCAATTAAAGCCACAACTGCCAAAGAAGCTGCATTACTTATTAATATTAAAACATTAATGGTGAATCCAACCCCCGGATGATAACAATAAGCAAACACTTTGTAATAACCCCCCATTACAGGAAGTCTTTGTCCAATTTCAGCATAAGTTAACGCACCAAATAGCGCAATCAATCCACCAATCAGCCAAGCGCTAAAAAAAATAAGCGGAGTGCCCGATTTTGCAGCAATGGTAGCAGGAGTTTTAAAAATACCCATCCCAATAACCAAGCTCACCACAATCATGGTTAAGCTAAAGAAATTAATGGACTGCTTTTTGTTCATATTTGTTCAATGAAAGCTAAATATAATAAAAAGAGTGAAGTTTTCAACAAGCCGTTGGTAATTTAAAATTACTTAGGATAGATAAACACTAAATTTGTTGTAGAATTAGGTTCATGTAAATGATTAAAAGGGAATCCCGTTAAAATCGGGGGCTATTCCCGTAGCTGTGAGTTCGTTGCTAAATAGCAATTGATGCAAAATATCCACTAAAGCAATTTGGGAAGGAGGCATCTATCAAGAACAAGCCAGAAGACCTGCCTAGTTTAAAAAATCAACAGCTTTCGGGTAAAAAGCAGGGATTATAAAAAATTAAGTGCAGCACTGGTATTGTTGGGTCGCCCCCTTAATCAATTATGGTTCTCTTTCTCCAGGAAGCTCATTGTACATTAAAAACAAAACAATGAGCCAAAAGTTAATCACGCTCTCGGTATGCCTTATCACTACCACCCTTGCCTTTGGGCAAAAAGAAAAGCCTCCAATGGATTCCTTGTCTACGAAAAATTTAGCCGAAGTAATAGTAACTGCTAATAAAGTAGAACAAAAACAAAACAGTACTGGTAAAATAGTTACCGTAATTAATGCTGCGCAAATTCAGGCCAATGTAGGTAGAAGCATCGCCCAAATTTTAAATGAGCAAGCCGGCTTGTATTTGCCAGGTAGTTTAAGCAATGCAGGAACCGTTCCTAGCATATTCCTGCGGGGCGCATCCAGTGGACGAACCTTAGTTTTAATAGATGGCATGCCCGTAGGAGACCCTTCTATGATTAGTAATGAATTTGATTTAAACCTAGTACCCCTTCATCAAATTGAAAAAGTTGAAATTTTAAAAGGGGCGCAAAGTACTTTATATGGTTCGGATGCCATTGGTGGTGTCATCAATATTATCACAAAAAATAAAGCTATGCCCACTTGGTCAGGAGACATGAGTACTGGGAGCTACGGTACACAAAAAATTAATCTTCAACATAGCAGAACCATTGGTAAATTTAATTATGCTTTTGGATGGGGCAACGAAATAGCTACTGGATTTACATCCGCAACAGATAGCACTGGGAAAAATAATTTTGATAAAGATGGCTATAATAATAAAAATTGGTTTGCCAAGGTCAATTATTCAATGAACGACTATTGGAATATAAAAATTTCAACACACCATACAAGTTACCATGCCGATATTGATTATGGTGCTTTTAAGGATGACAAAGACAACCAATTTTACAATGCAACTAAAATGACAGGTTTATTGTTAAAATATAAAAAAGAAAAAACCGTTTTTCAATTTCAATATCAATTAAGTACACAGGACCGTCAATATAAAAATGATAGCACTGATAGAAATTATATTATTTTTGAAGACAATCGCTACCTAGGGAAATCTCATTTTGCAGATGCATTTTTTTCAAAGCCTATTTCGCAAAATGTACAATGGATTATTGGCGGCGACTTAAGGTATGGATCTTACCATCAAACTTATGCTTCAATAACTGAATTTGGTCCTTACAATGATAATTTCAAAGATACTTTTCAATACCAAACAGCATTGTATAGTTCTTTGTTAATGAACGATCCAGCCAACAATTGGTTAATTGAATTAGGTGGGAGACTTAATAAACAAGACCGTTATGGATCGAATCAAACTTTCACCATTAGTCCTTCTTATAAATTGAGTTCAAGTGTAAGAGTTATGGCCAGTGCTTCCACCGGATACAAAGCACCTTCATTATATGAATTAAGTTATAATGAAAATTTAAAACCAGAACAATCTTTTAATACAGAGTTAGGAATAGAATATAAAACTAATCCTATCTATTTTAGAGCGGTGTATTATAATAGAACCATTGAGAACGGAATCGATTACAATTATATTGACTACAGCTTTTTCAACTATATTCAACAAAAAGTAAATGGAGTAGAACTCGAAATGAATTGGAAGTCAAATGCAAAAAATACTTTCTCCGTCAATTATACTTTAATGAATGGGCAAGAAACCAATCAAAACAGAGCCACTACTACCGACACCATTACTTATAACTACTTATTAAAACGTCCTAAAAACAGCCTAGGCATCCAATGGGCATGTGAACTCTCTCCCAAATTAAAATTTAGTATCGCTGCCAGATACATTAGCAAAAGATATGATGTAGCTGGTTATGCCGAAGAGGATGTTAGCTTAAAGAGCTACACCCTGCTCCATGCTCATATTCAATACAACTATAACAAGCACATGATATGGTATGCTGATGGACAAAATTTAGGTAATGTGGTATTTCAAGAAATCAATGGTTATAATTCGATAGGGCGCATGCTCGTATTTGGACTGAGGATTAAATAATAGGTTTTTCACCAAATGACATTAATAAAAAAAGCTTTGTATCTTCATACAAAGCTTTTTTATGGAATTTCATTTCGACCATTTGCTCACAGTTATTTTTACCCTGTTTGCTGTAATTGATATAGTAGGCTCTATTCCACTACTAATTGCAATGAAAGAAAAATCGGGTGCCATTAAATCACTCAAAGTGACCTTAATTTCTGGTGCCTTAATGACATTGTTTTTATTTCTTGGCAAACCTTTTTTACAAGTATTGGGTTTAGATGTAAAATCTTTTGCTGTAGGTGGATCTATTGTAATATTTTTATTAGGATTAGAAATGGTATTGGGCCATGAGATTTTTAAAGGGGATAAAGAAGCCCATTCGGGTGCGGTAGTGCCAATAGCCTTTCCAATTATTGCAGGTAGTGGCACCCTTACTACCATTATGTCCTTAAAAGCCAACTTTGAAGAGATCTATATTTTATTAGGAATATTAGTAAACCTGATCATTGTATTTGCAGTGCTAAAATCACTAAATATAATTGAACGCCTACTTGGACCAGGAGGTTTGCTTGCAGTTCGTAAATTTTTTGGTGTGATTCTTTTAGCAATAGCTGTTAAAATATTCTCTAGTAATGTGGGGGCATTAAAGCATTAAAAAAGAATTTTATCTCACTATTGCTGCTTCTATTGGTAAAAATGGGGCTATTGAATAAATCTCCCCGAACCTATTGCCGAAAAAACCTACTTACTGATAACTAATTATTAAATATTATAATAAGTCCTTTGGCAATAATGGTCATTGTTTATACTTGCGATATTAACAAAGCAAATTTTTAATAATAGCCGTTTTTGAACCTATATTTGCTGCTGCAAAAGAAAAATTTAATCCCTCAAATAATTCATAAATGATCAAGCAAATTTCCTTTTTACTTTCTTTCCTCCTTTTTTTAAGTACCAATACAAAGAGTCAAGAAATATTCACAGGTAAAGTGACTGATGTAACCAACGCACCTATTCCTTATGCTGCTATTTCTATTTTGAACACCAATATAAACTCAATCACGGATCAGGAAGGTTTGTTTAAAATTAAATTGCCTGCTACAGGAAACTACCAATTAGAAGTGAGCCATATCAATTTTGCTTCAATTCATCCTATTCTAAAAGCAGAAAATAATAAAAAATTAAACATTCCTGTTTTTATTATGGAAGCGTCTCTTAACACATTAGATGAAATGGTGGTAACTGCTCAAAAAAAAGAGGAGCTAGTGCAGAAAATTCCCGCTAGTATCACCGCTTTAAATGCAAAACAAGTAACTGCTTTTGGCTTGTGGAATACCAAAGAAATTACGGGTATCATTCCTAATTTATACAGTGCCGATCCGGGTGATGGCCGAGCTGTAACCTCTGTAAGGGGTATTGCCACTACTTCTTACGATCCTACCGTAACTACTTACATTGATGGTGTAAATCAATTTAGTTTAGATACTTACCTACCAACTTTATTTGATATTGAAAGAATTGAAGTTTTGCGTGGCCCACAAGGAACTTTATATGGAAGAAATGCGATGGGTGGTGTCATCAACATTATTACCAA
>Ga0209499_1003022_pt1 | contig 10488 bp, 18 predicted proteins | sample C_130208_EF_Meta_FD_187306 | JGI IMG/M metagenome (GOLD analysis project Ga0209499, IMG submission 187306) | Freshwater microbial communities from Lake Croche, Canada to study carbon cycling - C_130208_EF_MetaG (SPAdes) (version 2) | ecosystem: Environmental > Aquatic > Freshwater > Lake...
TGTACGCGACGAGGTCGATGTAAGTGTCTGTCTTTGCAGTTTCCATTGATCGTGCAATCTTGACCAACGCCATACACATTGCCACCTGATAGTCAGTAACTGGCAGTTCGAGGTATGCGCTCCAGAGTGAGGCTGTGCGCTGCATATTGTCTTGAGGGTGACCGTAGTCACTTCCTCGCTCTTGTATGATGGCTCGAGCTTGGTTGAGGTAGTCTCTAGCATTCATCGACCCACCTGCTCGAGTGTGCGTTGCGACTTGCGGTAGGCAATTCGCCCAGCAATCTTGCCGTGTTCGTGTCCTTTAGCATAGCCAATCAAGAAGCCGAAGAATCCAGCTGTAATCGCCATGAGTAGTAGTGCATGATCTATATTCATGTGAGCCCTTCTGTACCCGTATCTCGTGTACGGCAGAAGTATTACAGCAGATGCAGGCGACAGCCACCAAGTTTAGATAACGAAACGATAACGATTTCGTCCACAGTTTCATCACCGAAGTCTGGTCTAGCGAACCCTTCCATAGACCTTGCCTTGAACTATGAACGTGCCGTTTTTCTCAATGTGAATGAGATCGACCTGAACGTTCTTGCCGTGGACATACATGATGGCGAAAGCTTGCTGCCAGTTCATTACCCCATGGGTATAACTCGCCTTGCTGGTCTGCATGATGTGTCCGCATTCTACGCCCTGCAAGATACGCCCTACACGACCCCCAGAAGCCTCTGTAAAGGCACTACGACCCGCTCTGTGAGTATGACCCGATATAACGTTCTTACCGCGCCTACGAGCCCCCTCAAGGGCTGATAGACCCCCTTGAGGTTTGATTGGTGTATGGTCTCCATGGACTGCTATCCAGTTAGGAGCAATGTTCATTTCGTCCTTATGGAATTTGATACCCAGTTCGTCCATCTTCAGGAATCGCTCAAAGCGCAACTCAGGCAATGAGCCGAGGGCTGGAATTTTGCTACTTATTTGGTTATACAAACGATCCGTATGGTTGCTACGAATCATGTCGGTAACGCCAAGTTCCCAAAGAATATCTACTGTCATGTTGCGGTTATCGTCTAGCGTCTGAGCAAACCACTCAGCTCGACCTTCACTCCAACGTCCGAGTTCGGTCATATCCATCTCGTCGCCAAGGGTTACTGTCTGGTCTGCCTTGAATGTCTTGCTAAATCTAATAAGGTTAGAAACTACATGTGAGTCATGCAGGGGAATCTGAAGATCTGGAATTACCAATATTTTCTTCATCAGTCCTCGTCGTCGTCCTCGTAGGGTATGTTATCGATGCGGTTAGGCAAATTAGGGATAATCCAGTCAGGGAACGAGTCACGATCTGATAGTAGCCAGAACGCATGAGTCTCAGTAAAGCCAGCCTTGCGCAGAGCTTTGTAATACTCGTTTAACGCTATTGCATAGGCGTCAAGGGCTGAGTATGTGTCTAAGTCTATGACTGGTCGTTTCCTTGCCATAGGTAAAGTGTTACTTACCTAATAGTTCGATGATGGTATCGACACGCGCTTCTAACCTAGAGACTTGATCTTTAAGGCTTGACCCACTATTGGGTTTAAGTTCGCTTAGGTAATGCTTAATCATGAACTGGACATAAGCTGCAACGCCGCCAAGGACTGTGATGATGGCGACCGATAATGCCGCGTAGTCCTGTGCGCTCATTAGATCACAGTAGTTAAAACGTAGAGGGTGGCTGTACCACTATTAGTTACTGCCCAGATTTCATTGCCTTGGGGCAGAATTGTGGTGTATTTGTCATTACTGTCTAAACGAAAGCCGTTAGATGAACTGACTGTGTTCTCGCCACCAAAATAAATTGTCCCGGCAGTATGAACGGATAGGCTCTGAGCCGCTTCGCTTACGCGTAAGACCAGTTGAGGTGTTGTGGTAATTGTGAGTTGTTTAGTAGCTGACATGGTTACTTCTTAGGCGTTGCGTATCCGAATACGCCAGCAACTAGGGAGCCAAGGATTGAGCGGTAATCTAGCGAGAAGTTAGAGGTAGTACCCCAGACCGCTAGAAAGGCTCCTATTGACATTACATACGGATTCTTTGGATTCATGCTGTTCCACCTATCATCGGGATATTAAAGAAAGAAGAGTCGTTGTCGCCTGCTTTAGTAAACGAGACGTGGCAATGGTGATTGTGCTTATTAACCCCATCGTAAGGACGCCAAGCCCAAGATTTCTTACTCGAGCATATCTTTCCGTCGAAGATGACATAAGAGATTCTCTTATCGCCAGCTCTAGCACAGAGTCGTATCTGATCTGCAAGGTTAGGCATGAGGTCTGGTTTGGCTTTGCCAGATAAATCCCTGTCAATATCAATCGCTCGGACGATACCCGCTGAATCAGGATTGTGGTCAGACACACCTGCTTGATGACGAGTGTCGCCAATCCAGCCGTCCGAGGTTCTATCTCTGTCTGAATAAGTATCATCGACTTGGAGTCTAAGCTGTTGTCCTGCTTTGCATAATTTCGGCTGCACAGCTTTCACACTCCCATCGTTTCTTAGCATTAAGAATTAAATCTGGGTGATTGCATGGGATAGGGGCAATAAAAGCATCATCTACAGGATCATACGAATAACCAACGCCTGCAAAGTTGTAGCGAATGGTGCCATTATATGAAGTCTTAACCCAAGTGCCACCAAGGTTATCTATTAGCCATTGGTATCCTTCATCACCGTTAGGGTCGTTGTTATCACCAACCGTTACACGAAGAACTTTATTGTTTGCATCTAATTCAGCCCAATGACTCACTTTAGATACCTCACAATAACTAGACCAGAACCGCCTGCTTTACCATTTCCGCCGCCATCTAAACCTGTTGCTCCACCAGAACCAGTATTTGCGGTTCCAGCAGCAGTTGCGTTAGCTCCGCCAGAACCAGCAGTTCCACCGCTTCCGTTTCCTCCACCTGCGTAATATCCGCTTACGCCTGTAGAAGTAGCAGAAGCCCATGAAGACCAAGTGTTTTTACCGTTACCAGCATTAACTAAAACACCAGCACTTCCAGAACCACCACCACCGCCGCCAAGGAATGTTGCAGCAGTTCCGTTACCACCTGCATTTCCATAACCTGTATATCCGCTTGGACTTGTTTGTGTTGAGGCTCCTCCTGGGCTGCTAAAAGCAGAAGCTCCTCAACCGCCAGAACCACCAGCTGCGTTTCCCGCTCCACCGCCTAGTGCAGAAGCACCATTAAATGTTGAATCAGCACCGCTAGTAGCATTAAAAGAACCAGTTGATCCTGTACCTCCAGCTCCAATTACGACTGAATAACCTGTAGCAGACAATGATATTGCGCTGTTTGTAGCGATAACTCCACCCGCTCCACCGCCGCCATACCCATTATATTGACCCGCTCCACCGCCGCCAATGGCAAGGACGTCACAACTTAAAGTTGCTAACGGAGTAAAAGTTCCATTGCTAGTAAAGGTATGATAAAAATAAGTAGCATCAGAAGTAATCGTGCCGCCTGTTGCTTTTGCAGCAGCAGCACCGACTCCACCCAATAACCCTGCTGTGATTGCGCCAATCACTATGCAATGCCGCCTGTGACGTACCAAGTATCTGTAGCGGTCTTAATGCAAACGGCTGTTTTGTATTGAGCCAAAGTAGGAGAAGCTGCTACTGCACCTGCTGAGAGGATTGTGGTAGTGCCAGAGGTCACAGCTGAGATTGTGCAAAGCCCTGCGCCCTTATTGAGAATTGTGATTGCTGTGCCTACTGGGAACGCTACAGAAGCGTTTGTAGGAATCTTAAAGGCAATCGCTGTAGCCTTATTCATAGGCTGTAGAACTTGATACTGATCGTTAAGGACTGTTGTGTAGTCCACAGTAGCGTCTGCGTTAATAGTAAACGTCACCAGACCATTGACTGTAGAGGCGGTAAGTACGTCGCCTGTTGCTGCTGGTAGTCCTGCTGCCATTATATCTCCTAGTATCCCAATGTATTAGTGCCGATTATACCGTAATATGAGCTTCCAACCACGAATCCATCGGCTATTGGCTCAAGCGTTGTAATAGTTGCCATCATCTTGTTAGGGGTGATGTCCCATTTAATGCCCTGATATTGCAGGTTCTTTACAATAGTTGAGCCGTCTGGCTGAATATTGGTTATGAGCAGGTTATCAAAGAAGTCCAGCCCAATCATTGTGTCGGTTGGTACTGCTGGATCTAGCAAGTCTACAACCATTTCGTCAATGCGGATAGTAGTTGCAGCTCTAGTAGCAACGTACTCAAGGGCGATATTGCTGACAATAGCGTCAGTCTCAGCCACTAAATCAGTTTGTGTGATTGAGTGAGGGAAATACTTGTCAATAGAAGGCTGGTTAATTGCTGTGATTGTTGAACCGCCAACACGGGCAAAGTTGGCTTGGTTAATAATGAGTTTGTCATCGAAGGCAAACACGAGGTTGCGGTATGGAATACCGCCAGTCTGGTCAAATGCTGTAGGAGCAGCAGCGAGCGAGTTCATAACGTCTGTGCGATTCTTGAATATGGCTGTGCCTGCGCCGTTCATATAGAACGCGCCAGTTTCAGATACTTCAGCGTTCTTGATTGCTGCAAGGCTTGTGCGGTTGGTTCCGGGGTCTGCAATACAAGTGTTAAGCCCTGTAGAGATAGTGCGCATAGAAGTAGGAAACGATACTTGATTGAGGATTGCTGAAACACGAGCAGAGGTAGTCTGCCCTGCTGGGCTGGAAGCCACAGTTGAGATATTAGCCATCTGAAATAGACGGAAGGCATCTGTACATGAAATATCGACATATCCAGTATCTTGGTTTACTGGGTAGGTATATTTATAGTCTGTGATATAGCCAGAGAATAGATATTTCTGAGTTGTGGCTGTAGTTGCAGATACGCGCAGCTTACGCAAAGGCGCAAGGTAGCCATAATAAGGAGACGCTGTGTTCTGTGGGTTAAAGTAAGATAAAGGATCTAATACTCGAACTGTGCATGTGCCAGCCTCATATGTGTCGCGCTGAATATTACGACCACGCGTAATAGAAATCTGATAGACGTTAGGCGTAAGGTCAATAACTGGCTCTGGAAGAGCAGAAGTGCCAAGGGTATTAGTGCCTAGGATTCCGTATTTAGGGTCACCAATTACGAACCCTGAATAACCAAAGGTTGCACCATTGGAGTAATCGAAGGAAACGGCTATCTGTGCTGGTAATGCCATTATCCGAACATTCCAGCGATACGACCAATCTGGCTAGGTGAGCCAGAAAGGCTACGTAGTTGTGTGCCGTTCATAATAAGGTCGATAAGAGACTGATCTGTGACTACGTTGCCGCCAAAGTAATTGTTTACGGTTGTTCCGCCTGATTGTGCCGCAGGTGTATCGACCGTCTGCATGCCGTATGAGCCATTACCTAGTGCGCTTGATGCTTGGTTAGTGACAGATCCAGAATAGTCGCCGTAACCTGCAACCACGCCAATAGCTGCTAACTCTGGTGCTAATGCTGCTGGGCTGTATGCGGCTGTACTTGTGGCAAGAGGGAACTGCAATGAGTTCATCTTTGCCTGCAACTGGTCTAAATACTTGTCTAAATAACCAAAGGGATTCTTAGCATCTGGTACAGTCAAGAAATACTTGTAAAGGTTTCCAGTAGCGTCCTGAGCCATAAGAACTTGCTTAGTCAAAGCGTCCGCTGCCGCTACGTTACCGTTAAGTAGAGCTAATTGAAGTTCTACGCGCTTACGATCTTCGTCAGACAACTTGCCCTTTAGAGCTGCAATAAGTTGAATCTGCTCCATGTCAAAGACTGTGCCGTCTTTCTTCAACTGGGCTTGCTTCTTAAGTTCTGCTGTAGAAGTCTTCTGAGCCTTTACAAGGGCTGTAGAAGCCTTTATCTGTGTCTTGGCAATAGTTGTCTGGGTATTGGTTGTCGAGCTTGTAGCAGGCTTAGGATTGAGTTTTTGGGCTATCTTGCCGTTAGCACCTGTAAGCCCGCCAAAGGAAGTAAGGAAATCTAGACCTTTGTAAAGTTTGACCAATCCCTCAACTGCAAAGCTGACTGCTGTGACCATAGCGTTGATTGCGCCAGTAATGGTCTCGATTGTATGAACTGTATCTTGAACTGATGATCCGCCACTTATGCGAGCAAAGGCATCAATTAAACCCTTACCGATTGACTCTTTAGCGTTGTCCGCTGCTACTGACAATACGTCTAATTTGCCAGCATAAGTGTCAAGGTAGGTGCTAGAAGCCCCAGCGTACTCGTTATTTAATATGCTTAGGACTTCAGCAAAAGACTTGGACTTTAATTGAGCCTGAGTAAGTCCTGTGTTGTACTTCTTAAGTCCTCGAGTAATACCAACGTACCCATTGGCTAAATCCTGTGTAACGGTTGCAAGGTCAATACCAGAGCCTCTAGAAATGTCGATTGCGCTAGTAAGCAACGTTTGTGCTGCTGCTAAATCCTTAGTTTGGGTCAGCAAAGCTTGAAACGCTGGACGCAAAGTTTCATCTACGATTCCTGATTGTTTCTCAAGATCCGATATGAACTTAGTAATCTGTGGGTTGGCATAAGCCAGACCAAGGTTCTTGACTGCGTTGGTTAGTTTGGCTGCGGCAGCTTGGTCTTCTGCAAAGGCTTTAACTGCTGACTTGCCAAAATTGACAACAGCCCTAGCACCATAAGCTGCACCAAGGGTTGTAGCAAGGGTCTTGATGTTCTTGTTAAGTTTAGTAGCAGCAGTTTCGGCTTCCTTAAATCCCTTAAGGTCTGCCTTACTGTTGATAAGGATATTGACATTCTCGTTAGCCATTACGCAGCCTTTCCTAGAGTGCCAGCGTTGCTTCTAGCGTAGAACTCGGTAATTGACTTATCTACTGCGCGCATAACTATGCCGTGAGCGATTCCTTTATCTTCTGCCCATGCCCGATAAATAAGACGTCCTTGACCCTGAAGGCTAGATACCAAAGGAGGAAGATTGTTAATAAATGTCTGCCCAGCATTAGGGTTATTAGATCGAGAAACTTTCTTACTTGTTCCAGCAGATTTAGGACCAACCCAAGGCTGTCCGTTGGGATTCTTGCGCCCTGCGGTTTCATAAATAGCACCAGAAGCGGACTTGTTGTAAATAGCCGCCATGGAATTAAAACCGTTCTTATTAGTCTTACTTACAGTTGTGGAATAAGTTATACCGCGTTGGATAACGCCAGAATTAAATGTAGGAAACTTGCCTTGATTAAATGAACGAGCAGCCCAGCCTGACATAGGTGATTCTGCTGGAACGTATCCTTTAGCTTTGGCTACTACTGGCTTAAGACCAGATGCCATCTCTTTGCGTAAGTTCTTTTCAAGGTCGGGTGCGAAGCGGCGCATTGCCTTGCGTAGGTCAGAGTTACCTCTTATTTCTACGGTTGCCATCTTCCCTCGCTTTCGCTATGTCCTTTAACAGCTGGACATGATACTTAAACGCCATAGGCGTCAGTTCAACTATGGATTGGAACGGAACTCCGTACTCATAACTCAATCTAGTTGCGAGATAAGTAACGGAGTTCCGATCTATACCAAAGGGTCTGAGTCTAAGACCTCAACTGTCTTGAGGGTCTCAAGGAACGCTTCCCCGAAAGGTTTAACTGTTGCACCTGAACGTCGTATTGCTTCCCAGCAGAGCCAGTAAATATCTGACTGCTTCTGGTCTTCTAGAAGTGCTTTATGAAAGCCCTTCTTGGCGTATTGCTCGAACGCGTACTCAATCAACGGAGTGATTTCGTAATCAGTCACCTGATTGTCTGACGTTGTAACCCTTAGCTTTGCCATTTTAGCCCCTTACTTAGTTATTAGAATGAACCTGTAGTTGTTACAGCGATTGTACCTGAAACGTCCCAAGTTACTGACTGCATTGAAAGGTCGCCAGTTGCGCCGTTAATATCAGTAGTTCCATTGACAAGAACTGTCATTGTGTAAAGAGGGTTAGTTGCTGACACTGCTGTTCCCTTGTTCTGAAGAAGAACTACAGTTACGTTTGTTCCCCAAGCAGCCTGAAGGGTCTGAAGAACAGACGCTGAAGCTGTATCATTAAGGAAATCAAGTGTAATAGATGATGCTTCAAGACCCTTGATAAACTTGTGTCCTGAGTCACCCATTGCTGTTACTTCGAGCTGGTCGAAGTTACGGTTAAGTGTAATGTTATTGACGTGGTCGCTTAGATCGACTGAATTGACCTTAACGCCTACGCCATTGTTTAGAAATACTGCCATTTAGGTTATTCCTCGTCTTTCTTGGACTTTGTTGCTGGCTTTTCGACCTGACCGATTTTGGTCAGGAAGTCTGATTGTTCTTTTTCCCACTCTGACATATCTGTCATGGTTTAACTCCAACTCGTTACTAGACTGATTTGCATCTCACAGCTCAAGAGATCACCTGATGCTACTGAGAGAACTTGTGGTTGGGATACTGTTCCCACGGTGTATGAAATAATGTCGTTTGTTGTAGCTGTATAAAGTGCGTTAAACATAGTAACAATTGCACCTTCAATGCCTTGAAGGTTTCCTTGATTATCAAATAATGGAACTGTAATAAGAAGCTTAAAATTTGCTGTTGGCCCTACAGTAGCCCATGAATCGTTGGAAGGTTCAAGGTATGGATCATCAGGAATAATGACTACAGAGTTAGCCTGAATGGTTGCAGGTGGGTAAGCGAAAACTTGGTAAGTTGTATTTGACAATAGTGCAGTCGCAAGCGTCTGACGAAGTGTGGATACTGCTGGTACTGACATTATCCAACCATCGCTCTTGGATTCATGTAAGGCGCGATAAGCCCACGAACCTTAGCTAGCATAGTATTGCCCAGACGGTAAGGACTTGGAGTAATGCCATCAACTGAAACGCCGCCACTAGAAGGTGATTGACGAGCCTGCCATACGTCCACGGCAAGCATGAGAGCTGCTTGACGGATTGCCGGTGTACTGGCGTATGTAGAGTCTTTGGTATCGACCCCTGAGACAGTTCCGTAGGGAACGATAAGTTGATAATTTTGATCTGCGTGAGTATCGCTCCATTGAAGGATTGAATATCCGCGTGGGAATGAATAATAGTTATATGGAAAATAATAGGTGAAGAATGGGAACGTACCTGAGCCTTGACTCCAAGGATACGTCGCTGTGATGGTATGAGTTCCATCGAACTTTGCGCCACAATTTGCAACTGTGACTGATTGGCCTGCTGTAAATCCAACCTGTGCTGAAACCACCACAGTTACTACATTGTTCTGAACTGTGCCACCAATTACAGGTAATTGATTGAACCAAAGATATTGGTTTAATGTGTCCTCTGCGGTTTGGCATGCTAACTCTAAATCGGAATCAGGGTAAAGCGTACCTACGCTCAGGACAGAGCGAAGCTCGTCTGAGGTTACATAAGTGGCTGCCATGATTTCCTTTCTAAAGACCGAGCGGGCGGGGTAGGGCTCTGCCCCGCCCGTCGGCGTACTTAGTTACCTCGGGCTTATGTGAGGTTGAAGCGACGAACACCTGCTGGGATAAGAACCTTACCCGCTGCGTATCCGTAGATTGCTGTCTGTACTGACATTGAGTTAACAACGTTAACTGAGAAGAACGCTTCTGGTGATTCCATCCAAAGAACTGTCTCAGGTGCGATGATGAATGCTGATTCATCGACAAGACCTGATGTTACGTTCTTATCAACGTAGAGATCGAGTCCGAGGACTGTTCCTTTGATTGAACCTGGCTTTGATTCACCAGCGTTGTTCATGTAGTTGTAAGCGTTGTAAATAGGGCGTCCTGTTGTGTCTGTGTATCCGAGGAGTGCGCTCCACCAGTCTGTGTTAGCAACAAGGTTCTGTGCGAAGTATGAAGAACCCTTGTATGCAGCAGGTGACTCAGTTGAAACGTAGGAAATAAGTCCTGCGCTTGATGCTGCTGCTGTAGAAGCCTGTGTTCCCTGTGATGTAAGGAGTGCGATAAGTGCTGCATCTGTAGCCTGTGCGTATGCACGTTCCAACTGGATTGCAAGCTGATCGAAGAAGATTGGATCTGAACGTTCCATCAATTCAAGGCTGATTGTTTGCTGTCCAGCGTACTTACCAACTGAAACTGATGTGTAAGCAGAAGTCATGCCTGTATCTGATGGTGCTGCTGATTCAGCTGTTGAAGCAACTGTTGGAGCAGTTGAAGAACCGCCACCTGCTGAAGTAACAAGTGTAGGAATGTTGATTGTCATACCGTTGGCTGGAAGTGCTGCCTTTGATACTGCGTCAATCGCTGGGCGTCCAAAGTTTGTGTTAGATACAAAATTTGAAAGGTACTGAACTGGTGAGAACGCTGGGTTAGTAGAGAATGAATCAGCTGCCGCTGTTACACGATCTTCTGCCGCTGCGACCCAAAGGCGAGACTCGTCGTTGCCGAGAGCAGCCTTTACTTTGTGTTCTGTGTAGCGACCCATAGATGTAATTCCATGGCGTACGCGTGTTGTGCCATCACCATAGGCTGTTGCAGCCT
>Ga0209499_1003024_pt1 | contig 10481 bp, 10 predicted proteins | sample C_130208_EF_Meta_FD_187306 | JGI IMG/M metagenome (GOLD analysis project Ga0209499, IMG submission 187306) | Freshwater microbial communities from Lake Croche, Canada to study carbon cycling - C_130208_EF_MetaG (SPAdes) (version 2) | ecosystem: Environmental > Aquatic > Freshwater > Lake...
AATTATGATATTCTTTCTTATAGTTTTCATACCTTTTTTTATTGGCATGCATCCATTCGGTATTGTTATTGGCAATTAAATCTGTAAGAAATTGTAAAGCTTCTTTAGTTATCATACTATAAATGTTTTCTTAAATCATCTTCAGTGATGTAACCAATATTTCTCCATACCTCTATGCCTTTTTCATAAACAATAATAACAGGCAAACCGTCTATTTTTAGCTGGTTAACTATTGTTTTATTTTCATCAGCATCAAATTGTACGATTTTTATTTTGGCTGCCATTTCTGCCTGAAGTTTCAATATATATGGTTTCATTTTTTGACAAGGTGCACACCATTTAGCATTAAAATCAATCATTACACGATCACTTGATTTAACTAGCTCCGCATATTCTTGGTCACATATTCCTATAATTTTACTACTGGGCTTTGTATTTTCAGTTGCATTCCATTTCATGATTCCTCCCTCTAAATTATAGATTTCCTTGAAACCTAATTCAGCTAATTTAGTTGCTGCTTGTGAACTTCTCCCACCTACTTTGCAGTACACAAAAATAGGTTTTGATTTATCGTAGTTCTCAGACTTGGTCAAGAAATCATCACTATTCCAATTTACATTAGTTGCATTTTCAATATGTTCACTGTTAAATTCTTCAGGAGTTCTAACGTCTAATAATTGTGGATTTTTGTTTGATTTAAGTTTTTCAGCAAACGTTTTTACGTCAACGGTTTGTATATTTTTAGATTGTTGTCCTTGACAATTTAAAAATAAAAAACTCATTATAATAAGTGAAAGAAATTTGATTTTCATAATTTAAATTTTTAGCTAATTTACAAAATAGAAACACACTATAAATTAAATATTTTATAACTTTGATGGGTTGTTTTTACTATATCTTCAGTACGTTCTGGATGCGTATCAGAAATGAATAATTGTCCAAATTCTTCATTATTTACCATTTCAATTATTTTACTTACTCTAAATTCATCTAGCTTATCAAAAATATCATCAAAAAGTAAAATGGGTTTTTCTCCACTTTGTTTTTTTACAAAATCAAACTGGGCAAGTTTTAATGCAATGAGAAATGATTTTTGTTGGCCTTGTGAACCAAATTTTTTTATGGGATAATTATCAATTTCAAAGGATAAATCATCTTTATGAACTCCTACGGAGGTATATTGTAAAACTCTGTCTTTGCTGAGGTTTTCTTTTAGTAACGTTATGGTATCTTTTTCAAATAAATCACTTTGATAAATTAGCTGCACTGTTTCAGATGAATTAGTAATTTCTTGATGATATTTATTAAATATTGGAATAAAATCAACTAAAAAATGCTGCCGTTTGTTAAAAATTATTTTACCAAGGTTGTTCAATTGTTCATCATAAATGGTTAAAGTATCATTTTCAAAAACATGGTTTAAAGCAAAGTATTTGAGTAAAGCGTTACGTTGACTAATTATTTTTTGATACTGAATAAGTTCTTGCAAATAAGAATTGTCTAATTGTGAAATTACACTATCCATAAATTTTCTTCGTGTTTCACTTCCTTCAACAATTAAATCCCTATCTGCGGGAGATATTATTACAAGAGGAATAAAACCAATATGATCTGATAATTTCTCGTATAGTTTACTATTCCGTTTTAGTATCTTCTTTTGACCTTTTTTTAAACTACAAAGAATTTGTTCCGTTCTATTATTTTTTTTAAATTCTCCGTCAACAACAAAAAACTCTTCTCCATGTTTGATATTCTGAACTGCTAAAGGGTTAAAATAGCTTTTGCCATTAGCTAAATGATAGATTGCATCAAGAATATTTGTTTTTCCTATACCATTTTTACCTACAAAGCAGTTAATCTTGGCATCAAAATCAAAATTAGCCTCCGAAAAATTTTTATAATTGAGTACCGAAATATTTTTTAAAAACATTGTAAAAGCTTGCTATTACTGAAAAGGATGTGATTTTTATTATCTATTTTGAAAGTGCTTGCAAATTATTGAAAAATATCGACAAAAATCGCTTTTAAATAGGAATAAAATTTTATTTTTGCGGACACTAAATTAGAAATAGATGGCAACTTTTAACAAAAGAGGATATAAAGCACCAAAAGAAAAAGCTGAAAAATTAGATAACAATTTCATTGAAGATGTTAATGTTGATGAAAAAGATAGTGCAACTGCAAAAGCATTTGAATCATTAGATCAAACAGCTTCAAAAGCAGAAGATTTTATTGCGAAAAATCAAAAATATATTTTAGGTTTATTAACGGTTGTGGTTTTAGCAACTGTTGGTTATTTTTCTTATCAAAAATTTATCAACGAGCCTAACCAACAAGAAGCTGCCGAAGAATTATTTGTAGCGCAACAAAATTTTCAAAAAGCAGTTGATGATACTTCAAATAAAGCAGATTCTTTATTCAATTTAGTTTTAAAAGGTTCAGAAGGTAAATCTGGTGTAATTAAAATTGCTGAAGAATATGCTGGAACCGATGCTGCAAACGAAGCAAATTATATGGCGGGTATTGCTTATTTAAATACAGGTAAATATGCCCAGGCAGTAACTAGTTTAGAGAAATTTTCATCGGATGACGTTATGTTAAGTACTTTAGCAAAAGGTGCTGTTGGTGATGCTTATGCTCAACAAAATAAACAAAAAGAAGCTTTAGATTGGTACATAAAAGCTGCCGATGCTAATAAAAACAACTTTACTAGACCAAGATATTTATTAAAATCAGGTAAAACGTCTTTGTTATTAGGTAATAAGACAGATGCTTTAAAATATTTCAACGATATCAAAGACAATTTTGATACTTCTCCTGAAGCTCAACAAATTGATGCTTTGATTGGTCTAGCTCAATAAATAGCAATCAGTATTCAGTGTTTAGTCGGCAGTCAATCTTGCTGAACGCTTACAACTGATGGCTGAACACTAATAACAATGGCTACTGCAAACAAAAACTTATCCAATTACGATAAAACAACAATCCCAAACGCGAAAAACTTTCGGTTTGGGATTGTTGTTTCTGAGTGGAATAATCACATAACTAACGGATTATATTCAGGTGCAGAAATAGCTTTGCTAGACTGCGGTGCTTTGCCTAATAATATTGTGCGACAAAATGTTCCAGGTAGTTTTGAGTTGATTTATGCTGCAAAGCAAATGATGAAATCACGAGACTTTGATGTAATTATAACCATAGGTTCAGTAATTAAAGGAGAAACGATGCATTTTGATTTTGTATGCCAAGGCGTAACCAATGGTATAGCAATGCTTAATGCCGAAGGTGATATTCCCGTTATTTTTTGTGTGCTAACTGACAACACCGAACAACAATCCATTGATAGAAGTGGAGGAATTCATGGAAACAAAGGTACTGAAGCCGCCATTGCCGCCATTAAAATGGCTGATTTGTAAAAGAAAACATTGTGATAATTTATTTTTAACTTATAATAACAGCCTATTCTATTTTGGAGTAGGTTTTTTATTTTAGGTAACTATTAACTATAAATCCCAATAGTTTTTGCTTAAATTTGCTTGCTTCAGTAAACCAACTACTGAATATTATTTATTGAACACTGAATACTAAATAATGTCGAGTATAATTCAATTACTTCCTGATCATGTTGCCAACCAAATTGCTGCTGGTGAAGTGGTACAAAGGCCAGCTTCTGTAGTCAAAGAACTATTAGAAAATGCCGTTGATGCAAAAGCGACAGATATTAAACTTATTATAAAAGATGCCGGAAAATCTTTAATACAAGTTATAGATAATGGTCAAGGAATGAGCGTAACCGACTCACGTTTGTGTTTTGAGCGTCATGCTACCTCCAAAATCCGTCAGGCAGAAGATTTGTTTTCATTACATACCAAAGGTTTTCGCGGTGAAGCCCTAGCTTCTATTGCAGCTATTGCTCATGTGGAAATGAAAACCAAACAAGACCAAGAAGAGTTAGGAACGCATATCATTATTGAAGGTAGTAAGTTTGTGTCACAAGAACCAGCAGTTTTACTAAAGGGAACTTCTTTTTCTATTAAAAATTTATTTTTCAATATTCCCGCACGACGCAATTTCTTAAAATCGGAAACGGTGGAACAACGTTATATTGTAGATGAATTTCAGCGTGTGGCTATGGCACATCCTAATATTCATTTCACTATGTATCACAACGGAAGTGAGATGTTCAATTTGCCTATTTCTAATTTTCGTCAACGTATAGTCAATATTTTTGCAGGAAAGACTAACGAAAAGTTAGTACCAGTAAAAGAAGAAACTGAAATAGTAAACTTGCAAGGATTTATAGGTAAACCAGAATTTTCAAAGAAAAACAGAGGTGAGCAATTCTTTTTTGTCAATAATCGTTTTATAAAAAGTGGTTACTTGCATCACGCCGTAATGGCTGCTTATGAAGGATTGCTTAAAGATGGTGCGCAACCCAGTTACTTTTTATATCTCGATGTGCCACCACATACGATTGATATCAATATTCATCCCACCAAAACAGAAATCAAGTTTGATGATGAGCATGCTTTGTATGCTATTTTACGTTCAGCAATCAAGCATAGTTTAGGGCAATTTAATGTAGCGCCAGTTTTGGATTTTGATCGTGATCCTAATCTTGATACGCCCTATCAATATCAAAATAAAGAAGCAGATTATCCAACTATTCAGGTGGATAGTGACTATAATCCTTTTTCTCAGGAAAAGCCAAACAAATCATTTGCATCATCTTCTAATTATAAAAAACTAGAAGTACAGCCAAGTTGGGAAAGTTTATATATTGGACTAAAGCAAGCTGGACAGGAGATTACCGAAATGACTTTTGAAAATGATGCCGTAACATCATCATTGTTTGAAGAAACTGAAGTTGAACAAGAAGTTAAAAGAACGTATCAAATTCATAAAAAGTATATTGTAAGCCCAATTAAATCAGGGATGGTTGTCATTAACCAAAAGAGAGCTCATGAACGCGTTTTGTATGAAGAATTTCTAACCAGTATGACGGTAAAACACGCTTCGAGCCAACGATTATTATTTCCTTTAGAATTATATTTTTCTTCAGCTGAAATTCAACTGATTGCAGAATTACAATTAGCTTTGGAGAATTTAGGTTTTATTTTTGATGCTATTCATGACGATTCTATCCTAGTTTCGGGTTTACCCATAACTATTACTGAAAGCAAAGCTTCCTTTGTTTTGGATGATTTGCTTACAGATTTGCAAGATGAAATTCCAGACAATAGTTTTTCACAAAATGATACAATTGCTAAATCAATGGCTAAAAGTTTAGCCGTAAAAACGGGAACTTATTTAACCGAAAAAGAGCAAGAAAACTTGGTGCACAATCTCTTTGCTTGCAAAGAGCCAAACGTTTCACCTTTTCAAAAACCAACTTTCATCACTATGAGTGTGGAAGATTTAGATAAAAAATTTGCCCTATGATGCGAATGACCGAAACTGTAAAGCAGTTACTGATTATTAATATTATTTTTTACATTGGTTCCAATTATATTGGTGACGTAGCTTACCAATTGTTTTCTTTATACTATCCAGAAAATCATAGTTTTAAGTTTTGGCAGCCTTTGACTAGTATGTTCATGCATGCCCCAGTATATGGGAATGGAAGTTCTGCAGGAATAATGCATATAGTTTTTAATATGTTTGCCTTAGTCTCATTTGGAAGTGCTTTAGAACATTTTTGGGGAGCAAAAAAGTTTATTTTCTTTTATATTTCCTGCGGATTAGGTGCAGCGTTGTTGCATGTAGGTTTTAATTATTTTGAATATCATCAGGCATTGGCAGCATTGCAAGAAGCAAATATTCCTAGCAATGCCATAGCAGCTATTATAAAAGATGGAAAATATAGCAATGATATTTTGCAAAAAATTCCTCTATCTATACTTGAACAATTATATTTTTCGTTTAACGGTACTTCACTTGGTGCTTCTGGTGCTATTTATGGATTGTTAACAGCTTTCGCTTTTATGTTTCCAATGGCTGAATTGGGTATTATGTTTATTCCTATTCCAATTAAAGCTAAATATTTTGTACCAGGATTAATAGCTGTGGATTTGTTTTTAGGATTCAAAGGAAGTTCTCTTTTTGGAAGTGGCGGAACAGGAATTGCACACTTTGCTCATGTTGGTGGTGCACTTACAGGTTTTTTGATGATGTGGTATTGGAAAAAAAATTCGTTTAATAAAAATCGTTGGAATTAGATTATGAGTATAATTGAAGATTTAAAATTTCAATATAAAATTGGAGGCATTGCCAATAAAATGATTTATTGGAATGTGGGAATCTTTTTGGTGTCGATTCCTTTATTCTATCAATTTAGGTTAGGCGTTTTTGATTATCCAAATTGGTTGGCTATTTCCTCTGAACCAAGCATAGTAATTAAAAAACCATGGACTTTATTGACTTATGCTTTTTTTCATTTCGGATTTATGCATTTGTTTTTCAATATGATGGTTCTGAACTTTTCTAGCCGATTGTTCCTTACTTTTTTTACCCAAAAACAATATTTAGGATTATACTTGTTGAGCGCCGTTTTTGCAGGTTTGTGTTTTGTGGGTTGTTTTTATCTTTTGCATCAAACTTCATCTATGGTTGGAGCCTCTGCAGCTATTATGGCATTATTAGTGGCCACAACAACTTACCAACCTTTGATGGAAATAAGATTAATGTTGATTGGCAACGTAAAACTTTGGCACATTACTGCTGTTTTACTTATATTAGATTTATTGCAAATTCAAATTGATAATACAGGTGGGCATATTGCTCATTTGAGTGGTGCTTTTTTTGGATTTATTTTTATTAAGTTTTTACAAAACGGGATTGATTTAAGTACTATAGTTAGTTCTTTGATTAATTTTTTCACTAACTTATTCAATAAAAAGAAAAGCACTCCATTTAAAAAAGTACATGTTAACCCCAAAAATCCCACTACAAAAAAACAAAGTACAATTATTGTAAAAGATAAAACCCAACAACAAATTGATGAGATTTTGGATAAAATAAGTCAATCAGGGTATGACTGTTTGACAACTGAAGAAAAAGAATTTTTGTTCAAAGCTGGAAAATAATATTTTAATGAAGAAACTATCATGGTTTAATAAAATAATATTTGTGTTCAATATAGTGATTACTGTATTGACTTTTGTTGCTTATATTTTACCTTTTTTGGCCCCAAAAATGTTTCCGCTACTTTCGGTACTGACTTTGATTTTGCCACTTTTTCTTATTCTAAATGGTTTGTTTTTTATTTATTGGTTACTACAATTAAAACGACAAGTTATCTTATCGGGTCTGGTATTATTGCTTGGTATTACTTTTTTCAATAAATTTTATAAATTTTCTTCTAATGAAATAGAACCAGAGGAAAAAGACTTCACCGTGATGAGTTATAATGTGCGCTTATTCAATCTTTTTGATTGGATACCTAAAAGTGACGTTGGTGATTCTATTTTGACCTTTATCAATGAACAAAATCCAGATATTCTCTGCATTCAAGAGTATTCTGAAAATGCCGATGTAGATTTAAGAGTATATAAATACAAAGCTATTTTCATGGAAGGCAAAAAGATAAAAACAGGTCAAGCTATTTTTTCAAAATATCCTATTTTCAATAAAGGAGATTTCAGAATTCCTGAAGCGGGAAACAATGTGATATATGCTGATATTCGAAAAGGGAGAGATACGATTAGAGTGTATAATATTCATTTACAGTCCATAAAAATATCTCCTGATGTAAATGAAATGTCAGAGCACGTTGACTCAGTAAATAAAGAAAAATCAGCACAAGTTTTTAATAGGATTCGAGAAGCGTTTAAAAAACAAGAACAGCAAGCTGCTGTTTTAGTGCATCATAAAAACCAATGTCATTATCCAGTTATTATTTGTGGAGATATGAATAATAGTCCATTTTCCTATATTTACAGGACCATAAAAGGTGATTTAAATGATTGTTTTGAAGAAGCTGGAAATGGTTTTGGACAAACCTATAAGTTTAAGTATTATCCAGCACGAATAGATTACATCTTTGCCAATAAGAAAATCAAAGTAAAAAGCTTCGCTACTTTCGCTCAGTTTGAAAACTCAGATCATTTTCCGATAATGACTCGTTTGAGTTTTATGCAATAATTATGATTGTTGTTTCTTCAAATAATCTAAGGCATATCTTCCTTCGTTGAATAATAAATCCAAAATGGAAAGATTATTCAAATAGCCATATTTTTCTCCAAAAACTTGAGTAAAAGGTTCAAATACTGAAGTGTCTTTTTTTCCATTAACTAAATTGCGCAAGTCAGTTTTGTCTGAAACATTATGAAAATATTCATCGGTTTCATTATAATCAAATTCAAGCCCAAGACACTTAGAAACTATAACCATTGTTTCTATATTTAAATCCATCAAAAAAGTATGTTTTTTTTGAAAAATGGGTAAAATATCATCTTCAAAATACTCAAAGAATGGCGAAGTTCTATAAGCTGCTTCCAGTGATTTGAAATGTTGTTTTTGCCAATCAAAAGCGGTTTCTAGTTTTACTTCCTTTGTTTTTTGATGCGCAGTTTTTGAATGTTTGATAGGAATATTTAATAACTGAATGCCATTTGGACTGTAAATGTACATTCGGTTACGATTGGTTTGTTTTTGAAAATTATCATCCATTTCAAAAGTCACCAAATCACTTTGAGCAATGGCCACAAAAGTACTTATGGAAGGAAAATAGCTTGGATGAATTAAAATATTGTTCATTGGTTACGTGTTGCGGGTTTCAAGTTTTGGGTTTCGGGTTGTTTTTACTCGGAACTCTTAACTTTGAACTTTTAAACTACGCTTTAGCGTTTTTTTTCTTTTTCCAGAAGTAATCTCCAAGGATATAAAGGGCTACTAATCCGAGGAAAAACTTGAAATAGGATTGTGGTTGTCCATCCCCGCTAACGGTTGTGAAAAGTCTTTCCCAACGTATTTTATGAATTCCTTTGCCATGAGTATCCCAGCTTAACCAAATGAAAACAGGTTTTCCTACGATGTGGTCTTCTGGAACATAACCCCAATAGCGACTGTCTTCAGAATTATGTCGATTATCTCCCATCATCCAGTAGTAATTTTGTTGGAAAGTATAGCTAGTTACTTTTTTGTTGTCAATATAAATATCATCACCAACTAGTTTTAAGTCATGTTTTTCATAAACCGAAATAATTCTTTTGTAATAAGGTAATGAATTCAAATTTAATGCAACAGTTTTTCCAGCTTCAGGAATATAAATTGGGCCAAAGTTATCTGCATTCCAATCAGGATTATGACTAAAAATATTAGATTCGCCTTGTTTGGAAACAATACGAGACACAGACTTTATTCCTGAAATATTTTTTAATCGACTTGCCGCCTCAGTTGTAAGTGCTCTTAAAATTAGGGTGTCTCTAGTTTCATTTTTGAATCCTCCACCATCTGTTGATCCAATATCTTGTAAAACATATTCAAAATCAATAGGTGTATTCATATCATAGGTTACATAATAGGAATATTGAGGTTTGGCTCTTTCTGGCAAGATTAATTCTTTACCATTAATAAAAACTACACCATTTTTTATTTGTAAAGAATCGCCAGGGGTTCCTTGGCAACGTTTTACATAGTTTGATTTTTTGTCAATAGGTTTAACTATACTTCTTCCTGAGGTATCAAAGAATTTGTAAACAGTATCCGCTGGCCAATTGAAAACTACAATATCATTTTTCTTAATTTTTTGGAAACCAGGAAAACGGAAGTAAGGTATTTGTGGCCAACTTAAATAGGATTTCTTTTTTATAACTGGTAAGGTATCATGTACCATTGGCGCGGCAACTGCTGTCATTGGAGTTCTTGCCCCATAGTGAAACTTGCTCACAAAAAGGAAATCACCTATTAACAATGATTTTTCCAAAGATGCTGTAGGAATAGTAAAGGGTTGCATTACATACGTATGCACTAATGTAGCAACTACCACAGCAAATAGTATGGAGCTTATGGTATCTCCTGTTTTAGTAGCAGCTACTAAACTGCGGTCAGAGATATACTTTACATCTTGAGTATAATTGATATAATAAATATAAAATCCGAAAGTAAAAATTCCTAACCAAGTATCAGCAGTTGATTTCCTGCCAAAACTTCTTAAAGTCTCTACCCATACCACTGGAAACATAATCAAGTTGATTACAGGTATAAAAAGCAATAGCGTCCAAAGAGTTGAGCGACCTATTATTTTCATTAAAACTATTGAATTATAAACAGGGACAAAGGCTTCCCACCATTTTCTTCCTGCTTTTTCATATAATTTCCAAGTTCCTAAACCGTGAATAATTTGAACTGCTAAAAAAAGTATAAACCATTGAAATAGTGTCATAATGATAAGTTTAAAAGTTTATGTATGTTTATATAAAGTTTTGTTACAGATTTTGGAATTTGTTATTTTTTAAATGGAATGTAAATCTAATACATCC
>Ga0209499_1003026_pt1 | contig 10477 bp, 10 predicted proteins | sample C_130208_EF_Meta_FD_187306 | JGI IMG/M metagenome (GOLD analysis project Ga0209499, IMG submission 187306) | Freshwater microbial communities from Lake Croche, Canada to study carbon cycling - C_130208_EF_MetaG (SPAdes) (version 2) | ecosystem: Environmental > Aquatic > Freshwater > Lake...
TCTTTACAATATTGGCTATCAATGACTTCATTTACTCGGCCTGTCCAGCTAGCACGAGTTTTTAATATATGGTTAATGTTACCATCTTTAATTGCTTTAATTGTATCATATGTCGCCATTCTGTATTCAAAATACTATAAATGTATTATACCAATATTTTTTCAATTTTATATATATATATGAATCCCCCAGATTTTACAGTTACTGATATTGTAGTAATAGATACTCCAGATGCAATACAAATTAGAGATCAAAATGGTCAGACAAGTAATGTAAATAGACAAACTGCTTATAATACAATATTAGCTAATCCATTTATACAAAAATTATCTTATGATAGAAGTCCAGATAATGTACGTATTAATTTAATACCTGTATTAGGTAGTAATTTAAATCAATATGAAGAAGATGGTTTAAATTTAGCTTCTTATAATATAGTACCAAATGACTATTATGTTATTGTTTTAAATATAAGTACCAATCCAGCAACAATTATTGGATTATATCACCTACCCCCTGCAGCAATATCATCAGCACCCCCTGCACCACCAGCAGTACCAGCACCACCAGCAGCACCAGTCCCTCAAGATGCAGAAGTATTGGATAATGATGATTATAGAAAAGCATTAGCAGATAGAATAAGATGTCCAGTATGTATAGAACATGAAAAAAATACCAGATTAAATCCATGTGGTCATTTGTTATGTGCGCATGATGCAGCAATAATAGAGGCAGGTAATTCACCAAATTGTCCAATTTGCAGAACACCCATTCAATCAACTTCTGGTATATTTTATGGTGGTTTTCATCAAAAATATCTAAAATATTCATCTAAATTATCAAATCTTTAACAAATTAAATTTAATATATCATTAAATTTAATTCTCTTCACTTCTTTGCATAATACTATCCAAATTATAAGAAGACTGCGGCGGCGCATTATTCCTCCTTAATCTAGGTCTTATACCTCCTGCATTACTTCTGATGATCTTATCGTGATATTCCTCCTCAAAGATGTTTCGTAAAGGTGCCACTGTCGGACTCAACATTATTATATTCTTGTTAATACAATAAAATTCCTTCCGAAACTCTTCTATGGTAAGATATCCCCCAAATACCTTTAACACTTGTCGTGGTGGAGCAATGGAAACTGGAAACGAATTTATACCAAAGATCTCCCTACGGAAGTCTTCAATTAATGAATTCACCTCTGACATCCTATAATTATTCTCTTTTACATTGTAGGCTTTCGCACAATTTAATGAACAAAAACATCCTTGGATATGATATTTATTATCATCAAATTTAATCGGTAACCCAAATGGAGAATTCTTAAATGGATGCACACACCACCAACACCACACTTCTGTTGCTTCCTTCCATTTACATGTTTCACTATCAACAATATTAATAGTACAATCATGTATTTTATTTTCCATTGTATCCTGAATATTCTTAATATTCGTAACTTCCTGTAATTTTACATGTAACGCATTACATCTTTCATTTAAATATTGACAATTATAACATTTCTTTTTTTGATCATTCGTTGTTGTTTCCGTATATTGTAATTCACTGTTAATTACCATCTCTGATTCACTAACTGATTCTGTTTTTGGTGCAACTGACGTTACCGGTATAACTGTTTCATCCATAAAGATATTAGAATTCTCATCAACTTTATTCAGTTTATTAATATCTTTGTTGGTAATCGGTAAATGAATAATTAAACATTCTTTTTCTGGATCTAAAGATGATGTAATATTTTTAGATTCCAAACTATTTATGTCTAATACTTTACCCGTTGGCTTTCTCCCCCTCTTTTTAAGAACTTTGACAGGTTTAACCTCTTCTACTTCATTGTTCATATACTCTATATAGTCATGTCTCTTTAAGCATTTTTAACTACGCACTGTTAGAAGGTTGAAGAGTTGAATCATCGCTATCGATTGACGATGTGATTAATAAAGATTTATTTAATTCATCTTGTCTTTTTGCTTTTGCAATATTCTCAATAATTCTTTGTTGTTCGTCATTTTGTCTTAAAATATTTGACATTCTAGCACTTTTTTCTTCTTCTTGTTGCTTTTGTTGCATCATAAATTGTAATATTTTATTTTGCTCTTCTTTTGCTTTTTGAGCAGCAGATGTAGGTACAATATTATTTTGTACATTTTGAGATAAGTTTCTTACTAAATCTTCTTTGGTTTTTGCATCCAAGTTGTTAAAAAATGGAATTGATTCAGATGCTTTTTTAGCTGCAATAAAACCAGCTGCACTACCTACAATTAATAACAAAAATCTCATTTCAACTGAATATTCCTTGAATCTACTCTTGTATTTATCTGCTAATTCTTCATAAATTTCACTGTCATTAGTAGTCATTTTTAAGTGTTCAGGAAATCCATCTAATGAATCTTTTAATCCAAATGGATCAAACATTTTATTTAATTTATCTACCATGCCAACTGATCCAAATACCATCGATTTTAAAAATTCTACACTATTCTTTTTACTAATGTTTGAACGATGGAACTCTATTTCAGCACACATCTCATGGTAATCTGAATTGTATGAAAATTCTTTGGTTAATATAACTTTATATGTGTCCTTAATGTACTTTAATTCTGCAAATTTTTGTAATCTTTTTAATCGTTTTTGATCCTCCGGTAATGTATCATAATTATCTTTTGGCTGATTATTCGGGAAACTATAATTTGGTTGTGGTGCTGCACTGCCAGTTGTAGCAGGTTCAGGTTTAGGATTGCTACCACCAAAAAAGTTAGCAAAAAAATTTGTTGGTTTTGGTGGAGGTGCTGTAGGTAAGCTAATTGGTTTAGATAATGTAATATTTTTTGGACTTCTAGATGATTTACTTGTATCCGATCTTGATGATCTTGAAGATCTAGATGATTTAGATGATTTTCTAGATTCTGAACCAGATTTATCTGATAATTTATCAACAACATGTGAATCACCATCATCTTCTGTTTCACTAATATTTGTTAAATTAATGTTTTTTTTCTGAACTTTAATTTTCGTGGGATCCGCAATTAAATCATATCCTAAATCTGTAGTCGTATTAACTGTTACTTTTGGTTTAATATTGCTCATAATGTTAGTTTGAAACTATTTTATTAAATATAACGTAAATGAATTTCTAATTAGTATATTTTAATATTTAAATATATTAATTAATTAGCTATAATTTCTATAGTTTAATTTTTCTTTTCAGATTTCATTTTATTTAAATAATACATATTTTGGAATTTTTCTAAATTTTTAATTTGATCAAATGATTCTTGTTGGAATACATATTGTTGTGTTAAATAGAAAGCTAATGCAATTAAGATAGAAATAGTTAAGTTTTTATTAACTTCATATGCCACAATTGTTAATAATAAAACTCTTGTAATAGGATTTTTAAACATATCTAAAATAAATTTAGGTGGTTTTCCACCGCTACCTAATGAACTACCATATGCAACAAAGAAAATCACGACAAATGAAAATACATATTGATTAGAAGACACTTTAGATAAAAAATTATCTACTGTTACTGTTAAATCAGTAAAAGTAGAACCAACTAATTCAGTTGTACCTGAAACTACTTGAGATGTTGTTTCTTTTGCATTTGTTAAAATTTCAGCCATTTATATTATTTATTTAGATTAAAAATCTTTAATTATAATAATTAAATAAATTTTTAAATGAACAGTAGATTAAATTATTCATCTTTAGAAGATGCCTGGGGTATTAAAAATCCCACTAACGAATCAGATCAAATTACACTAGAAAAACAATTTAATCAAAATCCAGAAATAAAATACAATACTAAATATAAAAAACCAACAGAAAATATTTTAACTATTAGTTCAAATGAAGTAGTTAAACCAATTGTAGAATCATATCATCCAGTAAAAACACCTAAAGGTTCAATAATAAAACCATGCAGTTTAGTTGAAGATCATATTAGTAAATGTGAATTATGTAGAAATAAATTAACACACCATGTTGATAAATATGATAATAATCAAAATTCACTAGAACATTTTTCAGAAACATTTGATAACGTAACACCAAATCAAAAAAACTTATTAGTAATTATTTTATACGGTATTTTAGTAATTCTAATTTCTGATTTAATAATTAAAGAAAGAGATGATTAAGCGCAATATAGATACACTTCTAGTCTGTGGTGGAGGATTTAAATTTTTTTATTTATATGGTGCAATTAAATACATACATGAAATTAACATTTTACAAAATATTAAAGAATATATAGGTGTATCTGCAGGTGCATTAATTTGTACTCTTTTTAATATTGGTTATACACCCTCTGAATTGAATACATTTATATTAGAATTTAACTTTGAAAAATTATTAGACCCACATATTGATTATTTATTAGAAAATAAAGGTTTAGATAATGGTGAATTTAAAAAAGTAGCAATTCAACAATTTTTAACCAATAAGAAAATAGATCCAGATATTACATTTAAGCAATTATTTGAATTAACTAAAAAGAAAATTAATTTTATTGGTGCAAATTTATCATTAAATAGATTAGAAATTATTAATTATGAAACACATCCTGATATGGAAATATGGAAAGGATTATTAATTACATCTGCATTACCAATTTTATATCAACCAGTTATCCATGATAATCAATATATAGTAGATGGAGGTTTATTTGATAATTATCCAATAGAATTATTTATAAATAAAAATAATAATATTTTAGGTATTAATTTAATATTTAATGTTACATTTAATGATATGGATATTGATTTTTTAAATTATATGTCAAATTTATTATTAACAGCACATAATTGGAAAAATAATAATAAAACAAATAATTACAAAGAATATACCATTAGTATTAATGTTACTAATGCATTAGAAGTAATTAATCCAAATATTTCATTAGATGAACGTATGGATCGTATTAATTATGGATATGAAAGTGCAAAAAAACATTTTGATGAAAACGAAACTGTATCGGTAATTAGCGCTAATCAAAGATTACCGGTAACCTTAAATGAACCCGAAGAAGAAAAAAATAATAATAAAAAAGAAGAATTAAAAGAAGAAAAGAAACCAGAAAATTATAATATGGATAATTTTCTAGCAATAAATCATGGTATTGATTACATTATATAAAAAGTTTAGAGCATATTAAATGCATCATCTAACGACGCATATCTACTACTACTCATATCATTTACTAAACCATCATATTCTTTATCAGTTTGGTCAATTTTAACATTTCTAGAAAAATTTACATTTGATAACTCACCTTTGAAGTTTTCTGGTGGTTGAATTTTTTGTGCTCGTAAAAATTCTTCTATTTCATTTTTATTCTTTTCATCTGTTTTAAAATCAGTCCAGAAATTTACAATTTCTTTATTATCTCTATCACGTTGAGACTTAAATTTATTTAAATTTTCATTAATACTACCTGTTTTAGCATATTCTTCCTTTTTCTTATTTAATTCTTCCATTTTTTGTTTAAATGTTTCCGATGCCATAATTTTAGTTTCAGGAACTTTACCATCTGAATTAGTTTTATTTAAAACATCATTCTTAAATTGTGTTTTTAAATTTACAAAATTCTTTTCTTCTGCATCACTCAATTCTCTTAATTTATCATATGATTTTCTTGCATCATCATTCGATAATATTGTATAAGCATTATTAATAAGTAAGAATGCATCGTATTTATCTTTTTTATCTTCTTCAGATAATCCAGAGTCTATTTTATCTGGATGATAAATTAAAATTTGTCTTTGATACGCTTTACGTAGATTATTAATATTAAAATTATTTTTATTCATTAGAAAGATACTATATAGATCATATTTTATAAATTCATTTACATTTACTGCTGACATTTTTTGATTATTATATTAAATAATATATCTTTTTAAATAAAAATAATATATAATTTATTATTAATGGAAACATTAATAATGTGTGTATTAGGAGATATTATTGGAGTTACGAATAATGAGTATAGAAAAGAAAATTTTAAAAGAATCACTAAAAATACATATGGAGAAACAATTATTAAAGAAGGCTTAAGTAGAATAAGCCAACATTATATTGAATATATTGCTAGTGGTGGTACATATCATTATATAGAACGTGATAGTTCATATTTAAGTGACCTATTATATGTAACATTAAAAAACATTGATAATATAAATATTAAAAAAGAATACATTAAAATATTAAAAAGTGATTCAATTAATAATACAAATGATTCTGCTACAATTACACGCATAATACCATATGGATTAATTTATAGTAAAAAAAATGAAGTAAGTAAATTAATAAAAGAGATTAGTGAAAATATTCGATTAACTAACAATAATAATACAACATGTTTAGGAGCAATAACATTAGGTTTATTTATATCATATGCTATGCAAGATATACCAATCAATCATTGGGGATATAAAATGATAGATTATATATCTGATATTAAAATAGACAATATTGATTTTAACAGTAAGGAAGATTATATTAGTTTATGGAAAGATTATCTAACTAGAATGTTTAAAAAACCATATGGTACATATAGAGGCGAATATTTTGTTAAACCAATAAAAACTGCATTAATTTATTACTATATAAAGGAAAATCCAAATCAATTTATTTACGGTTTAAATGCGGATGACGCAATGATAATAGCATATGATTCATTATTAAATTGCGACGGTCATTGGCAAACAATTGTATTAAATGGGGTGTTAGGAATTACAGATTGTGCAGTTATGGGTATGATATGTGGTGCTTTGTATGGTGCAGTGTATAAAAATGCAGATCTACAAATTAATAAATATGTAAATGAAGATTGGGTAAAAAAAACTATTAAGTTGGGTAAAAATTTAAATATTTAATTTAATTCTTAATATTTTTTTTCTAAAATGGTTTTATATAAGAGATGGTATTAACAGCTAAAGATGTAGTAGATGCTTTAAATAATTGGAAAGGTGTAAATGGTGTATTAAATTTAAATGCATTAGTAATGCCAGAAGGATTACCTGCCGTTTCAGCTGCACAAGCAAGAAGAGCACAAGAAGAAGCAAACGAGTACTCAGAAGAGGAAAGACAAAGAGTAGCTAATGTTGCTGCACGAATAGATGCATCTGGATTTCCTCAAATGTATGGTGGTAATGCAGCACAAATTAAAAGAAATATTATTAACTATCTAACATATAATCTATCACCACTAACAAAAAATTCTGTTGATGAAATTATTAATAAATCATCACCAGTTATTCACAATGGCCGTCAAATTGCCCACGTACCCTATTCCGATGAAGTATTACGCCGTGCAGCATACGCTTTTGCAATGGATAAAGCAGGAATGTCAAATGATATTAAAAATTTATTCGAAAGCGATGGTTACAAAACTATGTCTAAACACAAAAGTGATGAAATATTAGCTCTCCCTGAATTTCAAGTAAAAGCTGAAAAAGCCGCTGCATGGGACAAAGCCGTCACTGAAATCCGTAATAAATTAGCTGAACCCACACCCGGTTCAAATGTAAATGACTTTGGTGAAAAAAATAAATTACGCGCACCCAACACTTTAACCTTAACAACACTCGGTCGTTACCCTGATGGAGTACAAGCTGCTGTTATTCGCAAACGTTCCCCTCCCTACGGCATGGATGGTGTTGGTGCAGTAAATTACGCCAAAGGCCGTCTCTCAGTATCGGTACAAAACGGCGGTAATATGCACGGTGGTAGCTTATCTGCCCATGCGCCCCTCTACCCTCGTGTAGTAATGAACGGTGGTGCTCACCCTCTAGCTGTATTAGAAGGTGGCGGTGATAATTGGCAAAATGCAGAAGGCAAAGTATTTGATCCCGTATCTCAATTATCAACCAAAATTGATAGACTAGTAGGTGAATTTAAATCACTCCAAGGTGATATGAGTAAATTACCTGCATTAGACGGGTACAAAAATACTATTAAAACCCAATTACAAGAACTCCGTACCAAACTCTGGGAACTCCAAAATGTTAATACAGCGCTAGCTGCGGCCCCTCTCGGCCAAGGTGCTGAATTTAACTTTGACGACTTAGCCAAAAAAGGCAAAGAAATTAACGAAAAAGCCCACAAAGTATCTAAAGGCTACGTCAATCTTGCCGCAATTGCTGAACACCTCGAAGAACTCGTCAATCGCATGAAACCCGCTGAATTAAAAGGCGGCTTACACGATGCTCTCAAACATTAAATAATTTATTTAATTTAATATATAATTAAATAAATTTTCTACATTAAAAACATGGATAATACTTATACCGATTACATTGAAGATATTAAATCACTCAATAATTCTATTTTAAATATTTCTTTAGAGGATATAAAATCTACTGAAAATATAGATAAAAATGATAACGAAGAAGATTCGATTTTTATTATAGGTGTAGCTGCTATTGAAGTCTCTAAACCCGAACCACCTAAACCCGAACCACTAAAACTCGAACCACTAAAACCCGAAGCACCTAAACCCGAATCAAAACCCGAACCACCTAAACCAATTCAAAAAGGATCATTTTCATCTAATAAATTAAGAATACCAATTGGTCAAATTATCGAACCACCTAAATTAGTAACATCTAGATTTAGAGGAGGTTCAACATCTATTGACATTAACAAAGTAGTTAAATTATTAAATATTAAACCTAAACTAGCTGAACTTGTTAAATATATCTACCTAACCTATGGTAAATTATTATCAATGGATGATATTATAGAAGTATTGGTTGTTTTAAAATATAGTGAATTTACCGACACTCCAATGCAAGATATATCAACTATACCACCTGAATTTAGATATAACTTTACCGATTTAGTTAAACGTGATATTAATAATCCTGAATTAATTAAAAATTATAATACTAACATTGAAAACATTAATAAATTAATAAATCCAATACAAATCGGTGGCAAACCTGAAGATAAAACAGTTGAAGAAAAAATCAATGATAATGTCAGAAGATTATCTGATTATCTCAAAAAACATAAAAAAGAAACAAAACAAAAAGGTGGTGATCCATTAGATGATTTAATAACTAAAGTTACTGTTGAAATAAGCAAACCATCAAATCCCAAAGAACTAGAAGTAAAATGTAATAATTGGGCACAAGAATTAATAGGTATGAATATAGTATATAAAATAATAAAAGATAATGAATATGGTATTGCAAGATTTTATCTTGAATCGGATAATCCTAAATTAACTACTATTTTAGATTTTATTAATTCACATGCATCTATTTTAACTTTTAATAGTAAAGCACCATATAAATTTGCTAATCCAATTGCCCCAGTACAAACATTAGGTAATGATGTAAAACCATTTTATATTTCTGATAAATTAAAGAAATATTTTGAAAATAGATACAAAAATTTAAAATTAATAAAAGATGCATTATACGTTAGCATTGATGATGAAAAAGAAATACCAGTTACATATGAAGAACTTAATAAACCAAGAGAAAAAAAACCAACCAAAGAAATTATTGATCAATTTAGAGCATTAATGAATATTCAATATGGTGGTGCTGATCAAATAGAAATTAAGAATATATATACAAATAAAATAACATGTATTGAAGACTGTTTTATTTCTAGACAATACAAAAAATTTCAACAAATGATAGTTAATTATTTTAAAACACAAGATTTAGAATTAGCTAAATCAGAAGTAGAAAGCTTGGATAAAGATATTAAACAATTAATGGAATTAGAAGATAAATTAGTAAATATGAAAGAAATTTTTAATAATTATAAAAAAATACAAGATAAATTTCCTCAAAAAATAGAATCTCCTATTACATTTGACCATATCAAAAAATTATTAAAAGATAATAAGTTTTTAATAGATGATTACGGTAAAATAAATCAAGAATCTCTCGATAATGTTAAATTACTTGAAAAATACTTAATTGTCCAAGATGAACTAGAAGATACTTATAGACAACCAACAATGCAAAAAGAATTAACTAATATTATTCAATCCAAACCAAATTTATCACCATTATTAGTAGTCCAACATCCATCAATTAAAACAAACCCTGATCCAGCAAATATGCAGGGTAACTTAAAAAAATATATTCAAGCAGGAGGTAACTCTAATATAACAAATAAATTTACAGTGTTCCAAGAACAAGAATATTTCACCACAGATACATTTAAGAAAGTATTGAAACAAATAAATGCATAAGGCCATTAAAGGTTTGCGTAGCAAACTGAGGAGCAAAGCTCCGAAACGCAGCCGCAGGCGAAGTTTTAGTTATCAAACAACACCCGTGCTCTCCCATTATCAATCCTCAATACATTATAGGACATTCCATACACTCTACATAATGCCGGATTAGAATACGATACGCTTTTACTTAATATCAATTGTAAAACTATATCGTCTATCTTGCTAAAATTACATGCCCCCGAT
>Ga0209499_1003028_pt1 | contig 10474 bp, 6 predicted proteins | sample C_130208_EF_Meta_FD_187306 | JGI IMG/M metagenome (GOLD analysis project Ga0209499, IMG submission 187306) | Freshwater microbial communities from Lake Croche, Canada to study carbon cycling - C_130208_EF_MetaG (SPAdes) (version 2) | ecosystem: Environmental > Aquatic > Freshwater > Lake | place...
GGCACCAGTTAAACCCTGAATTCCTTGTGGGCCAGTTGCTCCATCAGCCCCATTTATTCCTGCAATTCCTTGAGGTCCCATTACTCCTTGAGGTCCAGTTGCACCGATATCTCCTTTAATTCCTTGAGCACCAGTAGCCCCTGTTGCACCCGTTAAACCTTGGATACCTTGTGGTCCAGCAGCTCCAGTATCTCCTTTAATTCCTTGCGGTCCAATTGCACCAGTTAAACCTTGAATGCCTTGAGGACCGGTAGCTCCAGTATCTCCTTTTAATCCTTGAGGTCCCATTACTCCTTGAGGTCCAGTTGCACCGATATCTCCTTTAATTCCTTGAGCACCAGTAGCCCCTGTTGCACCTGTTAAACCTTGGATACCTTGAGGTCCAGCAGCTCCAACATCACCTTTTAATCCTTGAGCTCCAGTTGCACCAGTTAAACCATGAATGCCTTGAGGTCCAGTAGCTCCAGTATCCCCTTTAATTCCTTGTGGTCCAGTTGCACCAGTTAAACCTTGAATGCCTTGAGGCCCAGTAGCTCCAGTTGCACCAGTAGACCCTGTTAAACCTGTTAAACCTCTGAGTCCTGTTGCACCAGTAGCGCCTGTTAAACCAATTGGACCTTGTGGACCCGTTGCACCAGTAGCTCCTGTTAAACCTCTTGCTCCAGTTGCGCCCGTTAAACCAATTGGTCCTTGTGGACCTGTTGCTCCAGTTGCTCCTGTTAAACCTCTTAGACCTGTTGCGCCCGTTAAACCAATTGGTCCTTGTGGACCTGTTGCTCCAGTTGCTCCTGTTAAACCTCTTAGACCTGTTGCTCCAGTAGCTCCTGTTAAACCAATTGGCCCTTGCGGACCAGTAGCTCCAGTAGCTCCTGTTAAACCTCTCGGACCCGTTGCTCCTGTTAAACCAATTGGCCCTTGCGGACCAGTAGCTCCAGCGCCGTAGGCTATCCATGTTGGTGTGCTTGGAGTTCCTGTATTGGTTTGAAGTTGATTAGTCGTAGTATTATAAATTACTAATCCTTTTGCCGGATTAATAATTGCATTACGTTGGGTAGTTGTTAAACGTGGTAACAAAAGACCTTTTGTTGTACTATAAACGTCAAGTACAGCTGATTCATCAGGAGTGATTGTTCCAACTCCAGTTTGAGCATAATTTACTCCTGTAATAAGAAGAATAAAAAGAGCAATAAAAAATTTAAATTTAATTTTCATAGTTAATTATTTTACATTAATAAGTTTTAGGTTAGCTGTCTTTCCATTGTTTAATAAGACTTTAGCGATATATATTGCTTGCGGATTATTAAAAGGCGCTGTAAATTCTAGATTATTTTCAATTTTAGATTCGAATATTTTTTTGCCTGTAATATCAAATATTTGAATAGTAGTCATTGGTTGAGAAGCTATTACAGAGATTTGTTGATTATAGATGTTTGCGGTTATTACTGTATTATTGGAATTAACATTTGCAGGAACACTATTAATTATCTGGTTTGTTGTAGTTGGTTCTATTTTAGTAAAAGTATTTGCTTTTACACCTATTGTGAAGTACTTATAAATACTTAAGTTAACTGTTTCAATAGAAGTGATAGAACCAGAAGTTAAAGAACTATCCTCTCCAAGGATAGAGGAAGTATCTATAATTGAGGGAATTTCTACCCATTTCGTTCCATCGAAACCTGCTATAACAAGGTCTGACATTGCAAGTGACATTTCATCCAAAGCACTTGAATTTCTCCATGTTAGTGAAATAACAGCAGTATTATTCCCTTGAATGTTCCAATATTCTGATGAAGAAATAGCCCTAATTGACGCATCAAGAGTAGTTCCAATAGTTAAAGGACTTGCCCTGAAATAAGCAGCATCAACAGCAGTTTTTGTTGATGGTATAACCTTGGCTGGTGCATACACTCCTTTTTGACCTACGGGAAAAATAAATGGTTCAGTGGTTATAACACTGCCATATCCATCTAAATAATGTGCGTCTGAAGCATTTATGGCAGCTGCTGGATAAGCAAAAATTAGTTTACCATAGATAGAAGTTGTTCTTGATGTTATTGTTTGCCCATTACCGCCACCGAAATAATAATTATTGGTGCTAACATAAACATAACCATTATCGCCAATATATAAAGGTTCGTTACTTTGAAACTGTGCAACACTTGTATTAAATGAAATTATGAATAGATATAATATCAACCATTTGTAATGCACCGAAACCATTTCTTTTTTAATTGTAATTGTTTTCAATAGATTTAAATTTTAAAATTTATAATTGCACTAACCAGAATTTATAATTAACAGTCAAAAAAACTCTAAACGATATAATATTTTCATTTAAACTGAATAAATAATTTGAATAATTTTTCAAATCTAAGACTTTGATTTGTAATTAAATTTTATATATATTAAAAAATGATTTAATGCAGAATAAAAAATAACATACCTAACACTTCCATTTTATCCGCCTCAGAAGCCGCTGCAACTACACTTTTTATGTATAATGGCATTCCCCATAATGTAGGTCATAATAAAAATTATATTTTAAAGTCGGCTCTTGTTCTTTTATTGTAGGACAATTTATTGATGTTCATAGCTAATGTTAATTCTAGTTTGTTGTTTGTGTTTTTTGTTTCAAAGTTGTTACTTTTGCTATACGTTGGTTAATTTATATTCCAATGTAAAAATATAGTCATACTATTTTAAATTAATGATTTATATCATATTATGACGCCAAAATGACAAAGAACCAGACAAAATGAGTATACTAAAAAATCTTTTCGGAAGTTCAGAACCAACTACCAATAATTCTAATGTTTCTTGGAGACACTTAACTGATTTAGGTCAATTGAACGAAATCATTAATGAGTCAACAACAACTCCGGTTGTTATTTTTAAACACAGTACGCGTTGTAGTGTGAGCCGAATGGCTTTGAAGCAATTTGAAAACGAATTTGATTTGTCTAATAAGGTCACGCCTTATTTCTTAGACCTGCTAGAACATAGAGACATTTCTAACGAGATTGCGACACGATTTGAAGTACATCACCAATCACCCCAATTGATTTTGATTAAAAACGGGAAAGTTATCTATAATGCATCACATAGCGATATAGCTACCGAAGATTTGGAACGATTTTTAAATAAAGATATTTGATTTAGCTTTTTAGAAAGGTTTTAAAATCCTCATACGTTTTAATTTTAATCGAAATTTTATCTTTCCCCAATACACTTTCAATTTGTGTTGGAATAGGCAATTTTAAATCCAATAAAGGTTCCACCGTATCCAAGAATTTTATGGGATGAGCAGTTTCCAGAAATACGCCAATACTATTGGGTTGTTTTTCCATTTCTTTTTTCAATCCCAAATAACCTATAGCACCGTGTGGTTCTGCGATATATTGCGTTCTAGAATATATGTCTTTCATGGCAGCTTCTGTTTCATCATCGGTATAGCTATAAGAAGAGAAATCTTTCTCAAATTCATTTAAATCATTGTGGTATAACTCCTGAATTCTAATAAAATTACTAGGATTGCCCACATCCATCGCATTAGCAATGGTAGCTACAGATGGTTTTGGGTCGTAGTTTCCTTTTTCTAAAAAGCGTGGCACGGTATCGTTAGCATTGGTTGACGCTACAAAATGGGCGATAGGCAATCCCAAACGTTTGGCCATAATACCAGCACAAATGTTTCCAAAATTACCACTAGGACAAGAAAGAATAATCGGTTTGTTGTGTTTCTTTGATTGTTGGTAAGCAAAGAAAATATAGAACATCTGTGGCAACCAACGCGCAATGTTAATCGAGTTGGCCGATGTTAGATTTTTGTGTTTTAAAGTATCGTCCAAGAAAGCTTTTTTGACCATATCTTGACAATCGTCAAAAAATCCATCCACTTGCAACGCTTTAATATTTTGACCTAATGTAGTCAATTGACGTTCTTGTATTTCGCTTACTTTACCTGAAGGATATAATATAATAACTTCTACACCTTTTACACTTAAAAATCCGCTAGCCACTGCACCTCCAGTATCGCCAGAAGTTGCTACAAGAACGGTTATTTTCTTGTCATCATTGCGATTGAAATAGGCTAAACAACGCGACATAAATCGGGCACCAACATCTTTGAATGCCATAGTGGGTCCGTGAAATAATTCTAACGAATAAATGTTTTCCTCAACAGCAATGCAAGGAAAGTCAAAGCAAAGTGTTTCGGCTATAATGCGTTTCAGTTCGACTTCTGGAATTTCATCGCCTATAAATTGTTTGATGGCTTCAAAAGCTATTTCTTCATGGGAAATATTTTCAATATTTTGAAAGAAAGAATCGGGTAGTGGTGTGATGCTTTCTGGGAAATACAAGCCTCTATCAGGTGCTAAACCTAAGACTACAGCTTCTTCAAAGCTAACTTTTGGGGAATTGTTATTTAAACTATAATATTTCATTTTAAAGTACGATTTATGAATTATGATATACGAAGTACGATATGCTTTTTACTTCGTATATCGTACCTCTTAGTTCTTATATAATTTTTACTCCTTCAGCATTCACGCGTGACACATGCATATCAAAAGGAATTCCTGTATCAGAATAGCTATTACTCATAGCAAAGGCAACTTGCTCCGCACTATTTTGTCCTTTGCATAATGCAAAAATAGAGGGACCTGCGCCAGAAATCCCTGCGCCAAGCGCACCAGCATTAAGCGCACTATATTTAACTTGGTCAAAATTTGGAATTAATTTTTTACGTAAAGGTTCAATAATTACATCTTGCAAAGAACGACCAATGAGTTCGTAGTCTTTGCTATACAGTCCAGCTATTAAACCGCCTAGATTTCCCCATTGCGTAATGGCGTCTTTCAATCTAATCGTAGGAGATAATACAGCCCGAGAATCTGAAGTTTTCACTTCAATTTGTGGATGTAACACTACGGCGTAAATTTCACTTGGGCTTTCAATTCTAATCACATCTAATGGATTGTAACCACGTACTAATGTAAAACCACCCAAGATGCAAGGTGCCACATTATCAGCATGTTCTGAACCGCTGGCAATAGCTTCGCCTTTCATAGCAAAATCTACTAGTTCGTGTTGTGAAAAAGGTTTTCCTAAAAGTTCGTTGATGCCAAAAACGGCACCAGCAGCACTAGCAGAAGAGCTCCCTATACCGCTCCCTGCTTTAATTTTTTTGTGAATTTCGATTTCAAAACCAAAGTCAGGATTGGCTGCGTTAACTAGAGCAAGAGCAGCTACTCCAGCAACATTTTTATTGGTTTCTAATGGTAAATCAGCTCCAGTAATCTTAGTTATTTTAACCCCTTTTTTAGGAACTTTACGAAAAACCATCTCATCACCAATGCCTTCAAGACACAAGCCCATAACATCAAAGCCACAATTGAGATTGGCGATAGTAGCTGGGCAGAATATTTTTATTTCAGTCATAAAGTCTAAAGTCATAAAGTCTAAAGTCATAAAGTCTAAAGTCATAAAGTCTGAAGTCAAAATTTTTCTTTCGACATTTGACTTTAAAACTTTCGACTAATTATACATTTCCAATTCGTATTACATCAGCAAAGATACCTGATGCTGTCACAGCAGCACCCGCACCCGCACCTTTGATTATTAAGGGCTGATCTATATACCTGTCGGTATAGAATTCTACAATATTATCTTTTCCTTCAAGGTTGTAAAATGGACTTTCTTTTGGAATGAATTGCAAACCAACACTTGCTTTTCCATTATCAAACGAAGCTACAAATTTTAATCTACATTCTTTTGATTTTGCTTCTGCCAAAAGATTTTCAAAATGGGTTGCATATTGGGTTAATGATTTAAAGAAATCTTCATTATTGTTGGTTTCCATACATTCTTTTGGAAGGAACGAATTGTTTTCTATTTTTTCCATTTCCATTTCATACCCACTTTCACGAATAAGAATTAATATCTTTCGAGCTACATCTACGCCACTTAAATCAATTTTCGGATCAGGTTCAGTAAATCCTTGAACTCCTGCTTCTTTTACTACATCGTGAAAGTTATAGGTTTCGCTAAAATTATTAAATATAAAGTTCAAACTTCCTGATAAAACAGCATTAATTCTATTCACTTTATCACCCGATGCTATTAAGTGTTTTAGTGTATCAATAATAGGAAGTCCAGCTCCAACATTAGTTTCAAATAGGAAAGGCGCATTGTATTTTCTAGATAAGTTTTTAAGGTTTTTGTAGTTGTTGTATTCAGAAGAACACGCAATTTTATTACAGGTAACTACTGCTACGTTTTGAGACAAAAACTTATCGTAAATGTTGGCAATATCATAGTTAGCCGTAATATCAACAAAGATGCTATTGCGCAAGTTTAAGTCTTTTACACGAGCTATGAAATCAGCTACATTGGCATTTTCTCCTTGTGCTATAGTAGCTTTCCAATCTTTAAGGTTGATTCCTTCTTCATCAAAAACCATTTTTCGTGAATTGGCCATAGCAATAACGCGTAAGTTGATTTTTAAGTTTTCTTTTAGGAACTTTTTTTGTTGACTGATTTGGTCAATGAACTTTTCACCTACATTTCCTACACCCATTACAAACAAGTTCAGCTGCTTGGTGTTGTCTTCAAAGAAACGCTCGTGTAGAGTGTTGAGTGCTTTTTTAACGTCTTTTTCGTTAATTACAACTGATATGTTTCTTTCGGAAGCTCCTTGTGCAATAGCACGAATGTTTACGTTGTTTTTTCCTAAAGTGCTGAACATTTTTCCGCTGATGCCTTGGTGGTTTTTCATGCTTTCGCCCACAAGTGCTACAATACATAAATCTTTCTCCACAATACTTGGGTTGATTTTGTTTTGCGCAATTTCTAATTCAAAAGCTTTATCGATAGCAGTTTTAGCTCTTTCGGCATCGGCATTTAAAATACCAATACAGATTGAATGTTCAGAAGAAGCTTGAGTAATAAAAATAACATTGATACTTTCATTAGACAATACTTCAAAAAGTCTTTTAGACGAACCTGCCACACCTATCATTCCAGAACCTTCAAGTGTAAGTAATGCAATTTTATCTATATGCGAAATGCCTTTAATTGGATTACTTGTAGCTTGTGGATTGTTAGAAATTAAAGTACCATAAGCTTCAGGTTCAAAAGTATTTTTGATAAAAATAGGAATACTATCTTTTAAAACGGGTTGAATGGTTGGCGGATACAATACTTTTGCACCAAAATGTGATAATTCCATGGCCTCTTGATAGGAAATGGTTTCTATTGGTTGGGCTTGTTTTACACTTTTTGGATTTGCGGTGAACATTCCGTTTACATCTGTCCATATTTCTAATACAGAGGCTTTTACAGCTGCTGCAATTATTGCTGCTGTATAATCGGAACCCCCACGACCAAGGGTTGTAGTATTGCCATCAAGGGATGAAGCAATAAATCCTGGGAAAAGTACCACTTGATACGCATTGTTTTTAAAATAGTCTGCAATTAATTGATTTGTGATGTCAAAGTCAACAGTAGCTTTACCAAAATTAGAATTCGTTTTAATTACTTCGCGACTGTCTTTGAAAGCGGAATTACTTACTTTTTGTTTTAGGGCTACGGCAATAATTTGAGAAGATAATAATTCACCAAAACCTGCAATGATATCAGCAGTTCTATTGGATATTTCTCCCAAAAGAAAACAACCGTCTAATAAGGTTTTTAATAGATTAATTTCATGGTTAATTTTTTCGATGATGTCACGCTGATCGCTCAAAGGAATTAATTCCTCTATAGCGTCTTTGTGTTTTTTCTCTATTTGACTAACAATGTCACTATAGTTTTTATCTTTCGAAGATGCTGTTTTACCTGCTAAAATGAGTAAATCGGTTACGCCACTAAAAGCAGAAACCACAACAGCGAGTTTACTTTCTTTACTTTTACGTGTAACAATTGCTATAGTCTTTGAGATATTAGTTGCATTGGCTACTGAGGTACCGCCAAATTTTAATACTATCATAATTTTATTTTTTTATTGGAAATATAAGTCATTATTTTTTCTCTCTCGTCATGGAAAGAACCTAAAAGGGATTATATGAAATATTTATACCCCAACAGGGGTTGTAGTTGTTGTGGTAGCAATAGTAGTTACAACTAACGTATTAGTTGTTGTTGCTAAAGAAAATATGTCCTTTTTGTACCACATAATTTTCAAAAATACTACTTTTTGTTTATTAAAAAAGCTTTGCTATTATTTTTATGAATATCGCAGTATAATAGATATCAGTCAAAAAAACTATTATTTTTTTTAGTTTTGATACACTTTAATTATTGATTTCTCAATAAAATAGTAGTAACAAAACTTGTTTTTTAGCTATTCTTTATAGATTTTTGAGCTCAATTTACAAACATCCAATGGACCATTCGCATTATATCAGCACTGAAGTACTGAGTTTAGAGACTTTACAAGAAATTATTTCTCAACATAAATCCCTTTCTCTATCAGAAGAAGCTAAAATTAATATTCAAAAGAGTAGGGACTATTTAGACCAAAAAATGGCTTCCAACGATGCGCCCATTTATGGCATTAACACCGGATTTGGGTCGTTGTGTAATGTGAAAATTTCTAATGAAAATTTATCGCAACTGCAATCCAATTTGGTTAAATCACATGCTTGTGGCACTGGCGATGAAGTGCCAAGTGCAATTGTAAAGATGATGCTATTGCTTAAAATTCAAAGTTTGAGTTATGGTCATTCGGGAGTGCAATTGCAAACGGTGGAGCGTTTAGTTGATTTTTACAACAATGATATTTTACCCGTAATATATACGCAAGGTTCGTTGGGAGCTAGTGGCGATTTGGCTCCCTTAGCTCATTTATCTTTACCGCTATTAGGAGAAGGCGAAGTGAATTTTGAAGGCAAAAAAATACATGCCTCCGAAGTTTTAAAACATTTTAATTGGCAACCTATTGTGTTGCAATCCAAAGAAGGTTTGGCCTTGTTAAACGGAACGCAATTCATGAGTGCTTATGGCTGTTATGTTTTACTAAAATCGATGAAATTCTCCTATTTGGCTGATGTGATTTCGGCTATTTCCTTAGAAGGATTTGATGGACGTATAGAACCTTTCAACGAATTAATTCATTATGTTCGTCCACACAAAGGGCAAATTGTAACCGCCAAACGCATGACCGATTTGCTAGAAGACAGCCAAATCATAGCACAAGAAAAACAACACGTGCAAGACCCCTATTCGTTTCGTTGTATTCCTCAAGTGCATGGCGCTTCCAAAGATGCTATTGATTATGCCAAAAAAGTATTCAAAACCGAAATCAATTCGGTTACGGATAATCCAAATATTTTTAGTAACGAAGATGTGATTATTTCCGGTGGCAATTTTCACGGACAACCTTTGGCATTAGCCTTAGATTTTTTGTCAATTGCATTGGCAGAATTGGGCAGTATTTCCGAAAGAAGAACCTACCAATTAATTGCAGGTTTACGAGGTTTGCCTCCTTTCTTGATAGACAACCCAGGATTGAATTCTGGATTTATGATACCACAATATACCGCTGCCAGTATTGCGAGTCAAAACAAACAATTGGCAACACCAGCCAGTGTAGATAGCATTGTTTCTAGCAACGGACAAGAAGACCACGTTTCTATGGGGGCGAATGCTGCCACTAAATGTTTGCGCATCATGGAAAACTTGGAACGTATTTTAGCCATAGAATTAATGAATGCCTCACAAGCTATTGAGTTTAGAAGACCACTACAGTCTAGTAGCTTTATTGAAATGTTCTTGAAATCTTATAGAGCCGAAGTACCTTTGGTAAAAGAAGACCGAATTCTGCATTATGACATAGAAAACTCGGTAGCTTTTTTGAATTCTTTTTATATTGATTTAGAAGACTAACCAGAGTACTTCCTATGCCTGCCTATGGAACCTTTCGCGTGGGTTTTCCTTTTTTTAATACCAAATACACTAGCACGAACCACTCGTGCCAACTTGCTTTTTGCCCCTCTTGGACCTATTATTTTTTAAGCTGTATTAACTCATTTTTTAATCTAGATTAAATAGAATTAGTTGATAAGGTTATATTTTTACCAAAGTTTATATTTTATAAATAAAGCATACCCCTTACGTTCCTCCGGCATCCTTTTGCGTGGTAACGTAATACTATAACCGGGCAGCCGAAAACTGGAGAGAGTAGGCAAAATAAATAAAAACAAAAAAATTATTAATCAATTAAATTTTAAATTATGAAAAAAATTTTACTTTTTACACTATTGTTTTCAAGCATTAGTGTTTTCGCACAAACCTACAGTACTGGAGTAATAACTTTAACCTCGGGGTACACAGTTAAGTTTGACACCAATCCAACAACGGTAACTATGACTTTAGTTGGTTCGTCTACTAGTTGGTTAGGTATTGGCTTTGGAATGACTACAATGTCACAAACTGGTGATGGCGTGATAGTATCGGGCACCACACCAACTTT
>Ga0209499_1003029_pt1 | contig 10469 bp, 8 predicted proteins | sample C_130208_EF_Meta_FD_187306 | JGI IMG/M metagenome (GOLD analysis project Ga0209499, IMG submission 187306) | Freshwater microbial communities from Lake Croche, Canada to study carbon cycling - C_130208_EF_MetaG (SPAdes) (version 2) | ecosystem: Environmental > Aquatic > Freshwater > Lake | place...
CCTTACGCAGTAACGTAGCTTTAGTCTCGTTTGCCGCGCCGAGCACCGCAGGAAGCAGCGGCAATCGAGCCGCCTTTTCTTTGGATACTTTCTAAAGGCTGCGCAAAAGAAAGTATCTCGCCTTCAGGTGCGATAACCCGATTAACACATCGTCGCGATAGCGACCTCATTATTTGTTTTTTTATAAACCGCTGAATGACTGCGTAACATCAGGGATTAAATCATATTAATGACGTGGCGCTGCGTGATTCTTTGATATGAATTCAACAAAATAGCTTAGTGCGTGTGTTTAACTAAAGCATTAAGGGGAGCTTTTTGAAAAACGGACTCCCTACTTCACTACTTATAAAATTTCTTCATCTTGAACATAATAGCGATCAGCGGCGATAGTCTCTACAGGTAACCTTCGAGCTAATAAATCGTCTACATCGTTAGCAACTCTATCGAGAAGTTGTAAGGTTTCATTCTGTTCCAATGACTTAAGCAGCGCATTACCCCATACAGAGACATGTAGGGAGTTAATCATTCTAGTCTTATTGTTTTTGGCCCATTCCTCGGAAATCAATAAACCCAATCGATCTAATTTAGCCTGTACATTATCGATTGTTGGGGAATTTTTTAGTTTAAGTACTATATCTTGAGTTATATTATGCCAGCCATTCGGGTAGAGGTCTGAGCCCTTATAAAAACGAACTACCCATAGTAGATATTCCTCCTGATTTTGAATATTTTTATTGGTTAAATCCAGCTGGTATTGGTCGAGAAAATAAGCTCTAGGAGGTAATTCATTTGGCCAATTTGGGTCTTGTGGTTTATTAGTCGCGCAGCCAGATAAGGCTAATAGGATTAGAAAAAAAACAGTTCCTATTGCGAGTTTATAATGTTTTGATTGCGGGTTATTAATCATAAAAAATGTACCAAAGGTTGCAGAATAAGTGCATCTGTGCGTTATATTGAAGCTTGGGATTGTTGCTCAATTTGCACTATGGCAAACCCTAAATCGCTTATTGTTTAAATGACCATTTACCTGCAAATAAACCCTTGAGCGCTATTTTCTTAGGCATAACTCATCAATAAGCTGGATTATAGATGGCTACTGTGACAAGAGCTTTACACCAAATATAATCAGATAAAGGCTAAAGGTTATCGTAATATGCTCGTTCTAAGGATTACGATACTGATACTAGTTTGGCAATGCTTCCATCAACTCTAAAGCACTGTCAAAATCATAGCTTCCTACAGCAAGCTGTATCTTTTTTAGTAATGAGTCAATAGCAGAGCCATGTGAGGATTGTAATAATTCTTCTAATATGTCGCCAGCACTGGTATCGTCATCCTCAAGGAAGTTTTTCAGACGTTGACTTAAGCTCTTAAACGTTTCTGCAGGCATGGATGCGCCAGTCTTTTCTAATGACTGCGTTGTTGCAAGCGCTACTAAACCGTTAATGACTATATCTAGCTCTATCAACGTCCGTGTTAAATATTGTGAGATAAGCTCTTGGCTGCTACCTTTATGACAGGCGTTCTCAAGTTTTCCCGCCGCCACATAAACGGCATTAGCGCCTATGTTCCCTGCGGTGCCTTTTAGAGTATGTGCGGCACGAGCTTGGGCCGCTGGGTCAACATCAGTAGCCGCTAAACTAAATAGCTTTGCAAAATTTGCTTGTCCTTCTTTAAACATAACCAGTTGACGCTGATAGAGCTTTATATTGTTCATCGTGGTTGCAAGCCCCACTTTCATATTAATGCCCGGTAATTTGTCGGGTAAGACTAGAGGTGATAAGTTTGTTTCTGCAAGCTCAGTACCTTCTGTCGCTAGATAAACCATAGGGTTAGCAGGTGTAATCCATTTGGCCATGGTTTCGAACATCGAATGAAGATGCAGCGGCTTTCCAATATGATCAAACATACCTGCAGCGATGACTTTTTCCTTATCGCCTGACATCGTATTGGCTGTCATGGCAATGATGGGCAGCTTTGCCCAATCAGGATTTTTACGGATTTCTCGTGTCGCCGTAAAACCATCCATTATTGGCATTTGACAATCCATCAAAATGCCATCAAATTGCTCGCCAGCATTTAGAATATCAAGTGCTTCTTGGCCATTTTCGGCTAGTTTTATACGAATGCCAGCGCTACCTAATACTTCTATGGCGAGCTCTTGGTTCATTTCATTGTCTTCGACCAAAAGAATATAGGCTCCACTTAGCTGGGCAATCAATTGCTCAGTGTCATCACTTCGTTGATGAGAAAGTAGGGCATCCTCTCCCATATAGCCTAAGGCCTTCACTGTCTTCTTAAGCAAATTAGAGGCAATGATAGGTTTCATTAACACGGCCTGTAACTCAATACCTTGTTCCCTTGCAGACTCTTGAGCATCATCCCTACTAAACGCGGTTACCATAATGATGGCGGGTTGTTTCGATAAACTTAAGTGTGGTATGCGTTTAATGGTTTCTATGCCATTCATGACTGGCATTCTCCAGTCTATATACAATAATTGATAGGGACAGTTAAGTTGATCTGCGTTCATCAACATATCAAGCGCTGCTTGGCCATTTTCGGCAATATCAACGTCTAGGCCTAATCCCTCTATCATAGAGGCTATAATTTCTAGTGCCATTTGATTATCATCAACAACGAGCGCACGAACACCTTGAAGTTCTTTAGTACTCCATAGCTGCATTGGGCTGGTTTGAACGGCGTTGTTAATACCAAAGTGGGCATGAAAATGAAAGGTTGATCCTTTTTCGGGGATACTTTCTACCCAAATATGCCCCATCATAAGCTCAACGAGTTTTTTGGTGATGGCAAGTCCCAATCCAGTGCCACCATATTTGCGTGTAGTGGATGAATCTGCCTGACTAAAAGATTGAAACAACTTATCGCATTGTTCTGAGCTCATGCCTATACCCGAATCTTTTACCCAAAAGTGTAAGGTAACGCTTTCAGCGTTTTCTGCAACAGGCTCTATACCGATAATGATTTGACCTTGATCGGTAAATTTAATGGCATTATTGCCAAGATTAACCAAAATCTGCTCAAGTCTAAGCGGATCACCCATCAGATGGGTCGGTAGGTTTTTAGTTTGACTGAATAATAACTCAAGGCCCTTTTCCTCGGCATTAATACCCACTAGGTTGACCAAGTTATCAAGTACGTGATCAAGCTGGAAATGGGTCTGCTCCACGGTCATTTTGTCAGCTTCAATCTTGGAGAAATCAAGAATATCATTAATGATGCCTAACAAATTTTCTGCCGCACGGCTGACCCGCGCAATATAGCCACGTTGTTTAGTAGTGAGATCTGTTTTTAGCGCGAGGCTAGACATGCCAATAATAGCATTCATAGGCGTACGAATTTCATGGCTCATATTAGCTAAAAAGTCAGATTTGGCTTGTGCAGCTAGTTCGGCAATCACAGTAGCATTAGCGAGCTCTTTATTTTTTGCTTGTAGGTTCAGAAATAAATCTTCACGAGATTGACGGCTGATGATGTCGGCAAGCTGATTAAAAAGTGCTGCGCTGTAGTTTGTATTATTGAATTGATAATTCACAAGCACTGTAAATCGAGGCTTTTCAATGACAAGATCTGAAGCAACTCGACCCATAGTGATCGAGTGTAATTGATTAATGCAAGGATTTGATCCTATGGCTGAAACAGCGCATTGCAAACGGATGACCTTTATGTCTGGGGCTATTGATACTTTCAATAAAGGCTCAGCTCCGGCCTGTCGAACCCAGCGACAGAGTTCTGATATCTCTGAGGCTAAATGCGTACTGGTGATTAAGTCCAGATTGAGTAGGGCCGCAAGCTCACGAATTTTATTGCGTGCATCAAAGATGGCTGTGTCGGTGGCCAGATTAATCTGACCTAGCAGTTTTATTTGTTCCATTTTAGTACTATGCATGAAGCGTCATCGTAAGTCCTGCCTAGAGTATCCACCAGACGATAGGCGATAGTGTTAGCATCTTGATGGCGAAGCTTGAGGGCTTCGCTATTAGCTAATGATTCTGATAAGCCGTCAGTGAACATCATCGCCATGTCGCCTGGATTAAAGGTGGTTGATTGTTCCATAAAGCTAGGTAAGCGTTGTCCGAGTATGCCATCACGAGAAACGCCACGCCATTTTTTATCATTAAATACCACGAGGCTGGTATTGCCTATGCCCGCATAATGGACAGTATGTTGATGGGTATCAAAAAAGGCTAAACCTAGCGATGCACCTATAGTTCCCCTTGCGAGTTCATAAAGTTTACCCATTAGGTCGGATAAATTGCTTGAGGCAATTTTTTTAAGGGCAGCAAGAAGCATCAGTGCTATTTTGTGTGCCTCTTGGCCATGACCCGTAGCATCTATGATGGCAAGCAAATAACCTTCTTCTAAAGGAAAAGCTAGTACTTGGTCACCACTGACGATTTGTCCTGGATAGGCGCGTATATGCTTACCAATTTCAAATTTGATGGTTGACGAAGGTTCGATATATTCAGTGTTTCTAAAGGCGATCAGTCTTTCTGACGTTGAAGAATAGTACGCCGTTGTCAGTGATAAAACTTGCAGCTTAGCATTAACTTTTATTTTTTTTATGGCTAGTACATGGGTGCCATGATCGACAGTAGAGTACATTTTAAAATCATCGGCTATGCGCTGGACACCCGATAAGCCCAAGCCGAGAGTGCCAGAAGAACTAAAATGTTCCTGCATGGCAAGATTTAAATTAACAATGCCAGGGCCGTTATCCACTGCTAATACTTCAATTTCAACAGTGCCTAGCCATTCGTAAGAACGTAGCTCTATAGTGCCTGATGTTGCATACTTGATAATGTTACTAGCCAGTTCTGAAACGATAGTGGCAATCATTGATTTGTCGACGGCACTGGCTCCAAGCAAGGGTTGCCAGCTTAGCGTTTGGGTAATAGCAATTTTTAGGTCTATATGGTTACTTATAAAAAAGCGAGTGCTAGTAGAAGAAATATTTTCTTTAAGCATAGTCACTAATGACCTTTTAACTGGTTCAATACTCTGTCTATATCATCAAGTCCAGAGGCTGTATTGATACCTGAAACATCTGCACCCGCTGAGATTAAAAAAGCCACGATGCCGGGATTGAAGCCAGTAAAAATGATCTCGGTGCCCATGAGTTTAATCATGAGCGCGATGCTATGTAGCGCATTAAATTCAGTTAAATCCAATACGACGATGGCCGATAAATCAAAAATAACTAAACTAATCCTATGTGTTTGTATGTATTCAAGTAGATCAGTACTCAATACAGATAACGTTTCAGGCATAACATCGCCCTGCAAAATGACCGATAATCGATCATGCATTCGACTCATGGAAACGCCGTTGTGCCCAGACATATGACTACTCATCGCTTACAGTTCATGGCTGGATTAAGAAACGGTCACGTTGATTAGTTTTAAGGCAATTTCGAAAGCATCGCGTAGCGTAGAGGTGGTTTTGATTTCGCCAACGTTTATACCTAGTTCAATGATGGTGCGGGCAATCGCTGGCGAGATTCCAGAAATAATAGCCTCACAACCCATCAATTGAGTGGCTTTAGTGATTTTGATGAGTTGATTGGCTACAGCGGTATCTACCGATGCGACACCACTAATATCTAAAATAAACACTTTGGTCCGTTCTTCGGCTATTTTAGACAGCGACTTATTCATGATGTCTTGGGTGCGACTCGAATCTAAGATGCCGAGCAGAGGTAATAGCAAGATGCCTTCCCAGATAGGTGTCACCGGCGTGGACATTTCCATCATGGTTTTATGGCTTTCGGATAAACGATAGTTTTGTATACGGGCAATTTCGTCTATGACTAAGTAAGTATCAAGAAAAAGATGCTTGGTTAAGGCATTGGCGATTTCACCAATATTAGCGGGCATAGGTTTGATATTCCAGAGTTCATCAGCTAATAGTTGTGCAGCAGTAGACATGCCGGCAAAATAAATATCGTTGGGTAAACCAATACGGGCATGAACTTCACCGATATGACGCCGTTCTTTAATATAATTGTCATTGATATTGGCTGCAAAGAAGTTTTGCCAGTGGAGAGATTGTTGTTCTTGAACGCGATTTAAGTTGCTGCTGTTAGAGCCAAAAAAAAGCGAAAATTCATCTTGTTTATTGAGCCAGACATACCACTGTTCAATAAATTCGGGCATAAAGTCATTGAGTAATTTACCAGCTTGACGCACGAGTTCAATGTCGTTGGCAGTGATAGAGAATTTTTCTTTGAGTTGTTCTATTTCTTCATTCATTATAAAGTTTCCATTTGGGGGCTGTATGGTTTGCGCTTTAAGGCTATGAGTATTGAAAGACTAGTCATTCATCTGGGTAGTGCTGAGCAATGTCTCTAAAGCGTTCAGTTAGTGCTATAAAGGCATCCGTGATGTCAGGATCAAAATGGGTGCTTTGACTCTCAGTTGGGGTTTGTGTCGATTGTTCGGTAAGAAAGTGTTTGAGGTTAGGCTGATTTTTTAGTTGTTCGACTAAGGCTGCGACACAGAGCGTGTTGCGCTGTTCATGGTTAGGTGTTTCGGCTAGTGCCGCTAATACTAAAATGGCTATATCTTGGATGCCAGTTAGTTGTTTGGATCGTTTATTGATTTCTGCTTCGATAAAGGCGCTGTTATCTTTTAAATAGTCATTAGCCGCTTTGATTTTTAGGTAGTTTTCTACTCGTGCTAACAATATAGCTGGACTGATAGGCTTAGAAATATAATCAACCGCACCTAGATTTAATCCCTTTAACTCATCCTCAAGAGAACTCATTGCTGTGATAAATATAACAGGGATGTCTGTGGTGTTGGCGTCAGCTTTTAATTGTTCACAAACCTCATAGCCAGAAAGACCAGGCATCATGATGTCTAATAAAATGAGGTCGATAGCATTATCGTTTCGAGCAATCTTTAGTCCCTTTTCGCCACAAGTAGCCGCTTTTACCTTATAGCTATTTTTAAGCAGGCCAGATATTAGATTAATAACATCAGGACAATCATCTATGATAAGAACAGTAGGTTTTAGTTTTAAGCTCATTATGATCAAATTTCAATGTATTTTTTCGATAGTTATTAACAAGCTTTCTTTTGAAAAGCTTATATAAGCTGCACGACTAAGGTGAATTTACCGTTTTATCCATTGTTCCAAGATTGATAATAAGCCATTAGAACTAATAGGCTTGCCAATAAAATCATTCATGCCTACTGCTAGACTGCGCTTTCTATCTTCATCAGTTACGCTGGCGCTTAACGCGATCACAGGCAACTGTGCATGGCGGGCGAGCTTGCGGATCTCTGTGGTGGCTTCATAACCATTCATAATGGGCATATGTAAATCCATTAAGACTATATCAAAATCGTTTTGCTCTAAGGCACTTAGCGCTTCCGAACCATTATTGGCCAACACGACAAGACTGGCTCCTAGGCGCTTGAGTACTTGCTGGATGATCTTCTGGTTGAAGGTATCATCTTCCACAACTAGGAGTTTAACACCAATCAACGCCTCTGTTTCTGTGCGTAGAGCCGATGGGAGTATGCTTGATGGCCTTTTAATGCTAGCTAGCGTCGACAAAGGCGCTATGGGTAGCAGCAACTCAAAGCTAAAGCAGCTGCCCAAGTCTAGCTGGCTATCTATTTTAATGAGACCATTCATCAACTGCACCAAGTCTTGACTGATGACTAAGCCTAAGCCTGTGCCTTCAAAGTGTCTATTATAACCATCGTCTACCTGACTAAAGGGCAGAAACAACTTAGTTTTCTGCTCTGCACTAATGCCGATGCCGGTATCAGTCACCACAAATAATAATCGCGCTTGCTGATCATCAAGTTCTAGTAGGCTAATATTGAGCGTCACCGAACCTTGCTGGGTAAATTTGATGGCATTGCCCATTAGATTAGTCAGCACTTGTCTTAAACGGATACTATCACCGATGAGGTATTCGGGCACATCGTTGGCAATGGTGGTACTGAAGACTAAACCTTTGCTCTCAGTCGTGTTAATAAATAAGTTATGTAGCGTCTTTTGTAAGTCATGCAAACTAAAGGGACTAGGATTAAGTCCCATTTTTCCGGCTTCGAGTTTGGATAAATCGAGGATGTCATTAAGGATAACAAGTAGGTTATTGGACGCGGTATTAATATTTTTTACATAATTACCGACCTCTGTCGACATATCTTTTAGTAAGGCCAGTTCTGAAAAGCCAATGATCGCATTCATGGGCGTACGAATTTCATGCGACATATTAGCTAGAAATTGCGATTTAGTTTTAGATAAGTCCTCGGCGCGTTCTTTAGCCGCTATCAGCTGTGCTTCCTTTTGTTGGCGTTCGGTGATGTCGAGAAAGCTGACTACGCAGCCGATAATACTTCCATTGTTTTTGATCGGATGCGCTTGGTATTGTACGGGGAAGCAAGTGCCGTCTTTACGCCAGAACACATCTGTATCCATAGACGAAATAGAATCGCCTTGCAGGGCTTTGTAAATAGGACATTGCTGAGCGTTATAGCGCGTGCCATCAGCATGGGCATAATGAAAGAGCTGGTGATTATTTTTACCTAGAATTTCCTGTTGCGAGGTATAACCGAGTAAGGTTAAGGCAGAGGCATTGATAAAAATACATGCACCGTTAATATCGATGCCGTAGATACCTTCGCCAGTAGCATTAAGTATTAAATCTAGACGAACATGGGCTTGATCATTTTTTTCTTTTAAAAAGTCATTGGCAGCTTTCATCTTTAGATGATTCTTTACTCGTGCCAATAATATAGCGGGGCTAATCGGCTTGGTAATATAATCGACTGCACCTAGTTCTAAACCATGCTGTTCATCTTCAATATCGGATAGGGCGGTTAAAAATATGACGGGGATGTCTGATGTTTTAGGATCAGCTTTTAGTTGCTCACAAACCTCGAAGCCAGAAGGTCCCGGCATCAGAACGTCAAGTAATATAAGAGCGATGGAGTCATCGTTCTGAGCAATATTAATCCCTTTATCGCCATTTGTGGCCGTCTTGACTTTGTACTGATTTCTGAGTAGACCCGATATTAAATTAATAATGTCAGGAGAGTCGTCTATGATGAGAATGGTAGGTTTTAAGATTAAGCTCATTGGATTTTAGAGTCTCTTTTATAGTTATCAGTAGTAAGTACAATAAACTTTTTAATACTGTCGAAATTGGAGCCTAGTTTATGCTATTTTTCCTTTTTAACTAAAAAAATACCGATAAATACACATTTCTACAAAATGTTGACTCTATGTGAGCTTTGTTACTGTCCACAGTTAAGTCTTCTGTGTATTTTGGTATAAAACAGCTGTAGTTATTATATAGTGTAATAGTTAAAGCTCAGCACTCCAAGATAGATACAATTTTCGGCTACCAACTTAAGGCGGGATAAAACGGTAGCAAAAGCCTTTAATATATCGTTCCCTCGCTCTGTGCTCTTTGTTATACACAAGTATTATGTGCACTTGGAGTAAAAAAGTTACAGCTGTTTTAAAACGCTGAACTGAAGTTCAGCATTCTACACAAACTGATTTCGCTTAACTGTGGACTGTGATCAGTAAGCTGGATAGGAATGCTCACAAAATAATGTAGTCAAGTTACAGCCAGCGCCCCCTTTGAAAAAAGCTATGTTTGAATTAATAGTTGAATTTGAACTTTTTTGCTATTCCTTATCAAACGATTCGGTTAAGTAAGGAGCATAGCATTATGAATAAAGAAGCCTATCGCGAGTGCTTACGAAATATGGAACTACTGACTCGAAATCAACGAAAAGTCGCCATTAGTCAGCTGAATGCTGTGAAATCGCATAATGCCATAATCGACGAGCTTGAGAAAAACAACTCTCACAAATGTCCGCATTGCCAGAGTGATCGCTTGGGTCGTTGGGGTAGCCAATCAGGATTGCAGCGATTTCGGTGCCGAGATTGCCGAAAACGTTTTAATGTCTTAACCGGCACTCCACTTGCGCGATTACGGCATAAAGAACGTTGGCTAGATTATAACCAATCATTAATAGAAGGACTTACTGTTCGAAAAGCCGCTGAACGTTGCCAGCTGGATAAAACTACGAGCTTCCGCTGGTGACATCGTTTTATCACCAATATGGCAGATCTGAAGCCGACAGGGTTGACAGGTATTGTCGAAGCGGATGAGACTTATTTTGCTCAGTCATTCAAAGGCTCAGGGCAAATGCCAAGACTTCCGCATTGTCGAGGGCATGCCAGCCATCAACGTGAAACAGGCAAAAATCGAGTGTCGGTATTAGTGATTCGTGATACTCATGGCGCCACTACCGACATTAAGCTGACAGCCGCTGCGCGTCTATCGGGTATTGCTCACCGTGCCTTGAATCAATCGGCAGGGCTTCGTGTACTGGCAGGTGTTTACCATATCCAGAACGTAAATGCCTATGATAGTCGCCTTAAAAACTGGATGATGCGGTTCCATGGTGTGG